>ERZ857629.4559-NODE-4559-length-10645-cov-6.173182_pt1 | contig 10645 bp, 9 predicted proteins | sample MGYA00519700_ERZ857629 | MGnify/ENA primary metagenome ERZ857629 (study PRJEB31778, sample SAMEA3449351) | human gut metagenome | biome: human gut; feature: human-associated habitat; material: faeces | place: United Kingdom | collected 2010/2012 ... | reverse complement strand
AAAGTAAAAAGGGGCTGTGAAGAAATGAGGATTCATTTCTTCACAGCCCCTTTTTCATTATCTCAGATTGAATGTGACCGGTACCTGTGAATTACAGGTGATCGCCACGCCATTCTGTTTGGCAGGGACGAACTGCCAGCCATAGACGGCATTGACGGCGGCGCTGTCAAGGGTGCCATTCCCGGAAGAGGAAACGACCCACGCGCTCGAGACGCTGCCATCGCTCGAAATGGTGAGACCTACGACCGTCGTACCGGAAATATTCGCTTTGCGGCAGGATTCCGGATACGCAGGCGCCGGATTGCTCAAAAGCTGCGGTCCCATGGTGACGCCGTCGCCGGGACCGGCGCCGTCCCCATTTCCGCTGCCATAGCCGGAGCCATTCCCACCGCCGGAACCGGAGCCAGAGCCGGGGCCTTCCCCACTGCCATCGCCGGGGCCATTCCCTGTACCGTTCCCGCCGCCACTGCCGCCACCGGTGCCGGAAGAGGTGCTCCCCTCTGAAGTGCTGTCCTTAGAATTGGTGTCTGCGGCAGAGGAGGTATCCTCTGATGGCGCCGGAGCGACTTCGTGGACATCGTTTTCTGCTTCGGGATCCGGTTCGGTCTTGACGGGAGGCGGAGCTGTCGGTGTGGCTTTTGCTTCTTTGATTTCGGGGAGTTTTTCTTCCTGCGGTGTTTCTCCCCCGTTTCCACCGCCGCCACCGCCACCGCCGCTCATCGTGACGAGGTCGACTTCGATAGGTCCTTTATTCACAGGCGATGCCGGAAGGAGCAGCATGAAGCCCGTGATGAGCCCCAAGGCGACGACGTGACAGGCAAGCGAGGTACCCAGAGCAGAGGACCATCGGTACTTGAAAGTACGCATCACACCACCCCTTTAGTCTGACTGCCCTTTGGAGGCAGTGGCAATGCCGATCTTGGAGATCCCGACGGATTTCAGCTGATCCAGGACAAAGACGAAGTCACCATGCTCCGATTTTTCATCCGCGCGGAGCACGATGGAGATATCGGGATCTCTGTTCTTTTCGATCTCCATGCGTTTCTTGAAGGAGTCCTTCGGTATCTTCTCCTGCTCGACATAGATGGTGCCGTCGGATGTCACGCTGATCGGCAGTGTTTTCTTGAGGTCGATCTGCGCACTGGCGGTCTGCGGCAGATTCAGATTGATCGATTTCTGCACCACCATCGTCAGCATGGACATCATGAAGAAGACCAGAAGGAAGAAGATGATATCGATCATCGGGATGATCATGATCTTCGGCTTCTTCTCTACATTCATTGATTCAAGTTTCATTTCTGATCCGCCTCTACGATAGCCAAATACAGGGAGCCCAATTTTTCCATCTGGGAAACGAAGTTAGATACCTGCTGCGAAAGGTAGGTGTAGGCGATAAGGGCGATGATGGCAACGAAAAGGCCGGATGCGGTGCAGACAAGTGCTTCCGCGACGCCGCCGGTGATGGCGAATGGCTGACCTTCTGCGACCGAAAGGACATTGAAGGAGCCGATCATGCCGATGACGGTGCCAAGAAGCCCCATCAGCGGAGACAGAGTGACGATGACGTCAAGGTAGTTCAGGTAAGATTTCAAAACGCCTGCGGCATGAGAAGCCGCGCCTTCCAGAATGGCAGTCTGGTTCGCTTTGGAAGAGAGCTGCTCGGCGCCGGCCAGAATGATACCGGCAGGAATGCCGCCATCGGCCTTGAGCGCCGCTTTCAGCCCTTCCTGATCATTGGCTGTCAGGAGTTCCGGGATCTCCTTCGTGAGCTTTTCGATATTCGACCGGTTCGCGTGATAGAAGCGGAAACGCTCGATGAAGATCGTGACAACAATGATAGAGCAAAGAAGCAGCGGATACATCATGAAACCGCCGGCATGGAACAAGTGAAGTAAATCCATTTTTCTAAAGACCCCCTGATACAAATAATAATGGCAAGCCATTTCTACATTAAGTTTAGATTACCATTTCAGAGGTGGTAAGTCAAATGAAATCAGTGTTTTTATTTAGCGAGCTTTAATAAACAAGAATCGGAATACAAGGGCAGCCCGGGAAGATCGCCCTTTGGCGGCATGGCTCCGTTTTCTCCCTGCGGAAGGAAGCGGCACGTGTTTCGAAGGCGGGATCGTTCATATCGTACCCACAAAAACGGCTTGACACAGCTTTGAAGAGAGCACAAACGACCTTCCAGGGGAGAAGCACACCATTCCGGCATGCGCCATGCTATAATAGCATACAGTGAAAAAATCCCTCTTTCTATTTACGGCGTCATACAAGTATCTTTCGCCGTTTCCTGCATTCATTTCCCAGAAAGGCCGCCCCCATGTCCTCCCATTTCTATATCCGTGATTTCTCAAAACGCACCCATGATGATGCACTCTCCGACAAGAGCCTTCTCGCACTGTCGGAAACAAAATCGGAGCATACCATCGACGCCTATGAGTCGGACTGGAATGACTTCTGCGACTGGTGCTCGTACCATAAAAAAGAATCGTTCCCGACTACGCCGGAAACGATCGTGAACTATATCAATGATCTGGCGGACTATGCGAAAACGGCGACCATCCGCCGCCGCATTTCCGCTCTGTCAGAGAATTTCAATGCGGCCGGCCTCACGAAGGAGAATCCCGCAAAAGCGTGGATCGTACGAGAAGCACTGATCGGCCTCATGCGGCAGAAAGGCATGCTGCAAAAGGGGAAAACGCCGGTGTATTTTGAAGAGCTTCAGGAAATGATCTCCCGCATGGATCTCCGAACGCTTCACGGCCTGCGCGACCGCGCGATCCTCCTCATCGGCTTCATGGGGGCTTTCCGCAGAAGCGAGCTCGTCTCTCTCACGATGGAAGATATCAAAAAATTTCCGCAGGGCATCGTCCTTCACATCAAACGCTCGAAGACGGACCAGCGGGGCGAAGGACAGCAGGTCGGCATCCCCCATCTGAAGAATGTACCTGAAGAAATGGACGGCATCCGTGCGCTCTATGACTGGCTGAAGGCCGCTGATATCCATGACGGCCCGATCTTTAGGAAGATCCTGAAAAATGGCAAGGTTGCTTCGACGCATCTCAGTGAAAATACGGTGAATCTCCTCGTCAAAAAATATGCCGAAATGATCGGGCTTGATCCCACGCTCTATGGCGCGCACAGCCTGCGCCACGGCTTCGCCACGTATGCGGCGCTTCACGGCATCGAGGAGCGTCTCATCATGAAACAGACCCGTCACAAGTCCGTGGAAATGGTGCGCCGCTATATCAATGAAGCGGATGTCTTTACGAATAACCCGCTTTCAAAGATGTTCGGCGAGTGAGTGACTAGTGACTGGTGGCTAGGGATTAGGGATTAGGAAAGTCCCTCCAGTTGAGCAGACCCTTGGAGAAGGGTCGCGCCAAAGGCGCCCTTCTACGTACAGGTATAAAATATATGTGAGACTACTTTCCCTTACTTTCCTCCCGCGCCAGTGTCAGCCGAATATGTAAGGAAACGCCGATTCAACCAAAAAGCGCCGAGAAATCCACTGATTTCTCGGCGCTTTTTATGTATCTTTCAAGAGAGTCTGATGTCTCCTAGTTCCCCAGTCACTTAAGTCCCCTAATCCCTAGCTACTAGTCACCAGTCATTAGTCACCAGCTACTTCTTCTCCAGATATCTCCGCTTCAGCTGTCCGCAGGCAGCCTGGATCTCGTCGCCCATCTGCCGGCGGACGGTCGTGCTCTTGCCGTGTTTTTCCAGGATCTCCTGAAAGATCTTGACATCCTTCCAGCTCGGCGGATACAGCTTGATATGCTCGGTGCCATTGATCGGGATGAGATTGAAATGGCAGTTCATCTTCCCCACAAGGCGGCAGAGCTCTTCCGCATTTTCGCGGGACGCATTCACATCCTTGATGAGGATGTACTCGAAGGTCACGCGGCGGCCCGTCTTCTTGAAGTACCGGTGCGCGGCTGCGACGACATCTTCGATCTTGAAATGACGGCTCGATGGCAGGATGCGGTTGCGGATCGTGTCATTCGGCGCATGGAGGGAGATCGCAAGCGTGATCGGAAGGCCTTCTTCGGCGAGGCGATCGATCATGGGTACGATGCCGCAGGTGGAGAGCGTGATATTTCTGAGGCTGATATTCAGCAGCCCCGGATCGCTCACAAGGCGGATGAAGCGGAGCACTTCATCATAGTTCGTGAGCGGCTCGCCCGCCCCCATCAGGACGATCGAGTGGATCGGCGCATCGAAAAGCTCGCGGAATGCGTAAACCTGAGCAAGGATCTCGCCCGCGGTGAGATTCCGCTCCAGACCGTTTCTGGTAGAGGCACAGAAAATGCAGCCCATCGCACAGCCCACCTGCGTCGAGACGCAGATGGAATTCCCATAAACGTGGTGCATGCAGACGGTCTCGACGAGTGAACCGTCTGAGAGCTTCACGAGGAGCTTGGTCGTATCGCCGTCATTCGATGTGATGTGGCTCATGATCACAGGCTTCTCGAGTACAGCACTCTCCTTCAGCCATTCCCGCATCGGCCCCGGCAGCTGGGTCATGTCGTCAAAAGAAAAAATATAGCGGCGATACAGGTAGTCCTGCAGCTGCTTGGCTCTAAATTTCGGGAAGCCATGGCTTGTGATCCATGTTTCCATTTCGGGGAGACTGTGTCCCCAGATATTCCAGGCCATAGAGGCTCCTTTCATTCAATAAGGGATGAGAAATACAGGCGATGCCGCCCTACTCCTCCGACTGCTTCTTTAATTTCGCCACGAAGAATCCATCGCTCTGTGCTTGATCTGGCCAGATGGTGAGCATACCCTTTTCGGATGCGCCAAGGCCTTCCAGCTGGAAATCGATCGGCGTAAATTCGGGATGATTTCTTAAAAATGCAGTCACGATGTCTTCATTTTCCTTGCTATTGAGCGTGCAGGTACTGTAGACGAGGGTGCCGCCTTTTTTTAGGTACTTGGCCGCCTCTTCGAGGAGGGCTTTCTGCAGGGGTGGAAATTCCTGCAGATCCTCTCTTGTCCTGCGCCAGCGGATCTCCACCTTGTGCGACAGGACGCCAAGCCCTGAGCAGGGCGCGTCGAGAAGGACCTTATCATATTTCTCATGGACGGCGGGCATGGGCTTCGTCGCATCACGCGCTCCTGCGTGGATGATGGTGATGCCTTCCTTTTTCGCATTCTTTTTGATGAGGGCGATCTTGTGCGGATAGAGATCCCATGCATCGATCGAGCCCTCATTCCCCATCATTTCTGCCATCTGTGTGGTCTTGCTGCCAGGTGCCGCGCACATGTCGAGGACCGTCTCCCCCGCTTTCGGAGAGAGGACTTTCGCCGGCACCATAGAAGAAGCCGACTGCACATAGGCGAGCCCTTCTTTCAGGAATGTGCCAAAGAAATGATTCGCCCCACTCTTGATCGTGAAGCCTTCCGGCAGATAGGGGATGGGCGCAGCTTCAATCCCTTTTTCTGAGAGGAGTTTCTCGAAGTCAGCCAGTGGCTGCTTCAAAGGATTCACTCGGATGGTCATCGACGGGATCTCATTGAACGCAGAGAATACGGCATCCGCTTTTTCTACGCCCCAGGCGTTCTGCCAGTCTTCGATGAGCCAGCGCGGCTGGTTATAGGTGAGCGCATCATGGAGGAGTGCATCCTCTTTTCTCGAAGGGATCCGGAAGCTGTCTTTTTTACGGAGGAAATTCCGAAGGACACCGTTCACGAAGCGGACATTGCCCGGATGCGTCACCTTCTTGGCGATCTTGACAGACTCATTCACCGCAGCCGACTCGGGGATGCGCGTCAAAAAGAGCAGCTGATAGAGGGAAAGACAAAGAAGGATCCGCACGGAAGGATGCAGCTTTTTCACCTTCTGCGTCGAAAGCTTCCCGATGATCCAGAGCAGGTGATTGTATTTCCGAAGGACGCCGTAGACGAGCTCTGTCAGAAGGTGCGCCTCCTCAGCCTTGAGCGGGTACTCTGCGAGTATGCGCTGGAGCACGATATTGCTATAGGCGTCTTTTTCAAGCACGTCGTAGAGCGCCTGATAGGCAAGACGGCGCGCGGACGGTACGGGCTTAGCAGTCGAATGTGTCATTGACTTTCACCTGATATCCATTCACAAAGTCACCGGCAGCCATTCTCTTGTGGTTTTCCGGCTGCAGGGAGGAGATCGTAAGCGCTCCCCTTCCGCAGGCGATGGTAAGGCCGTCCTTCGCAGAAATGATGGTGCCCGGTGCTTCTTTACTTTCCCCATCGCTGACCTCGGCGCGATGGATCTTCACACGCTTGCCGCGGAAGAAGGTATACGTCCCGGGATTCGGATACATGCCGCGAATGAGTGCGTCAAGTGTTTTGGCATCCTTCGTCCAGTCGATGCGGCCCATCTCTTTCGTGACTTTTTCCGCATAGGTGGCTTTTTCATGATCCTGCGGCGTGGAGCGTGCGAGCTTTTCCGGAAGATCCTCCAGGACAGAGATCAGAGCCTTTGCTCCCATCTCTCCAAGCGCCTCGAAGAGCTCCCCTGCCGTCATATGAAGAGGGATATCCATCTGGACGGTCTCCACGATATTGCCGGTATCCATGCCCTGATCGAGCTGCATGATCGTGACGCCGGTCTTCTTCTCTCCGTCGATAATGACACGCTGGATCGGAGCAGCGCCGCGATACTTCGGAAGGAGCGAGGCATGGACATTGATCGCGCCATAGGTCGGGATATCCAGCACCGCCTTCGGCAGGATGCGGCCATACGCGATGACGACGAGGAGGTCCGGCTTCAGCGCTTTCAGTGTCTCCACCTCCGAAGGGTCTTTGAAGGAGAGCGGCTGGTGGATCGGGATGTCATGAGACATCGCAAATGTCTTCACCGGAGAATAATTGATCTTCTTCCCGCGGCCATTGATCTTATCCGGTTGTGTGTAGGCTGCGACGAGCATATAGCCATGCTCCACCATGGCAGAAAGAGCAGGCAGACAGAAATCGGGCGTGCCCATGAATACAATGCGATAGTTATTCTTCATCTTTTGGTCCTTTGTGCAAAGAAATGGCTTTTTCAATAAAAAGAATCCCGTTCAGATGATCCGTCTCATGCTGGATGCAGCGTGCCAGGAGACCGGAGGCTTTCTTCACCTTCTTCTTACCGTGGATGTCCTGATAGCGGACGATGACACGTGCATAGCGCGTCACTTCCCCGAAAAGGCCCGGCACGGAGAGACAACCCTCCGAGTCCGTCGCCATCTCATCGCCGTCCGGCTGCCATTCGGGATTGATGTAGGCTTCGAAGCCGCTTTCTCCGTCATCTGCGACAAAGATGCGCTTGGAGACTGCGATCTGCGGCGCCGCAAGTCCCACTCCGTTTGCTTCATACAGCGTTTTCTTCATATCAAGGATCAAAAATTTCAGTTTCTTATCGAAAGAAGTCACAGGCGCTGCGACCGCTTTCAGGATCGGGTTTCCGGCAGTAATAATTTCACTCAAAACGGGATCATTCCTTTCGTTTATAAAATAGTGGCTGGTGGCTAGTGACTGGTAGCTAGGGATTAGGGATTAGGCTGTCGGGTTCAGGGTTAGCCGTGGGGTGTGCCGTCCCTTGATTGCGTTTGAAAGCTTTGCTCTCTAAGTTATATGAGTGAGGAGTGGTGGTGCCCGAAGATGGATTTTCAGTCACCAGTCACTAGCCACTCCTAATCCCCAATCCCTAGCTACTCATCCCTGCTTTCAAACTTCAGGGTTAATCCCTGGGACGGGTCGCCCTTTGATTTCGTTTGAAAGCCTCGCTTGAATTAGCAATGAGAAATGAGAAATGGTGGTGCGGCGTATAAAATTATAGAAGCGCCGAGGAGGTTTGAAGCTAGCGGTTTTCTCGTATCGCAAACCTAATCCCTAGCTACTAATCCCTAGTCACTCAAGGTTCCTCATTTTACATCGGGTCTACATCGATAATTATATCATTTTCTTCAAAGATCGGAGACTGTCTCATGGCAGATTTCAAAGAAGAAAGTGTCCGCCCTTTGATGAGGATGGAAATGTAGTACATATTCCGCACCCTCTTGATCGGCTCATCGAAGGGCGGCGTGAAGGTGATAGGCACTGCGAGCTGGGGATTCACCTGCAAAAGCCAGTGATAGATGCGGTTTGCTTTTTCCGCCGCCGTCTTTTCTTCTTTGTGGAAGCAGGTGATCTTCATCATGCGGGAAAAGGGCGGGTAGTTCAGCAGGCGTCGGTACTCGATCTCCTGCCGGTAGAATTCTTCATAGTCCTGCCTGGCCGCCGCCTGAATGACATAGTGATCCGGATTATACGTCTGGAGCAGGACTTCCCCCTGCTCGCGGCCACGGCCCGCACGGCCTGCACACTGGGTGATGAGGTTGAAGGTCTGCTCGGAGGCAAGGTAGCTTGGCATATTGAGCGGCCCATCCGCCGAAAGGATACCGACCGTCTGCACGCCGGGGATATCATGGCCCTTGGCCACCATCTGCGTGCCAAAAAGGATATCGATATCTCCGCGGCGGAATTTTTCCAGAATGGTCCGCGCGCTGTTCTTCTTCTGCGTACTGTCTACATCGAAGCGCTGGATGCGTGCTTCGGCAAGTGCCTCGTGCAAGTCCTCCTCGACATGCTGCGTACCACGCCCGAGGTAGAGGATCTTTCGGCTGTGGCACTTCGGACATTCATGGGGCAGCGGATGCACTGTCTCGCAGTAATGGCATTTCAGCTGTGCAGTGTCTTTGTGATAGACCAAAGAAACATCGCAGTTCGGACATTTGAAGACATAGCCGCAGTCAGCACACATGAGCGTCGTCGAGAAGCCGCGGCGGTTCAGAAGAAGGATGGACTTCTCTTTCCTTGCGATGGTCGCCCTGAGCATCTCCACCATCGGATGCGACAGCACCTCCCCGGTGGGATCGCCCTTGAGGTCATAGATATGAATGGCGGGAAGCTTCGTCTGAAAGACGCGGTGCTTCATTTCCACAAGCTCGATCTTTCCCGTCTTCGCCGCATGGTACGTCGCGATCGAAGGCGTCGCGGCGCCGAGGACGATCGGGCAGTGGTAGATCTCCCCCATCATCTTGGCCGCATCACGCCCATTGTAGCGGGGCGTCTCCCCCTGCTTGTACGAGGAATCATACTCTTCATCGACGACGATGAGCTTCAGATGGCGGAAGGGCATGAAGATCGCCGAACGCGAGCCGATGATGATCGTACTCTCGCCATTGGCGATGCGCTGGCGGTTGTTATAGCGCTCGCCCTTGCTAAGACCGCTGTGAATAAAGACGACCTTATCCCCTAAGAGTGAGGCGAAGTAGGATGTCATCTGGCTCGTCAGAGCGATCTCCGGCACGAGAATGAGCGCAGATCCGCCCCGTTCCAGCGCCCTCTCCGCGGCGCGCAGGTACACCTCTGTCTTCCCGCTCCCTGTCACCCCCTTCAGGAGGATGCCTTTGAATGCTTCCGCATCGACGGCTTTGGAGATCACGGAAAGCACCTGCTGCTGCTCTTCCGTCAGCGCGCGATCCTTCCGTTTTTCCTGCTCCGCGATCAGAGAAAAGGTCTTCTTTCTTTTATAAAAGATCTTTCCATAGCCGGAAAGGCAGAAGGCCTTCACGACGCTCGAAGAAAAGCCCTTCTCCGCCACCTCCCGAAAGGACATCGGTCCTTTCTCCGTGAGCGCCTGCCAAAGGAGCGTCTGTTTCGGACTGCGCCGCTTCTGTGCTTCATCGGGCGCCTCATTCGGCGCGAGCCATTTCTCCAGCGGCTCCTTATGGACGGCGGAAAGCCGCTCCTTTCGGACAAGCCAGGCCGCCTTGACGCATTTCACAAGATCACTTCCAAGAAGGGTTTTCGCATCTTTTTCCGACAGACTGTCGACCGAAGGATCGATGAGCCCGCGAAGCTCTGCCTCCATCGGCACACGCGCCCAGTCGATCGTATACTCGGCCTCTGTCAGTATCCCCTTCTTGTCGATAAAGAAGAGACGCAGCGCCTCGATCAGCATACACATATAATAGGAAGACAGCTTCCTCGCAAGTGCGAGCATTTCCTCCGTGAACCACGGGAAAGGATCGACCAAAGAGCGGATGGGAAGCAGCCGATAGGAGATCTTCTCTTCCTCCTCGCGGCGCACCGACAGGATGATCCCCTCCTCCGTGCGACGCGCAAAAGGTACGACGCAGCGATAGCCCACGTCCGCTTGCCCGAGAAGCGCATCCGGGATCCGGTAAGAAAAGGTGCGGTTCAAGTGCTTCGACGGCCGATTGATCAAAACCTCGGCGATGGAAATCAGCATGACGCCCTCCTTTCGGCGCAACAAAAAGAGAAGACACGAGAATATGTCTTCTCTATTTTAGCATATAAAGGAAAGGGGTTTGGGGTTAGCCCGTGGGGCATGCGGCCTCTGGATCAGGGATGAACGCTTTGCTTGAATGAGGAATTAGGAATCAGGAATGGTGGTGGCGGCTTCGCCGAGATCGATGGCTCAGGTCTCAGCTGTTCTGGCATTCGTTATCTCTCATACGACGTTTCTCGCCGCTCAGGATGACGAAACGGGGCGATGCCCGCTTTCGGTATTCAAATCGCAAATCTCATTTCCCTCGGCCAACCTCCTGCCCTTCCTGAGTAATGCTATTAAGTTAAGCGGCAGAACGTTCTTGGCTCCCCATCGGGGGAGCTG
>ERZ857629.4553-NODE-4553-length-10651-cov-6.807097_pt1 | contig 10651 bp, 7 predicted proteins | sample MGYA00519700_ERZ857629 | MGnify/ENA primary metagenome ERZ857629 (study PRJEB31778, sample SAMEA3449351) | human gut metagenome | biome: human gut; feature: human-associated habitat; material: faeces | place: United Kingdom | collected 2010/2012 ... | reverse complement strand
TGCGGCGCATAAAAACATAGAAGCGCCGCGGAGTAGAAATAGGGCGATGCTCGAAAGTGGCATTTAAGTCACCAGTCACCAGTCACTCCTAATCCCCAATCCCTAATCCCTAGCCACTCATCCCTGCTTTCAAACTTAAGTAGTCAGGGATTGGTAAATGCAAGGCTCCCTCCAGAGAACACGCGCTTTACATTTCCCCTTTTCTTGCCATCTGAAGGCAGAGCGCAAGATCAGCAGGGATCGGCGCTTCGAAGTGCAGGGCCTTGCCCGTCACAGGGTGGCGAATGTCGAGTGTCCACGAATGGAGTGCCTGCCCTTCGATAGGGAAATGGTCTTTCTTCCAGCCATAGAGCGGGTCATTCACGACGGGATGGCGGATGTGTGCCATGTGGACGCGGATCTGGTGGGTACGTCCGGTTTCCAGCTTGCACTCGATCCAGGAGTAATGCGGCATGAATTCAAGTACACGGAAATGGGTGACAGCATGCTTGCCGGTCTTAGGCTGTACGTCCCATTTCATGCGATCCTTCGTACTGCGCCCCAAGGGGAAACGGATGACGCCCGTATTTCCTTCCATCTGCCCATGGACGAGGGCGACGTAGTGACGCTCCGCTTCATGCGTCGCGATCTCTTCCTTCAGCACCGGGAAGGCTTCCTTCGACTTCGCGACGACCATGACGCCCGAGGTATCCTTGTCAAGGCGGTGTACAATGCCCGGGCGTATGGGATCTTCGCAGGCCTCAAAAAGCGAAGGGCCGACATGGAAGAGGAGTGCATTCACCAATGTGCCATCCGGATTGCCTGAGCCGGGATGCACGACCATGCCGCGCGCTTTATTGATGACCAGCATGTGTTCATCTTCGTAGAGGATGTCAAGCGGTATATCCTGCGGAATGAGCGCGAGCTCCTTCTTCTCTTCCCAGGAGAAGGATATCTGATCGCCTGTCTGCACATGGTAATTCGGGCGGATCATCTTGCCATCTGCAAGCAGCGCACGGCCGTCTTTGATCCATTTCTGCACTTCAGAACGGGTGAGCCCGGAGGCCTCTTTCAGGAACTGGTCAAGACGCTGTCCTGCTTCTTGCTCGGTCACAACGTAAATTTTCTCACTCATGCTTCATGTCTCCAAAAATAAAATACGATCAGTGCCACACCGACACAGATGAAAATGTCTGCCACATTGAAGATCGGCCAGATGCGGAAGTCGAAGAAGTCCACCACGCCGCTGATACGCACACGATCTATGGCATTTCCCAAAGCCCCTCCGAGCAGCATACCGATCGCGGCGGAAAAATAGCGGGGCTCTTTCGGGATGCGCTTCCGGAAGAAGAAGAACGCACCAAAGAGCAGGATGACGATCGCAAGGAAAAACCACCTCTGATACGCCAGAATGCCGAAGGCCGCACCGGGATTGATGATGTAGGTCAGATGAAATACCCCGGAAATGAGCGGGATCGATTCTCCCCAGACCATGTGCTGCTGGACGATCCATTTCACCAGCTGATCCAGCACGGTCACGAATAAAGCTATATAAACTGTCAGCATAGTATCCTCCTATATATTGCTTTATTATAGCATGAGAGAGAGGGTGCGCGCAGTAGGGAGTTGGGGCGGGAAATAGGTTTAGGGTTCAGGGTTCGGGGTTGCGGCTTCGCCGCAATTTTTAGACTCTGATATCCTCGTATCGTCATTTCGAGCGTAGCCGAGAAATCTTTCTTGCACTGCGGTCACTGTCACATTGGCACTAGCAGGGAAACGACGCCTTGGTGCTTCGTATTTCTGCTTTCTCACATCCATCATTTATCGGTCTGCAAAGAAGATTTCTCGCTTCGCTCGAAATGACAATACAAGAGAGTCACCAGTCGCTAATCCTTAGTCACCAGTCAGTAGTCCCTGGCTATTCACCCCTGTTTTCAAACTTTTGGCGATATCCCTTTCCCGTATCGTCATCCCGAGCGCAGCCGAGGAATCTTTCTTGCACTGCGGTCACTGTCACATTGGCACTGGCAGGGAAACGACGCCTTGGTGCTTCGTATTCTGCTTTCTCACACCCATCATTTATCCGTCTGCAAGGGAGATTTCTCGCTTCGCTCGAAATGACGATACGTGAGTCTGATGTCTCCTAGTCTTCTAGTCTCCTAGTCACCAGTCACTAATCCCTGGCTACTCATCCCTGCTTTCACACTTCGGGGTTCGGGGTTGTAGTGGCGGCTTCGCTGCAAAATAGAAAAGGCGATGCCTGAAGGTCACTGAAATGCTGCCTTCGGACATCGCCACTATTTATACTCTGCGGCGCTTCTATATGGTTATGCGCCGCACCACCCTGCTGAACCTATAGAAGCTGTAGAACCTGCTGAACCTCTTTCAAACATAATCAAAGGGAAGCACGCCCCACGGGCCAACCCTGAACCCCTTATCCCCTTAATAATTGACAAACACCTCGATATTCTGTCTGCCGAAGTTATAGCAGTCCTCGAAAGACTCCATGCAGAGGTCGATGCGGTTACCGACGATCGCACCGCCGGTATCTGCTGCGACAGCATGGCCATAGTTCGGGATGAATACATTCGTTCCGAGCGGGATGACGGAAGGATCGACCGCCACCGTGCCGTGACCGGCCTGTGTGCCTGTCGCAGTGATCCCGCTGCCGCCTCCATCGCTCGGATGATAAGCGCTCGCATGCATATTGGCGACCCAGCCCATCGTCCCTTCTGCTTTACCGGTCTTCATTATGCCCGGCGTGCCATCAGAGAGAACTTTGGCATGCGCGATGACCGTCTTCACGACCTTGCCGCCGGAGATGAATTCATCGATCTCCACTTCCCGTTCGCCCGGGACTCCCTCCTGTACGACGACCTCCTGATCCTCCCCAAGGCTGCCATCGTACCACTTATTATAGTGGATCGGCATCGCCTCCTTGCGGAAGACCTTCCGCGCGGTATACGGGACGACGTGGATCTGCATGCCTTCCTTCACCTGCATCAGACCATCTTCGATCGGCATCATCTTCTTCCAGTCGAAGCCCGCGTCATTCACCACGCCCTGCACGGTCTGCTGCGTCGTATAGACGACCTTTTTCTTGCCATTCGCGATGATGGAAACAGGCACTGCTCGCTCCACCACGATGACCGCGCCATTCGTGACCTCCTTCGTGCTTGTCCAGAATGTGTCATACGCCTTCAGTGATACATTGAGGTCGCTTAATACATTCTTGAAATTGGAGGCTGCTGTAGAAATGACCTGCTTGTGAGCCCCATCATATACGGTGACAGTCTTCGCAGGACTTGCGCCCAGAAAATCCAAAGATGCTGCCGCAAGATTCACCTGGCTTCCCAAGGCAGCCGCCGCCAATATACATGCTAATACTTTTTTCGCTTTGTTCATCGTTGAAGGTTTCATAAATGCATCTCCTATGGCCGTTATTCTACCATAGAGAGACTTTTTGTCAATTTTTTCGATGTTGACAATGATAGTAGCTCGCATTTATTCCGTATCTGTCGAATATTCCCTGCATATCACTCAGTATACATCGCACACTATTCTTCGCTGTGCTTTTTGTCATATCACTGTTTTTATAAGATACTATCGAGTATTATTCGTTGAATCAATTGTCAATCTTGTATCCCTCCAATAGACATTTGAGAATTATTAGCAAATTATGAATCGCTCTATCTCCCATGTTATCGTTTCTTTCGCATTTTATGCATTTCGCTTTCCGTCTGATTGTCAACCTTGAGCCAGTCCCATCTCTCATCCGAGATAGCCCAACTTTGTCCCATCTTGGGCCCTTCGTTCTTCTCATTTTTTCGTAAAGTGGGAAATTCGCCCACCAAAATCCTTGAAATTTACAATTCTTTCCCAAAAAGAGAAGATGGCAGAAGGAAAAGTGGATAATAGAGGATCGGCTTCCAGATCAGACGCACAGCCTGATCCGCCACAGATCCCGGTGGCGGCGGCTTCGCAGCAGGATACAGTTTGGCGTTGCTTGGCCGTTTGCGGTATGGGAAGCTTTCCGTTTGCCCTTCCTGATACGCCCCATCTCCTGACGAAGAAAAATAATCTCCGCTTTGGCTCGAAAGTTCTTGCGCTCCGCGCTGTCATTTGGCATCGGATGCCCGGGCTCTCCCGATCAGGGAAAGAAAAAAAGCCGAAGCATTCGCTTCGACTTTTTCTTTCCCTCTTTACTTTTCTTTTTTCCCAAAGACAGGCATATAAGGCTCCATTTTCTGTGCGAGGGTCAATTCATCTTCGCGGTCACGCTTCTCCGCGATACGCTGGAATTCAGCCTGGGCGCCCACTTTATCAGCAGGTGCGATCTCCTTTTTCCACATGCCATCAGACTGCATGATGTGCGCTTTCTGATTGTCCGCGAGCTCCATATTGACCATGGTCTTCAGACGATGGCAGAGATCGGCGTCGCGCACAGGGATCATGAGTTCGACGCGGTCATTGAGGTTTCTTGGCATCCAGTCCGCACTGCCGATATATAGCTCTTCACGACCGCCATTGGCGAACCAGAATACACGGCTGTGCTCCAGGAAGCGGCCGACAAGGCTTCTGACAGTGATGTTGTCACTGACGCCGGGGATACCGGGGATGAGTACGCAGATCCCTCGGATGATGAGCTCGATCCTGACGCCTGCCTGAGAAGCTTCGTAGAGCTTATCTATGATCTCCTTATCGAGGAGGGAATTCATCTTGGCGACCATGTGTGCCTGCTCACCCTGCTTGGCGAAGGCGATCTCGCGGTCGATGAGCTCCATGCAGCGCTGGCGGAGATTGATCGGCGCGACGATGAAGGAGTCCCACAGCGGCGGGTCAGAGTAGCCGGAGAGCAGATTGAAGAAGGCAGAAGCATCGCTGCCGAACTGGTCATTGCAGGTGAATACACCGAGATCCGTATAGAGCTTGGCTGTGGATGCATTGTAGTTGCCGGTCGCGACATGGACATAGCGGCGGATGCCGTCCTTTTCGCGGCGGATGACGAGCGTACACTTCGAGTGTGTCTTGAGCCCAACAAGGCCGTAGATGACATGTGCGCCTGCTTTTTCAAGACGGCGGGCCATCAGGATGTTATTCGCTTCATCGAAGCGCGCCTTGACTTCCATGAGGACAGTGACCTGCTTGCCGTTCTGTGCTGCTTTTTCGAGCGCCTGAATGATCGGCGAGGAAGAAGCCACGCGGTACAGGGTCTGCTTGATGGCAAGGACATCGGGGTCAGCTGCTGCTGAAGCGACGAAATTGACGACAGAGTCTTCAAAGGATTCGTAGGGCAGATGTACGAGGAGATCTTTCTCACGGATCATCTCGAAAATATTCTTTCGCCCATCCTTTTCGAGCTGAATCATGGACCATGGGCGATGCGGATGCGCTTCCGGATAGCGGAGACGGTCGTAGCCCTTGATGCCGCAGAAGGAAAAGAACATCGTCATATCGAGCGGGCCGTCGATTTCATACAGATCCTCCTTCGCCAGGTGCATCTCCTGCGTCATGAAGCGCTGCATGAAGCGGCTGGTGCCTGCTTCGAATTCGATACGCACGGCCTCCCCGCGCTGGCGTTTTTTCAGCTGGCGCTCCACCTCGACGACAAGGTCCTGCGCATCTTCTTCATCAATGGCAAGATCCGCGTCACGCGTGATGCGGAAAGGATGCGCTTCCAAGAGATCGTAGCCGATAAAGAAACGGGACGCAAAGTGACGGATGACCTGCTCCAAGAGGACGAAGTCGTGGCGCCCCTTCTTTTCCGGATCATCCGGCAGGCGGACGATACGGGGAAGCAGCGATGGCACCGGCACGATCGCCGTCTTCACATCGATATCATTTTCCTCATCCAGCGAAAGGTCACGCTCATTCCTTTCGAGCAGCATCGCGATATTGAGACTCTTCGAAGCGAGGAACGGGAACGGATGCGAGGAGTCGACGGCCATCGGCGTGACGACTGGGAAGACCTGCCGTTCAAAATAGTCCTCCATCCATTTCTTCTGCGCTTCTGTTGCATCTTCCGGATGGATGAAATAGAGCCCTTCCGTGCGAAGCTCGGACAGGAGCATATGAAGGAAACGGTACTGGCGCGCGACGAGCTTCTGGCAGATGTCGGAGATCTGCTCAAGCTGCTCCTCCGGCGTCATATGGGCGATGTCACGGCGCTTCACGCCATTTTCCTTCTGGTGCTTCAGCCCCGCCACACGGATCATGAAGAATTCATCCAGATTCGAACTCGTGATCGCCAGGAATTTCAATTTTTCCAGCAGGGGATTGTTCGGATCCACTGCCTCCTGCAGTACGCGGCGATTGAACTGCAGCCACGACAGCTCGCGGTTCAGATAATAATGCTGATGTCTATCCTGCACGTCCATAGTTACCTCCGCTCCAATTTGGCTTCCATGCCAAATACCGTTTCAAACATTGTCTTTTCTTTATTGAACAGCCATGTCTCCAAAGCCGTATCCTCACTCGATTCATACTCGATGACAAGCGCATCCCCCGAGATATGTGCCGAAAGATCTTTCAGCTTCTGCTTCCTCGACATATCCATCGCACGGACCAGACGGAAGATGGCTATCAGCTTCAGCGCCGTCATCTTCGACTCATCCGACAGGATACGGAATGGCTCATCGTCATCATTCGGGATCCCCTTGTGATCATAGTAGACGATGCACGCCACGATATCCTTCTCGCGGTCGGAAATCCCGAAAATATCCGTCCCGCGGACCATATTCCATGCCTGCATGGACGAGCCCAGCAGATTCACATACTTTCCGATCTGATACAGGATGATCGCCATGCGAAGCAGGAATTCATCACGGTCATTGAGCCCATTTCCGCGGTCAAAGGCCTGAACGATCACTTTGCTGTAGAGCTCCATCGCCTTCGCATGCACCGGTTCATAGTAATAGTCTGCCGCGATCGAGCGCGTCAGCTCCAGATTCTGCGCGCGCATGTACGCAAGCGCCGGATCATTCGTCTTCTGCGCCCCATAGAAGAGCGATGCCGAACGCACGAAGGTCATCCCCATCATGACTACATGCTTCACAGGGATCGCATTCAGGATCTCCTGATAAATATGCAGCGTCGGCGAAACAGTGAGCGCCCATGCCTCACTGATGTGATACTTCTGCATGATCATCGAAGTGGAGAATTTTCCCACCTCGTCATACACCTTGCCGAATTCCTGAGGCTTCACCTCTGCGATATCCCGCTGATCAAGGTCATGGTGCAAGAGCATCGCGACGATCCTCGCCTCACGGCCCGAGAGAACGACCGTATCGATGTCATACTTTCTGATCGATACCCAGAGCGGCTCCATGATCGCATGGATGTACTCCGCCAACGCTTCCGGGAAATAGCGCGACTCGCGCTGGTTCGTCGTGAACGTCTCCAAAAGACGGAGCGTCCCGATGTGTACATTGTGCTGGTAGCAGAGCGAGCCCTTCTCCCACACCGTCAGCCCCACGCAGCCCGACGTGATGTCGACGAAGAGGAAATTCTTCCCCAGACGCTCATTCGCCTGGCGGTTATACTGCTTCAGCTGGTAGGAAAGGCCGAAATGCTTGAAATAGATCTCCTGCGGCATGTCCACGACCTGCACATTGAATCCCGTCTTGACTCGGATCAGATCCAGGATCGAGCGGCAGTTATCCGCCTCACGGAAAACTGCCGTCGCATACGCCGCATATACCTTCACCTGATAATCCGACAACAGCTGCTTCAAGCCATTCAGCATGCGGCAGAGCTTCCGGATCGAAGCGAAAGACAGATTCTTATGATTGAATACCTCTTCCCCAAAGTTCGTATCCTTCCTCACGGACTCGATGACACGGACTTCATTGACATTCTTGTACTCTACGATACGAAGAGACAGATTCGACGAGCCGATGTGAATGATACCGTAAATGAGCGGCTTTTGTTCCGACATAAGTGGCCCTCCTTTTATAAACAGCGGGTATCTTGTAATCCCATATATCCGTAAAAATGAAACGTAAAAGTTAGGAGTGAGGAGTGAGAAGTGAGAAGTGGTGGTGCGGCGCAGAAAATAATGAAGCGCCGCGGAGTTTTGATAGCACTTCGCGCCGCCGTCATCTCGAGCGTAGCCGAGAGATCTTCCTTGCAGAACGATCAGTGTACCAATTGCGCTATTTCAATCACCGCTTGCTCCTAATCCCCACCCCTAATCCCTAGCCGCCACCTTCATTTCTCATTCAAGCGAAGCGTCAGCGTTAGCCCGCGGGGCGTGCCGGGCTGGTGTGCTATGAAACAGGTCACACGCAGAAGCATACCTTTTAATGATAGCCCACTCCCGTAAAAAGCACGTAAACAGCGGGCAAAGTTTCTCTTTATAATTATACCATGACTTATATGCATAGCGGAGCATAGGGAGCCCTTCCCGTTAAAGGAAATTCTGATAGTATGGTATGGAAAAAACGTAGAATCACGAAATTATATATAAAAGTGTGATTTCTATCACAATTTTATATATAATTTCGTGATGCATGGCAAATAGCACGCAAAAAGAGGGAAACCTGTCAAGGCTTCCCTCTTTGGAATTTCATTTTCTCAAAATCGTACTTGTTTATCACAGTACCTCAAGCGACAATACCAAAATATATCAGCTAAGGCCTCACTGCCACGAGAGCTTACTACCATCTACCAGACGAAGTTTCTGCGACGAGGAGCTTCCGCTGCCGGTTCCGCCACTGGAACCAGAACCGCTCGTAGGGAATCCAAACTCTTCGAAAACAAACGAACCATGGTTAGACTGAAGCATTAAGTCATGCGTTAAAATAGTACCTCTGAATGTTCCATTTTCAAAATTGAGCGGCGTATTGTTTGCATATGGCGTATACAATACGCCACGAAAATCGTGACCATTTCCATTAAAATGGATTTCAGTCGGCCACCAGGGATTCTTTTCCGGAAGGCAAAAAATAATGGGACGCTTGATATCCTCTTGCAAATTGATATTCACTAAGCCAAAAACGCCTTTGAGATAAACATAAACAGGCTCATTTTGATCTCCACCCAGATTTTTAAGATTCAGCGAAAAATTTCCGACCCCCGGTTCCCCGGTTAGAAGAATTCTATTGGACTGCGTTCTATTGTAATCGCCATTCGGCAAAGAATAATTCTGCTCTCCTTTAGGCGGCTTAAAATAATTGGCAGAATCCGAAAACATTTTTTCAATAGCATAATTAGACTTTTGACAAAACGCCGTAAAATCACTCTCATTACCCTTCTCCATAGGGCTATAAAGACCTTTTTGAACGGCATCATTTCTTGGCAAATTTCTAGCTTCTTTGGTAAAGAACTTTTGGAATTCCGGCTTATTGTAATTGGCATTATAAAAATCCTGATTATAGCAAACCACATGCCCATCATAAGTCGAAGCTATCGGATTGTTATTGCCATTGACCCAACCCCATTGCGTCATTTGACCATCCGTACCATTATTATTGTTAAATGTTCCGGACATGCTCCCGCTAAAAGAAGCCAGGCAATCGAATTTCAACTGCTCATTCGATTGCTCATTCGATTTCGTCGGAATCACTGCCACCGCTTCTGCCTCAATATTGAATAGGTCTTCTTTAATGCCCACAAATTTGATAAATGTCGTAGGTATCGACTCCTGAAGAAGGACGCGATAATACGATACACCATCCACCGTCTTCGCCTGGGGCCGCTTTTGGAATGATGCTCTCCCATTCCCCCAATTCACTTTCGCATAAGTTTCCGCCTGTGCATCTGCTTTTTGATGACTATCGACAGTCTCTTGATTCATAGCAAAAGTAGCGGCTCCAGCCAGAGCCGCCGCATCCGCCGCCTTCTGCAGGCGCGCGTGACGGGCAAAGCCATTCCCGAGGTCCACCGCAAGCCCTGCGCAGGCAAAAAGGATCGGGATCAATATCGCGAAAAAGACCATGTACGCCCCGCGCTCATTCTTGATGCGGGAAAGCAGTCGATTCAAAGAAGTCATAGTATCACCTCATGTGAGTTAGGAGTTAGGAGTGAGGAGTGAGGAGTGGAGGAAGGGGCGCACAATTCATATAGCGCCCCAATACCTCTCATTTTATAAAACAGTCTATTCATGATTTATATAAAACTCCGCGCCGCTTCCATATTTTATGCGCTGAGCCTTCACCTCAAACTTCTCACTTGATTGGATGGTCAATTTAACTGCCAGTTATTTATGAAACGCAATTCCCATCACCAGCCACGAAAAACCATATTCGCATTTAGTATACCATAGTCTCCGCAAAGATTTGAAATGAAAAATGCATGCAAAAACGCCCGCCGGACGGCGGACGTTTTCATTGATCAGAGGAAATGGTGACTGGTGACTAAGGATAGCGACCAGCGCGCGGAATGCGGGCATCGCCGTTTACAAAAATCGACGCGGAGCGTCGCTCCGCCTAAGCCTTCCCCGCATGGGGAAGGTGCCCCAAAGGGGCGGATAGGGCACTGGCGGTATGAAAAAGGATGGGAAAATGCGTCTCAAGTCGACGATGAAGTGGTAAACTAAAATTGGACACAGAGGGGGTAATCTTTAGACATACAGGGTACACTGCATAGGCAGTGTAAAATAAGCACTGGACAGAGTGCCCCCCTTACTGGACAGGAGGTTTGCCATGAAGTACACGAAAGAACAAAGATTGGA
>ERZ857629.4548-NODE-4548-length-10659-cov-5.362693_pt1 | contig 10659 bp, 11 predicted proteins | sample MGYA00519700_ERZ857629 | MGnify/ENA primary metagenome ERZ857629 (study PRJEB31778, sample SAMEA3449351) | human gut metagenome | biome: human gut; feature: human-associated habitat; material: faeces | place: United Kingdom | collected 2010/2012 ... | reverse complement strand
CCCGCCGTGGGGCTGATGGCTTCGTGGGACGTCATTCAGGCGAATCTTGTCGCCTATCTCGTCATTGCCGCGGTGACAACGATCGTCGTTATGGCCGTGTCCGGCCTTGTGACGCAGGCGGTACTCAAAAAGGGCAAGAAGGGGGCGGAGAAGAAATGACATTTTTTGAACAGTCCGTCTTTTTCGGCGTCTCTGTCAGTCTTGCTGCCTACGGCATCGGCGTGCTGCTGCAAAAAAAGTTCAAGTTTGCACTCTTCAACCCGCTGCTCATCTCGGTGGTGCTGACCATTGCGGTGCTTTTGACGGCGCACATCAGCTACGACACGTTCTACGAGGGCGCGAAGTATTTGAGCTACCTGCTCACGCCCGCGACCGTGTGCCTCGCCGTGCCGCTTTATGAAAAGCTATCGCTTCTGAAGAGCAACTGGAAGGCCCTCTTCGCCGGTATTCTCTCCGGCGTCATCACGACGCTTTGCAGCGTGTTTGTGATGAGCAAGCTCTTTCATCTTACACACGAGGAATACGTGACGCTTCTGCCTAAGTCCATCACGACGGCCATCGGCATGGGCATTTCCGAAGAGCTCGGCGGCTACGTGACGCTGACGGTCGCCATGATCATCATCACCGGCATTTTCGGCAACGTGATCGCAGTTTCGGTGTGCAGGCTTTTCCGTATCACCGACCCCATCGCCAAGGGCGTGAGCATTGGCTCGGCCGCGCACGCGCTGGGCACGGCCAAGGCGCTCGAGATCGGCGAGGTCGAGGGCGCGATGAGCAGCCTGTCCATCGTCGTGGCGGGCCTTCTTACGGTCGTCGGCGCGTCGATTTTTGCCAACCTTATGTAAAAAAAGGGGCATTCGAAAGAATGCTCCTTTTTTGCGCGGTTCCCCCGCGGTGAACGCCGTGTTCGCCGAAAAGGGCATCGTCCTGCCGCTCACGAGCGGCCAGACCGTGACGGAGGAGAGCCGCCTTTTAGATGGCATCGCGGCGCAGAAGTCGATCTTCGGCGACCACATCGACGCGATGCGCGCCGCCGCGCCGGAGAACCAGAAGAACATTCAGGACTATCTCTCCGCCTACTGCTTCGGCGATTTTTATACGAGAAAGTTTTTGCCCATCCACGAGCGCGAGCTGCTGACGTTCTCGATCCTCGCTTCTCAGGGCGGCTGCGAAGGGCAGGTCAAGGCCCACGTCGGCGGGAACGCCACCGTCGGCAACGGGAAGGAGGTCCTGCTCGCGGCGCTCACGGTGTGCCTGCCGCATATCGGCTTCCCGCGCACGCTCAACGCGCTTTCCTGCATCAACGAGGTCCTTCCGGAAGCGAAACAGTGAGAAATTTCAATAGATAGGAGTGCAGTAGAATGAAAACCTTAGTTGCCTATTTTTCCGCCAGCGGCCAGACCGCGAAGCTTGCCAAGACCCTTGCCGGTGTGACCGGCGGCGACCTCTTCGAGATCGCGCCCGAGACGGCCTACACCGCTGCCGATTTGGACTGGATGGATAAATAGAGCCGCAGCACCATCGAGATGAAGGACCCCAAGAGCCGCCCTGCCATCGCGGGCAAGGTCGCGGATATGGCGCAGTACGACACGGTGTTCGTGGGCTTTCCCATCTGGTGGTATCAGGCCCCGCGCATCATCGAGACGTTCCTCGAAAGCTACGACTTTTCGGGCAAGACCGTCATCCCCTTTGCCACCTCCGGCGGCAGCGGCATGGGCGGCGAGGACGTTTTGAGATCCGCTTGCTCGAAGGGGACAAAGTGGCTCCCCGGCAAGCGCCTGAGCAGCCGCGAGAGCATGGCAAGCGTGCAGAAATGGGTCGAGAGCCTGGGGCTGTAAACAAAAAAAGCGGCCCAAGTGAACCTTTAAGCCGTCTGCGGAAAAACAAAAAAGCGTGCCAAGCGGCGCGTCACAAGTGTTTTCGCTGTGCGAAAACCTTGGTGCACAAGCAATTCACTTGCTTGTGCGCTGTTAAATGTCCTACGGATACCAAAACCGGCGCATTTGCGCCGTGCAAGCATTTTGCGCAGCAAAATCTTGGCGGAGGTGGGATTCACTTCCACCGAGCATTTTAATTACCCTTGGGGTGAACGAATGAAATGAGTGAACCCAAAAAATAAGAGACACGCTTTCGCGTGTCTCTTATTTTTTGGTGGACCTGAAGGGATTCGAACCCACGACCTTACGGATGCGAACCGTACGCTCTCCCAACTGAGCTACAGGCCCAAATAGCAATGCCGGTCTCCCAGCGCGGATTATCATAACACACTTTTTTGAATTTGTGAAGCCCCTTTTTCATTTTTCTGTTGATATTTTTTCTGAAATATAGTAGAATACCATTTGTTCAACAACTCCTCCGCATACAGCTGCGGAACCGGTCTTGCGCAATGGGTACCTGCGAACCATGTCAGGCGGGGAACCGAGCAGCATTAAGCGGGACCATCCATGTGCCGCAAGGACGCCGGTTCCGCAGCTGTATACGGGGGAGTATTTCTATTGTAAGGGAGGGCTGCGGATGTATCAGGCGCTTTACCGCAAGTGGCGTCCCAAAACATTTGCCGACGTGGTTGGTCAGGAGCACATCACCGAGACCTTGCAGCGCCAGGTGGCGGAGGGGCGGCTGTCGCACGCCTATCTTTTCACCGGCACGCGCGGCACGGGCAAGACGACCTGCGCCAAAATACTTGCGCGCGCGGTCAACTGCGAGCATCCGGAAAACGGCAACCCCTGCAACCGCTGCCCGAGCTGCCTTGGCATCGAGAGCGGGCGGCTGCTCGACGTGGTCGAGCTGGACGCGGCGTCGAACAACGGCGTGGACAGCGTGCGCGCGCTGCGTGACGAGGCCATCTATTCGCCCGCGCAGGTAAAAAAACGCGTGTATATCGTCGACGAAGTCCACATGCTTTCGACGCCCGCGTTCAACGCACTGCTCAAGATCTTGGAGGAGCCGCCCGAGCATCTGATGTTCATTCTGGCGACAACGGAGCTGCACAAGGTGCCCGCGACGATTTTGTCGCGCTGCCAGCGCTTTTCATTCCGCCGCATCCAGCCGAAGGACATCGTGGGCAGGCTCAACTACATCGCGGGGCAGGAGAATATCGACTTAAAGGAGGACGGCGCGGCACTGCTGGCCCGACTGTCGGACGGCGCGCTGCGAGACGCGCTGAGCCTTCTTGACCAGTGCGCGGCCGCGGGCGGCGCGATCGACGCGAACGCCGTGCTCGACGCGCTGGGTTTGGCCGGAAACGTGCAGACCGCACAGCTCATGTCGCTGATCCTGACGCGCGATGCGCGCGGGGCACTCGAGCTTCTCGGCAAGCTCTACGACGGCGGTAAGGATGTGGGCGCGGTGCTCGGCGAGCTCTCGACCCTCTCGCGCGAGCTGCTCATCAGCGCGACGGCGGGGGAGGGCGGCGAGAGCTTACTCAGCGGCGCTTATGACGCCGCAACGCTCCGAAACCTGCGCGCGCAGGGGACGAGCGCACGCTTCATCCAGCTCTGTACGATCTTGCAGGAGACGGCGGCGCAGCTCCAGTTCAGCGTGAACCGCCGCACGGACGCAGAGCTCTGCATTCTGAAGCTCTGCGACGAAACACTCTCCGGCGACCTGGCGGCGCTCGGCGCGCGCATCGCGCGGCTCGAAGAGCAGATCGCCGCGGGCGTGCAGTTTGCAGCGAAGCATCCCGCATCTGCACCGGCGAGCGCACCTGTTCCCGCGACGGCGCAAAAGCTTGCTCCCGCACCGCAAAAGGCCGCGGAAGCGCCCACAGAGAGCGCAAAGCCAGCCGAGGAAGCGCCGCTTCCGTGGGACGAGCCGCCGCTGCCCGACGATTATGACGCGCCGCCGCCCTACGGCGAGCCGGTCGCGCCCGCACCGAAGGCCGCAGCGCCGAAGATAGCAGCAGCACCCGCGCCTGCGCAGGAAGCGCCGACGAGTGGAGGCAGCGGGGATGATGAGATTTTCTACCAGCTCATGGAGAGCTATAAAAACCGCCTGACGCCCGACAAGCGCGCGTTCATCGGCATGGCGCAGGGCGATGTGAAGGACGACCTTCTCACCGTCTACTGCTCGACCGAGGTGCAGAAGTCCATGCTCGACCAGAAGGCCGTGACGGACGTTTTGAGCGAGGTCACGTCCCGCGCAGTTGGACGAGAGATCCGCGTCCGCTTCCTCGTGGGCGAGCGCCCGGGCGCGAAAAAGCGAGACAAGATGCAGGACCTCCTGCGCATGGGCAGTAAATTCGACAATTTTACAGTAAAATAAAAGGAGACAACAACGATGGCAAAGGGTTACAGCGCACGCCGCGGCTTTTCCAACGGCAGCGGCCAGATGCTCAAGCAGCAGCAGATGCAGCAGCAGATCATGAAGATGCAGGAGGACATGCAGAAGGCGCAGCAGGAGGTCGAGGAGAAGACCTTCTCGGCGAGCGTCGGCGGCGGCGTCGTCAGCGCCGAGGTCAACGGCAAGAAGGAAGTCACGAACATCACCATCAAGCCCGAGGCGGTCGACCCCGAGGATGTGGAGATGCTTCAGGATCTCATCATTTCCGCCGTGAACGAAGCGCTCCGCCAGGCTGAAGAGGCGATGGACGGGAAGATGAACGCGTTGACGAGCGGACTCGGCCTCAGCGGGTTTGGATTCTGATTTTTCCTTTTCAAGCAAAAACAAAGCCCGCGTCGCGGGCGGGAGTTTTCCGCACTGTGCGGAAACGGGTAATAAAGGGGGTATTCTCTTTCCGAAGAGAATACCCCCTTTAAATCCCCCGGAGAAAGGCGAGGGGAGTTCCCCTCGACCCCCGACATTGGCAGTTTGTAGCTTGAAGAGCTGCACGCGCTGCGCAATCAGGTGCGGTGTACATGGCTTCGCCATGAATCCGTGCGTTTCGTCACCATTTTGCAACCGCGCCTTACTATCGTGAGGCGCGTGTGACGTCGCATTGGGCGGCAGACTGCCTACCGAATGCGGCATTGCTGACGCTTGCCGCATTGAGTAGTGCCTCGTTAGACGGAAATTAGTCTGTACTTCTACAAGATGGGCAGAGCGGCAGCGGATAGTAGAAGCAGAGGCAAATCGTATAGCAGCTCTAAACGCGGCAACGCCGCGCGCAGGCAGTCACCTTCCGGAGGCACAAAGGCCATTCGAGCCTGAGACTGCCAATCAAAGTTTTTCTCTTGGGGTTCCAAAGGGGCCATTCTCTTTTGCAAAAGAGAATGGCCCCTTTGACTCGCTCCCCTGCACGGTGCAGGGGAAACTTCTCCCGCATTGGTGCGGGAATCGTTGCAAATTATTCTGCGAAAAATGCTTCGATCGCCCCGCGCGCAGCGGCCACGCTGCCTTGCACAAAATTCGGCTTGCCGCCGCCGCGGCCGTTCAGCTCGGCATTCATCTTTTTCGTGAGCTCACGAAGATCGCCGCCGACATGCCCGATGGCGTACTTGTACGCGCCGTCCGCGCCGGCAAAGACCGCGCAGCGGCCGCCGCAGTGGTTCGTGACCGCGTCGCAGAGCTTGCGCAGGCTGTCGCCGGACATTTCGTCCTCGAAGAGCAGCACGTCGCCCTTGCCTTCGTACTGCGCGGCGGTCTGGGCGAAGACGGACTCTTCGAGCTTTGCGCAGCGCTGCTTGAGCGCGGAAAGCTCAGCGAGCACGCGCTCGACGCCCGCAAAGCTCGCGTTCGGCTTGACGGAGAGCGCCTGTGCGATACGCACGTCCTGCGCCCAGCACTCCGAAAGGTAGCGGTGCGCGCGTTTGCCGGAAAGAAGCTCGATGCGAACGCCGTCGCGGAACTTCTGCACGGAGAGGAACTTGACGAGTCCCACCTGACCGGAACGCACGACGTGCGTGCCGCAGCAGGCGCAGCAGTCCGCGCCGGGGAAGGAGACGATGCGCACATCGCCCTCGAGCGGCTTTTTGCTGCGGTACTCGACCTTGTCGAGCTCCGCGCCGCGATAGAACTGGATGTCGATGGGGTGATCCTCATAGATGTACAGGTTGGCGAGCTGTTCAATCTCCATAAGTTCATCCCACGAAATGTCGGCGTTGAAGTCGATCGTGACGACGTCCGCGCCCATGTGGAAGCCGACGTTGTCGCAGTGGAAGCGCTCGCAGATGAGGCCCGAGCAGATGTGCTCGCCCGAATGCTGCTGCATGTGGTCGAAGCGGCGCGCCCAGTCGATCTTGCCGGAGACGCTCTTTCCCACCTCGAAGGGCTTGTCACAAAGGTGCGTGATGACGCCGTTTTTCTCGTGGACCTCGAGCACGTTCGCCTCGCCCAAAACGCCGGTGTCATACGGCTGGCCGCCGCCCTCGGGGTAGAAGGCCGTCTCCGCGAGGACAACGGCGTAGCCGCCCTTGACAGCGTCGCAGGAGACGACGGTGGTGGCAAAGCCCTTCTGAAAGGGATCTTCATAGTAGAGTTTTCTTGTTTCCATGGGGTTCTCCTTTAGTCGATCAGGCCGAGCGCCTGTTTTTCGTGCAGCACGCGGAAAACGTGCGCATCAATATCGCTTTCGGCAATCTCGCCGGACTGGACGGCGGCGATCACCTGCGGGATCTGCGTCTGATAGTCGGTGGTCACGATCATGTCGTTGCCCGCCTGAATGGCCAGCACGGCGGCGCTGCCGTCCTGCGCGTAGGCTTTGACGGCATCCATCGCGAGATCGTCCGTCACGATGACGCCGGTGAAGCCGAGCGTGTCGCGCAGCAGCGTGTGGACCTTCGCCGAAAGGGACGCGGGATACGCGCCGTCCATGCACTCGACGATGTTGTGGCTCACGAGCACGAACGGCGCGCCCGCGGCGATGCCGGATTCAAAGGGGACGAGGTCGGACTTTTCAAACGTGGTGTACGGGCGCGCGTCGAGCGCGATGCCCGTGTGCGTGTCGGCGTTGTTGCCGTAGCCGGGGAAGTGCTTTAAGACGCAGGCGACGCCGGACTGCGCATAGACGGGCACGACGCTTGAGATATAGTCCGCGGTCGTCTGCGCGTCCTGCCCGAACGAGCGCGCGTAGATGAAGTTGTCGGGATTCGTCGACACATCGCACACGGGGGCGAAGTTCACGTTGACGCCGAACGCTTTGAGCTTCTGGTTGTAGCTGAGCGTTCGTTCGAGCAGCCCGTCGAGGCCGCCCGCGGCATAGAGCTCCTGCGGGGAGGGGAGAGGTTCGAAGAAGAGATTCGGGTTTTTGCTCGCGCGCGTGACCGTGCCGCCCTCTTCATCGCTGCCGATGAAAAGCGGGATGGCTGCCGCGGCCTGATAGGACGCGAGCGCCGCGGTGAAGTCGTCCTCGGTGAGCCAGTCACCGTTTGCATCCTTATAGTCCCTGCCGAAGAGCAGCAGGCCGCCGAGGTGATAGGTTTCGACGTCCTCCGCCGCGCCCGTTTCGGGGCAGCGGACGAAGAAGAGTTGGCCGACTTTTTCCTCGATGCTCATATCTGCGATGATGTCGTTGATGCGCTCATCGGGCGTTTTTTCCACCGGCTGCTCGATAGGAGGTTCCGGCGTCGGATCGACGGCGGGTTCATCGGGGGTGTCTGCTTTCGCGCCGCAGGCGGCGAGAAGCAGAACCAGGACGAGGGAAAGTGCGGTGATTTTGAAAGATTTCATGGCGATTCTCCTTTTTACGATTCGGAAACAAAGTGCTGCTCGCGGTAATACTGCGCGCAGAGGTACCTGCGGCAGATCTCGGCGACGTCTGGGGGCACGTCGAGCGTGATGGAACCGTCGACCATGCGGTAGCCGTCCTCATGCATCAGCGGCGTGACGGCGCGCGTCTCGCGCTGAAGCTGCATGAAGCCGTCGCCCGTCCAGCCGCACTCGAAGAAGAGCTTGTCCATCAGGAAGCACGGGGAAATGTCGCCGCCGTCGCCGCGGAAGTCCTGACCGAGGGATTCCTTGGCGGCCTTGTTGGCATAGATGAGGTAGGGGGTGGAGAAGTAGTTGTAGAAGCCTTCCTGCGTGGACACGTCGAGGTCAACGCCCATTTCGGCGTAGACGCTGCTGCCGTTGCCCATCCACGGCTTGTGGTCGCCGAAGAGCACGAGCACGATGGGCTCATCGCGCGCTTCCAGCTCACGCGTGAGGCGGCGCATCTGCTCGATCGTGCTGCGGATGCCGGCCAGGTAGTTGTTGATGACGCAGCAGCTTTCCATCGACCAGCCGGTCTTGGCGGGCGTGACGTACTCCTCCCAGTAGGTCTCGGAGCTGTACGGCCCGTGGTTCTGGTACGAGACGGAGAAGAGGAAGAGAGGGTCATCGTCCTCCGTGCGCGAGTCGATGTCGTTTAAGAGGTAGTCGACGAGCACGGTGTCGGACTTGAAGAGCGCGTCCTCGATGGAGATGAGGTCGCCGAAGCCCGATTCGTTAAAGACGCACTCGTCAAAGCCAAGGTATTCGTTGACGTTGCTGCGGTTGTAGAACCACGAGTAGCCGGGATGGCGGTAGAGCGCGTCGTAGCCCTGATCCTTGAAGTAGCGGACGTAGGAATTGATCGGGCCGCGGAACTCCTCGTGCTGGCTGTACCCCGTGAGGAAGCCCCATTCGGTGTTCGTCGTGCCGCCGGCGAAGATATTCGTGAGGAGGTTGCCCGAGACGCTGCGGCTCTCGAGCTCGTGCAGCGGCTCGTAGAGATTCCGCACGGCGGAGATTTCATTTAACTGGGGGAAGTCGGACAGGTCGGAGAATGCCTCGAGCATGATGCCGACGACCGTGATCTTCTGATCGTCGGGAATGTCGGTGTCCGCATACTGCTCAAGGATCTGCTTGGCCTCGCTCTCGCGGTAGCCCTCCGGCGGCTCGGGGAACATGTCCTGCACGCTGTGTAGGAACGGATACGTCGTGCCGCGAGAGATGTAGACCTCGACCGCCGACCACGGGGAAATGAGGTCGTTGTTGGCGGTCTCTTTGTAGATAGATGAACTGGTGTAGAACTCAAAATAGCACGCGAGCGTGACAGAGAGCATGAGCATGATGCCCGCAAGGCGGGAGCGCGGGCTCATGCGCTCTTTTCGGAGCATCAGGCACGAGAGCACGAGCATCAGCACAAAGCCCTCAAGAACGACGATCACGGGCGCGGAAATTTCGAACGTGTAGTTGCCCATGATGCCGCCCGCCGTGCGGATGAGCCGCAGGTCGGTGGCGAGCACGGGGTCGCCGCGCAGCTGCACCTTGTAGTAGCTCGCGAGCGCGAGCGTGAAAAACGGCAGCGCCGAGAGCAGGTACGCCGCCCACGGCCGCGCGAAAAGAAAAAAGCCGAGGTAGACGAGTAAGATCGGCGCGAGCAGGTTCATCGCTACGAGCAGCGGAATTTTGAAGTACGACTGCAAAAGCGCCGTCGCGTCGATGCTTGCGTAGGAATGTGCCGTGAGGTAGAGCGAGAGAAGGCCAATGCCAGCGCCCAGCACCGTGAGCCAGAAGAAGACCCAGATGCGGTGCACCCAGCGCATCACCACGCCCGTCGACTCGTCAGGCCGCACCAGGGAAGAGAAAAAACGCATGTTGGGGACGTCCCCTTTCTGAAAGCATAATAACAAAGTATATCATTTCGACAGGAAAAACGCAACCGGACAAGTTTCCCGCTTTGTGGGGTTCTTGCCGGCAGGCAGGGGTGTGGTAGAATAGTCCCATTGAATGAAATAGATCGGGCAGGAGGAAAATTGATGGCGGAGCACATGCAGTTACGCGATATGCCAAAATTTTGCGCGGAGATAGAAGCGTGACTGAACGCGCGATACGGAGAAGCGGAGGGGAAAAAGCTCTGGGAGGCGACCGGCAGGCAGTATGGCGAATATCTCAAAGAGCTCCCTGACTACGGTGGAAAAAAGACCAGCCATGCCCTCGCAATCTACGGCAGCATTGTGATCTTCTCCCTGTACCCTCTGCTGCCGGACCATCCGCCGGCAGAGGAATTGCAGGAGCTTGTCACGAGCCTTTTTATGTCGGGATTTGTAAAGCTGGGAAAGATTTTTGACTTGAACCGCAGCTTTGACATGTGGCTGATCGACAAGGTCTTCCAAGGAGTGGGGAAAAGGGACCGCAAGCTGTACGCGCAGCATCCGGTGTGCTTCTGCAATGTATCCGAGCCGTACGACAAGAAAAACGTGCCGCGCGATACCATTTTACGCAGTGCCCAAATGCGGAATTTGCGAAAAAGCACGATCTGATGCAGGTGCTGCCGCTTTTCTGCAATTCCGACTACTGGGGAATGAGCCAACTTCACGGCGCCTTGATCCGCCGCGGCACCTGCGGGAACGCCGACAGATGCGACTACTGCGTGGTCGGGTCTGAAAATTCGATGGCTAAGGAATATGAGATCATAAAGGATGAAGCCGGATTTTTGGCGAGCCGGAAGATCGAAAAATAAAGAACAAAGGACAGCTCTCGAAAGAGAGCTGTCCTTCTTGCTATTCTGTGGAAAACTTTTCTCAGAACGCGCACTTTTCGCGCAGGAAGTCCTTGACCTGATCGATGGGGATACGGACCTGTTCCATGCTGTCGCGCTCGCGGATGGTGACGCAGTGGTCGGCCGCGATGCCGTTGGCCTCGTCGCCGACGGTGTCGAAGTCGAACGTGATGCAGTACGGCGTGCCGATCTCGTCCTCGCGGCGGTAGCGCTTGCCGATCGAGCCGGTCTCGTCGTAGTCGACCATGAATTCCTTGGAA
>ERZ857629.4540-NODE-4540-length-10678-cov-2.678998_pt1 | contig 10678 bp, 7 predicted proteins | sample MGYA00519700_ERZ857629 | MGnify/ENA primary metagenome ERZ857629 (study PRJEB31778, sample SAMEA3449351) | human gut metagenome | biome: human gut; feature: human-associated habitat; material: faeces | place: United Kingdom | collected 2010/2012 ... | reverse complement strand
CTGTTCCCCGATTATAAAAAGTTTTTAAAACAGGTTAAGCAAAACGGCGTTAAAATAACGCTTAATCTGCACCCCGCCGACGGCGTAAGGTGGTTTGAAGACTGCTACGAGCAGTTTGCCAAAGCCGTGGGCGTGAATCCGAAAACGGGCGAGCAGATAAAATTTGACATATTCGACCCGACTTTTGCCAACGCCTATTTCGATATTCTGCATCATCCTTACGAAAAGGCGGGCGTAGACTTCTGGTGGATCGATTGGCAGCAGGGGCTTACCGCGGGCAAACTCGGAATCGATCCGCTTTGGGCTCTTAATCATTATCATTATCTGGATAACGCCGAAAATTCGGACGAGCCGCTTACTCTTTCGCGTTATGGCGGCATAGGTTCGCACCGTTATCCGCTCGGCTTTTCGGGCGACGCGAGCATGACGTGGGATACTTTAAGGTTTTTACCTTATTTTACGGCTACCGCAAGCAACGCGGGTTACGGCTGGTGGAGCCACGACATAGGCGGGCACGGTTTCGGCGAACACGACGGCGAACTTTATTTAAGGCACGTTCAGTTCGGTGTGTTCGCTCCGATAAATCGTTACCATTGCACGTCGTATCCTACCATGACCAAAGAGCCGTGGGCATATTTAAACGGCACGGGCGCGCTTGCCGAAAAGCAGATGAAACTGCGACACAAACTCGTTCCGTTCATCTATTCGCGCGATAAGCAGGCACACGATAACGCCGATATGCTTATCGAGCCGTTTTATTATTACCATCAGAGTACGGAAGAAGCGTATAACTTTAAAAACGAATATTATTTCGGCAAAACTCTGCTTGTTGCGCCGATAACTTCGCCTGCCGGAAAAGACGGCTATTCGCGCGTCGAAGCGTGGCTTCCCAAGGGACGCTGGACGGATATTTTTACGGGCGACGTATACGAAATTAAAAGCGAAAAGGGCGAAATAAAAACCTTGCTTCGCACGCTCGAAAGCATTCCGGTTCTGGCAAAAGAAGGCGCCGTTCTTCCCCTTTCCGAAGAAAAGGGCAACGGAACGCCGAATCCGCAGAAATTAACGGTTAAGGCTTTTAACGGCAACGGCGAGTTCGAACTTTTCGAAGACGGAAAAGAAACAGAAGGCGCAAAACGAGGCAAAAAAGCGGGCGAATTTTACACGTTGTTTACGATGCGCGAAACCGCGCTTAAAAACGGCGAATACGAGCAGACGCTTGCTATCTCGTCGCGCGGGGACTGCTCCGTTATCCCCGAAAACCGCAAAATAAGCGTTCGGCTTGAAAATATCGAAAAGGGAAGCGTTGCGCTGTTTATCGGCGGCAAAAAGGTTAAATGCGAAAAAGTTTACGACGATTGCGTTGCGGTAAATATCGATTTCGCCGCCGGAAACGAATACGTTATAAGGGTTAAATATACCAAAGACGACGAACTTACCGCAGCCAAAAAACGCGTTTTAAAAATACTTTCCGAATCGAACGGTCCTAACGAATATTTCGTGGCGTTTTACGAACAACTTCAAAAAGCGAAGTCGGTTGCCGACGTTTTAGGCTTGCTTAAATGGCGCTGGTTGCCGTCGGGCATTGCAGAACGCATATCGGAAACGTTTTAAAAGAACGCAATCGGCGTAAAAAAACGATTTTTCTGCTTTTTAACTTTCGGCTTAGTTGTTTTTTAACGAAAAAATGCGTTTTTTAAAAAAACTATTGACAACTTTAAAAATTGGTGATAAAATATCTGCGCAAAGGGTATTCGAGAAAGGTTGTTTTATGAATAAGCCGTTTTTCGGGCGCGCTTTGCTTGCGTAAAACGCGCTTTAAACCATATAAATCAAACTGAATACGATATAATTTTAAACTAACAGGAGAAAAAAAATGATCAAACTTGCGATAGTGGGATTCGGAAGCCGCGGGCAGAATTTTGCAAGACTTCTTGTCGGCGAAAAAGACGCCGAACTTATAGCCGTTGCCGAACCCGTAGACGTTTCGAGAAAGGTTGCCGAAGAAAAATACGGCGTTAAAAAAGAAATGTGCTTTAAAAACGCCGACGAATTTTTTGCGCGCGGCAAAATTTGCGACGCGGTTTTTATCTGCACGCAAGACGCGCAGCACTGCGAAATGGCGCTTACAGCGCTTAATTTAGGGTATGATATATGCCTTGAAAAGCCCGCCGCGGTATCTATTGCCGAATGTGAAAAAATCCGCGAAGAAGCAAACAGGCTCGGCAAAAAAGTAATGCTTACGCACGTTTTGCGTTACGCGCCTTTTTACGGCTACATTAAAAAACTTATATCCGAAAAGACTTTGGGCGATATAGTGGATATGGATTTAACCGAAAACGTGGCTTATTGGCACTTTGCGTTAAGTTACGTTCGCGGGCCGTGGCGCGATATGGAGAAAAGCACCCCTACGATTATCGCAAAATGCTGCCACGATCTCGATATTATCCGCTGGCTTATGGATAAAAAATGCACGGGCGTAAGTTCTTACGGCGGGTTATATTATTTCAAACCCGAACACGCGCCCGAAGGAAGCGCGCCTTATTGCGTGGATTGCAGCGAAAAAACGCGTGAAAACTGCCCGTATAACGCATATAAAGTTTATCCCGAACGCATAAAAATGGGCGTTGTCGGCGGCACGGCACGGCTTAAAGGCTGCGACGTTTTCAAGGTTATCGACGAAAAGCAAGACTTAATTTCGCGTTGTGTGTTCCATTGCGACAACGATGCGGTAGACAATCAGGTGGTAAACCTTAAATTCGCCGACGGTTCGACGGCGCATCTTACGATGGACGCTTTTTCGGAAGATTGCCACCGCACCATTTACGTTCACGGAACCAAAGGCGAAGTTTTCGGCGACGTAGAAGACGCCAAGTTATACGTTAATATTTTCGGCAAAACCCGCGAAGTTATAGATGTAAACGAACTCGAACGCAAAAAAGCCGAAGGCACCACGCTTAACGACGGGCACGGCGGCGGCGATTATTATCTGCTTAAAGACTTTTTGGATTATATCACCAAATGTTCGCCCAGTTTAACCCGCACCACAATCGACGATTCGATTTCGAGCCACGTTATAGGCTTCAAAGCCGAAGAAAGCAGGCTTGCGGGCGGCAAAAACATAGAAATAAACGAATAATTTTAAAAGTTTCGGCTTTAAAAAATTTTTAAAAGTTTTTCGGGCGGCGGTCGCGTTGTTTTGCGGCAGCCGCTTTTTGATTTTTAAAATTTTCCGAATTTTTGTTTGATTCGGCGTTTTAGGTTGAAAAAAGTTTTTTAAAAGTGTATAATTTAAAAAAAGGTCTGAAAAAATCGAAAACCGAAAAACATATAATTTTTTAACAAAAACAGGAGAAAATCCGTTTATGAATCAGAAAGGGAGAACGGTAAAAAGCGTAGGCAACTACAACAATAAACTCGTTATGCGCTTACTTCTCGACAGACCGTATTCGTGCAAAGAAATATCCGAACGCATATATTTGACGCATCCGGCGGCGGGGCTTATTGTCGAACGCCTGCTCGAAGGCAACCTTATCGAGATATTCAGCGAACGCGAAGAAAAGCGCAAAAAAGGCGGTCAGCACATAAGATACACGGTAAACAAAAACCGCGCGTATTTTATCTGCGTTTATCTTATCGAAGGCGTCGAAAAGTTTACCGTTTATAATTTGCAGGGCGAAACGCTTTACGGCGAAAATTTAGAAACTCGGTTTATCGACCGCGAATACGTTGAAAACCTGAGCGAAAAAATCGACCTTGCGCTTGAAAAATTAAATATAGAAAAAGGTTCGGTCGCCAACCTGTCGTTTGCGATAGCGGGCAGGGTAGACGCTTTTACGGGCGACGTTATAATGTCGTGGAAAATGGGCAAAGACGTAAACTTAAAAACCGCTTTCGCGCAGAAATTCGAAAACACTTCTATCGATATTATAAACGACTGCACCTACGCTTTTTACGGCAGTATGCTTACCGGCGAATGCGATTACGAAAAGGGTTCGCACATGTTTTTATACGTCGATTTCGCACTTTCGTGCTGTCTGGTTTACGAAGGCAAGCCCGTAACGGGCGCAACCGGATTCGGCGGCGAAGTGGGGCAGAATTTCGTTGCGGGAAGCGATAAAAGGTTCGGCGACCAGACGAGCATACCCCGTTTGCTTACGCTGGGGCGCGAGTGCCTTAAAAATCCCGAAGCCACGCTCGAAGAAGTTATGGAAGCTTCTTACACGCACCACGCAATAAAGCGCGTTTTTACCGAAACGGGCGAAAAAATAGGCGGTCTGCTTAAAAACATAATAGATATTGCGGGTTGCACGCACGTCGTGTTCTGCGGCTCGGTTATAAAATACCCTAAATACTTTTTCGACGTGGTAGAACGCGCGCTTTACGACAAAGAATACAGCGACAATCTGCAATATAAACTCGAATTTTCAAAGGTTACGCCCGCAATGGGGCAACTTTATATGTCGCGCCTGCACTCTATCGATTGGTTGGTGGCGGGTAAATAAAACCCGAAAGCCGCCGCAAATTTTGCCGAAAAAAGTGCGGAACGCCGCGCAGAAATAATTAAATAAACATTCCGCAAAATATAACCGTTGCGGGCTTAAAACGAGCTTGGAATTTCCGCGCTCGTTTTTTTTAGAAAAAATTTTTTAAAAAAGTATTGACAAGACGCAAAGTAGGTGGTACAATCTGTTTAAGAAAGGTTGTTACTTGAATAGCAATCGAATAGCAATTAAGGAGAAAATCGATGAAAAAAAAGTTATTTACGATTTTAGAGTGTTGCGTTTTAACTTCCGTTATGGCGTTCGGGGCGGCCGGCTGCGACGGAAATAACGGAAACAACGGCAACTCGTCGGGCAGCGGAAAGGTTCTTGCCGAAATAAGGGCTCTTTCGAACGCCGAAAAACTTATGATCGACGCGGATATAGGCGGCAGAAACGCCGCGCTCGATTTTAACGCGCTTAAAGGCGATATAGAATCGGCGCAACTCGTGTTTAAGGCAAAAGAGAACATATCGTCGTTCGACTTTGTGATGGGCGACGCGGTTCACACGGACGGAAAAACAAAACTTTCCGCCGATATGTTCGAAGTTTTCGCCGAAAAATATCTCGAAACCGAAATTCCGAGTTCGGACAGCGCGCTCGTAGGTTCTTATCCCGATCCGCTCGTTCCCATAGCGGGGTATAAATCGCGCCGCGAAAACAGAGTTTCGAAGGGCGAAAACCAAGGCTTATGGGTAAATTTAAACGTGCCGAAAGACGCGCTTGCGGGCAGTTATACGGGCGAAGCGGTTTTAACGCTTAACGACCAAAAAATAAAAATTCCCGTAAACGTTAAAATTTATAATGCGGCGATGCCCGAAGAAATTCATTCGAGAAGTCTTTTTTATCTCGACGATTCGATGTTCGTTAAATACGAAGGCGGCAGCGAAGAAATAAGAAAAAAATATTACGACTTCTTTGTTAAATACCGCGCTAACCTCGCGATTTTGCCCGGTTATCCGCTGACGCGCACCGACGTAACGAAATATATCGAAGATTACGCGGTATACGCGCAGAATCCCATGGTTTCGGCAATCGCGCTACCTTACACGGCCACTATCGTCGACGGCGTTTCGGGGATTGTGGATAAAAGCTATTGCGTCGAAGTGTTAACCGCCATTGCCAAAAAGAACGTAGAACTTCGCAAAGCGGGAAACGAAAGCGTAGATTTATTTAAAAAAGCGGTGTATTATCTGGGCACGTTAATCGACGAACCCGTGCCGGCGGCATATCCGCGCGTTAAGCAGTGCGACCTTTTAATTCATCAGGCGAAACTCGAAGTGGCGGCTTTAAATATTTTAGCCGAATACCCCGATTTGCAGGAAAGCGTTAAAAAGGTGAATCACATAGTAACCACAAAAATAAACGAAGCGTTATACGGAACGGATACCGAAGGCGGTATTCAGACGTGGTGCCCGCTGTTCGATTATTTTTCGTCAGGCGAAAACCGCAAAACCGCGCTTGAAAGATTAAATTCGACCGACCGCCAAGGCGGCGAAGACGTGTGGTGGTATGGTTGCGTTGGTCCGAGACCGCCTTATCCCAACTATCATATCGATTCGAACGTAATGCAGTCGCGCATAATCGGCTGGATGCAATACGATTATCAGATTCACGGCAATTTATATTATCGCGTTAACCTTTGGAACAAATGGATAAACGGGCAATACGTCGATACCGATATCTGGAAAGATCCGCGTTCGTGGGAATCGGTGAACGGCGACGGTCGCCTGATTTATCCCGGATCGCGCTACGGCGTAAGAGGACCTATTTCGTCGATAAGAATGGAAAACATACGCGAAGGCAACGAAGATTACGAACTTTTGTGGCTTTGCGAGCAGGGTATAAACGAAATTAACGCGCAAAAAGGCACAAATTTCGTCGCCGCCGACGTTTTAAGCAAGTGGTATGATTATTTATACACCGACGTGTTTGTAAACGAAAACGTTACGGGTAAAGAATTTGCCGAAAAACGCGTTGAACTTTTAGAACTTATCGAACTTATATATAACGACGCCGACGAAGCGGTTAAAGCGCTCGGCAAGTTAAATTAAAACCCAAAACAAAATTATTATTACGGAGAGTGAAAAATGAGAAAATCAGGCAAAAAATTGCTTACGGCGGTTATGTCGGTCGTAATGGCGGGAACTATGGCTTTTTCGGCGGCGGGCTGCGGCGATAACACTCCTGCGGGCAGCGACGGCGAAAACGTTGTAGACGTAAAAATCATGCTTGCCGGTTACGGCACCGAATGGTTTAAACAGGCGGCGAAAAAATTCGAACAACTTTATGCGGATAAAGGTTATAAAATCAATCTGGCAGAAGAATCGACCACCGTATCCGAATCGGTCGCTTCCGAAATTCAGACGCCCAAAACCAACGGCACGGATTTATATTTCGTAGGTTCGGGTTCGGGAGGAATCGACGTTTCGTCGCTTACAAAACGTTCTGCTGCCATTTTGCGCACTAACGACCGGACCTTGCTTGAAAACCTTAACGACGTTTATTCTTCGCCCGCGATTTCGTTCGACGGCAAAGAAGAAAGCGTTACCATAGCCGAAAAAATGCCCGATTCGGAAAAACCTTATTTCAAGTTCAACGGAACGGGTGACGCCAAACTTAAAAAATGGGAAGGCAATTACTATATGTTCCCGTGGGCGAGCGGCCCTGCGGGCATGTATGTAAACACCGCGGTTTTAAAGGCGGCGGGTTGGGATTATATCCCCAGAACCACCGACGAAATGCTTAAATTATATAAAGACATGTGCCCTGCCGCAGCCGACGGAGTTCCTACTCCCGTAAAAACGGGCGTTTATCCCATGACCTACGCGGGCAAAAACGCCGCGGGTTACTGGACCTATCTTTGGGAAACTTTCTATGCGCAATATTCGGGTTATAAAGCCGACAGAGCGCTCTGGTCGCTTAACGACACCGCGAAAGAAGACGGTTACGAAGTTTATAACTATGAAAAAGACGCGGGGCTTTTGGAAAGTTATAAAGTAATGGAAAAACTCACCGACGAAGATTATTGCGCGGCGGGCACGGCAAACCTTGCGATGACGGCGGCTCAGCTTAACGTTTTAAACGGCAAAGCGGCTTATATGGTAACCGGCAGTTGGGTTAACAACGAAATGAAAGTTAACTATGCCGACATTGCCGACAACATGATATTTATGCGCACCCCCGTTATATCGGCGCTTGGAGCGAAACTCGGAATAACCGACGAACAACTCGCGAGCGCGGTAAGCGGAGTAGACGACGGCAAAACCGACGCCGAAATAGCAACCGAAACGGGAGTAACCGAAGAAGTTGCGGCAAGAATCCGCGAAGCGCGCGGCATTTATTACAGCGCTTCGGTAAACCACGTTGCGGCAATACCTTCGTATTCGCCCAGCAAAAACGTAGCCAAATTGTTCCTGCGCTTCCTTGCTTCCGACGACAATATGGACCTTTACGGCAGCATAACTTCTTCTACTTTGCCGTTTAACTATGCGGGCGAAAGCAAAATAACCAAAAACGCGTTTTTAAAATCGGCCGAAGACGCAACAAAACAATCTTATTCTGTTATGATAGCCGATGATTTTCAGGCTTCGCCCGTTCGTCAGATAGGTATGACCATTCACTGCGGCTACGGCACTTATTCCGAAGTATTTTTAGGGCTTTCGCAAAAAACCTTAACCGCGCAGAAAATAGTAGAAAAGAACTATACGTTCGCAAAAAGCAACTGGGATACCTATATAAGACAAGCCGGCATTTAAAATGGAAAAAAACACAAACAAATTAAACGCAGATATTTTAAAAGGGCATAAAAAATTCAGCCGAAAAACAAAGGGCGAACTTGTTTTTTGCCTGCTTATGCTGCTTGTGCCTATGGTTCAGTTCATTGTCTTTTGGGGATACGTTAACTTCGATTCGATAATGATGGGCTTTAAAGACGCAACCGAAAACTTCTCGCTCGTAAACTTCGAAAGGTTTATAAACGAAGTAAAAAAAGGCACGCTTCAGATAGCGTTTAAAAATTCGCTTATAAATCTTGCGGTAGCCGAGTTTATAACTCTTCCGCTCGTCGTTATATTTTCGTATTTGTTATATAAACGGTGTTACGGCGCTTCGATTTTCAGAATAGTGTTCTTTCTGCCGTCGCTTATAAGCGCGGTTGTTATGGCAAACCTGTTTATAAACATGGTAACGCCCGTATCCGACAACAATCTCGGCCCGATAGTTATAATACTTGAAAAAATGGGCGTTAATTTCAGCCGCGAAGTTTTAAGGCGGGGGCTTTTAAGCCATAAAGATACGGCGTTCGGCATGATAATGGTTTATTGCGTGTGGACGGGCATGGGAACAAACCTTATTTTGCTTGCGGGCGCGCTCGCAAGGTCGCCGCAAGACCTTTTCGAAGCCGCAAATATCGACGGCGCGGGAATGTTCACCGAATTTGCTCACGTCGTAGTGCCGCTTATATGGCCTACTATAACGACGTTGTTTATCTTTAACCTGGCAGGCTGTTTCACTATGTATATGCCCGTAATGCTGCTTACAAACGGCGATTACGAAACCATGACCATAGGTTATTATATAACCGCTTCGGTTATGAACAGCGGCGGCGACTTATCAACGCTCGGTTACCCCGCAATGGTAGGCATCGTGTTTACCGTGATAACCGTTCCCATAATTCTTGTCGTAAAATGGGCGTTTAATAAAATAAGCGAGGCGGTGGAGTTCTGATGACCGATTGTATTAAAGCAAAAAGAACGAGCCGATTCAGAAAGTGGTCGTTACAGCAAAAAATAATGCTTTCGATAACCACGGTAATTTTCTCGCTGTATTCGCTTACCCTTATTTATCCGTTCGTTTATACTTTCATAAACTCGCTTAAAGACGAAATGTCGCTTTTTAACGAGCCGTTTGCTTTACCGAAAACGTTAGAATGGAGCAACTATTCGCTTGCCTTAGAACTTAAAATACGCAAAACGGGGCTTGCGGGAATGTTTTTCAACTCGCTGTGGCAAACTGCAACGTCTTCGATAGTGGGGCTTCTTGCTTCGGCGGTTACCGCTTACGTCTGCGCACGCTTCGATTTTAAGTTTTTAAAAGTAATTTACGCAATAGGCGTAACCGTAATGGTTATTCCCATCGTGGGCAACACCGCCGCCATGTATAAACTTTTATACTCGACGGGCATAGCCGATAAGCCCTTTTTAATCTGGGTTATATGGGCGGGCCCGTTCGGTTTTGCGTATATGGTGCTTTACAGTTTTTTCAAAACCGTATCGCGCACCTATTCCGAAGCGGCGATGATCGACGGGGCGGGGCATTTGCGCGTTTTCGTGCAGATAGTAATGCCTCAGGCTCTTCCCGCGGTATCGTCGATAAGCTGAGAAGTCAGGGACGGGTCTTCATCGCCATGATCTCGTGGTCTCTCGAAAACTCGATGGAAACCGCGTCATCCATGAAGGCACGGGGCTACGGAAGAGGAAAGCGCACCGATTTTTCCCTCTTCCGCTTCACACCGCGCGACGGGATACTTCTTGCCGTCAGTGCATCCCTCATAGGTATCACCGTTGCGGGAATGGCGACGCGGGTGACGGTGTTTTCCTTCTATCCGCGTATAAGCACACTTGAATTATCACCTTTTTCGATAGCAGTATATATCGCGTTCGGCGCGCTTTCGCTTCTGCCGATCGCGCTCGAGGTAAGGGAGGCAATCTTATGGACATATTACAGATCGAAGATCTGAGCTTCGGCTACCCCGACTCGGAGCGCAAAGCCGTCGACGGGGTCAGCTTTTCGGTGCGCGCCGGAGAGTTCATGGTCGTCTGCGGAGAGTCGGGCTGCGGCAAGACGACGCTCCTGAAGCTCCTCAAGCCCGAACTGGCGCCCGCAGGAGAGCTGAGCGGCAAAATAACATACAGCGGCGGCGAACGCACGCCCGAAGAGATAGGCTATGTTCTGCAGAATCCCGACAATCAGATCGTGACCGACAAGGTATGGCACGAGCTTGCATTCGGGCTTGAAAATCTCGGCGTTCCGTCCGAAACGATACGCCTGCGCGTCGGCGAGACCGCAAGTTGGTTCGGCATCTCGGACAGTTTCCGCAAATCCACGGACGAACTCTCGGGCGGGCAAAAGCAACT
>ERZ857629.4537-NODE-4537-length-10682-cov-26.821775_pt1 | contig 10682 bp, 7 predicted proteins | sample MGYA00519700_ERZ857629 | MGnify/ENA primary metagenome ERZ857629 (study PRJEB31778, sample SAMEA3449351) | human gut metagenome | biome: human gut; feature: human-associated habitat; material: faeces | place: United Kingdom | collected 2010/2012 ... | reverse complement strand
ACCGCCAAATGCGAAGCATTCCACATTGCCCCAAGGCTGTTTTTTATGTTTTTGTCTTTGATTCTATTCACGATTCGGCAACAATGCACAATCTATCCCCAGGGATTTTCTATTGAATCAAATTCTTGTCAAAAATCTTTTTTATTATTGAAAAAATGCGCTTTTTTTACATTTTTTGTCGGTTTTGTTGGATTTTTTCTTTTTCTTGTGTAAATTTGTGGTATCTTTTCAAGGTCAATCAACCGGCAAATGTGCAAACTTGATGCCACATTGAAGGTGGATATAGGCGTTGAAAAAGGAATACAGGAAAAATAAAGACATTTTATTGATAGCGAGAACTTTATCGTTGAAAATACCTTTTTGGCTTTGCCAAAATGATGCCATTACATTGTTGTAAGCAACTTCTATTGTGATTTTGCCTATGATTTAAATTCGCTTTTAACCAAAAACGAAAACTATATTATTATTAATTAACTTTACTAAAATGGGAAAAAAATTTTATGTAGCAATTGCTGCTGGCATCCTCGCCATAGGGGGTGCGCAGGCTGTAACGGTTGACGACCTCGTGCAATACGGTGGCGATGCCATCGAAATCTTTTATGGCAACTATAAGGAACGCTCTTTGCACAGCTATGTGAACGGCTACGTGCACTTCGAAAAGGTGAACGACAATACCGTGGTGCTAAAGAACTACTATGGATTGTGCGATGTGCCTTTTACTTTGAAAGACAATAAGTTGATAATGGCTTACACCGAAGACGACGACAACCCTACCAACATTCTGGAGGTGGAGTCGTCGAAATACGCTTTCATGCACCTCACCCCTCAAACTGCAGTGAACCAAACGTATTACTCTCAGAACGGTTTGCGCTACACTTCGGCAACCATTACTGAAAAAGACGGTGAATATCAGATCGACTTCAACCAGCCTATCAAAATTGAGGCTTACAATGGCACTGTCGGCAATTATACACTCGTGGGGCGCGAATGGAAAAATATTTACTCCATTGTGGTGTTTAAGCCAAATGTTACCGTCACCGACTATGATGTGAGAGCAGGTAAGGCTCGCACTTACAAGGGCAAGGTGACTTTTAATGCCGACGACACCTTCTCTTTCATCAATTTTGGTGCCAAGGGCTACGGCATTTATAACTGGAAGAGCGGTAATATGATTTACAGCACGCTCAAAAAACTCACTGGCGGCTTCGACCGCGACAAAGGCGAAGTGTGGATGGACTATCAGCAAATCACAAGTGATGTGAGCGATCTCAACAACAACGGCTACGGCAATGTGCTTTCATATAAGTTGTGCCGTGTGGATACCGCTGTTTCTCCTTACGACTTTTATCAGCCACTTAATGGACCCGTAGTATTCTCCGACCCTCACCACACTGGTGAATCGGCATGGGTGACCAACGGAGGCGACCGCCGCACTTTGGAAACCGTGAATATGGAGTTCCGCCCTTGGACTGCCTACAACATTAGTGCTGACAGTTATGCCGACCAGCCATTCGTGATCGACACCCGATTGAGCGTACCCGACCACGATGTTACGCTGGATGTGGCGTTCACCAATGTCAACACCTCCACATCGTCGGACAATGCCAAACTCGGTGTCGATGCATTCTGGACAGCCAACACCACACAGTGGTATGTGAACAGTTACGACTTGATGATGGTGCCAGGCAGATACACTGTGGGCGCCGATGTTCCCCTCGATGAGGCTGTGCTAGTGGCTGCTGATGTGATGAAGAGCACTGGCGCAGAATACGAGGCAGAAGGTGCAGTCAATGCGCCAGAGCTGAATGCCGAAAGCACACTCGATTACACGCTCTTTATTCGTGCCAACTATGCAGTTTCAACTGGGCTTACCCCAACACTTCACAACCTCTATCCAGTGCAGTATGTTGTGGGTGTGCCTACTGGCGTGAACAGCGTAACGGCTGCTAAGGAAGTGAAGAGTGTGATGTATTACAATATGGCTGGCGCAATGCTTAGCGAGCCATGTGATGGTGTGAACATCAAGGTGGTGACTTACACCGACGGCACCACTGCCACCACTAAAGTAATCAAATAGAATGTAGAACCCCTTCATGCAATAACTTGATGGCGTAGGGAATAAGCCTTCGGCAAGTTTCTCCGATGCATTGGCAAAAATTGGCAGTTGCTGCTGAAATATGCCGAAGGCATCTCCCTGTGTTTTGATGAAATTGCAACTTTGGCACAGCGGTTCTGGTGGGGGTGATTATCTCCCCATTTGCGATATGTGCCACTCTGCTTAATCAAAAGCGCTGAAAATCTGAATTTGTGTATTGGGGCGCGCATAGTTCGTGCGCTTGAGTTTAACCAGTCTGATAATCAAGTCGATCTATGATTTGATTATGCGATACTTGTATCCCAATATATACTTGTTTTCGGGCATTTTCGGAACTTTTTAGTATTTAGAATACCATTCTCCTTGCAAAGGAGGAAAATTGATGGAAAAATGATGTATTAACCCCAAATCGGCCATTAGGACGCGTATGAGGTTTTAATGAATAAATGATTATGATTAAAATTTTACTTAAAATAGTGCTGGCATCTCTGCTGCTCACTTCTGCCACAGGCACAGCCAAGGCCGTCACGGTTGACGACCTCGTACAATACGGCGGCGATGCCATCGAAATCTTTTATGGCAACTATGTGTAACGCTCTTTCTTGGATCGCTCAAATGGCGTGAAACTGGTAAAAACTGGCGATAATACCCTCTTGTTGAAGGGGTTTTATGGGAACTCTTGCGATGTGCCGTTTAAATTGGTGAATAATCGTTTGGTTTTGGATTATGATGACAACACCTATTATAGTGTGGATGTAGAGTCTTATAACCCTAACTACAATGCGTTTCGACTATCGCCATTGTATCTCGACGTGTATGGCAATTATTATTGGAGGAAGTCGGAATACGAGTCTAATGCCATTACTGAAACAAATGGTCAATATTTGATAGAGTTTGACATACCGTTGGCGATTGATGGATATGTGGGGAACAATAGTAGTGGTTACACTCAAACATTGAAAATGCGACGGAACTTTTTTAAGATATTGGTGTATAAGCCTAACGTGACCATTACTGACCACAATGACAATGCCAATAAGGATAGGGCATTTAATGCACAGCTTACATTCGTCGACGATGGCACTATAAAGTTCCTGAACTGGGGCGACAAGGGATGCGCGCTTGCCAATGATCCCAGCGCTATGAATACCGTTTTTGGACCAGTGACAGGTGGAATAGACCGTGGTAAATTGAGTGTATGGCTTGATTACCAACTTTTCACAGCAAATATTGCCAATTGCACCTCCCAATCAATTAACCTGTATGGTTTCCGTCTTGTGGAAAAAGGTAGTGACGGCTATTTTCACAAACCACTTTATGGAACAATCAACGATTTGCAAGCGTGCCACACTGGCACATCGGCATGGGTGACTGATGGTGGCGATTGCATTACTTTGGAATCAATGAAAATGAAGTTTAGAACTTGGACGGCATATAGCGAAAAATCAAATAACAATGCTGGGCAGCCAGTGGTGAGCAACACGGTGGTGACTGTGCCAGATCATGATGTGACGTTGCAGTTGCAGATGACCGGTGCTTCGGCTTCTAACGTGAAGGTGGCGGCATCGTGGAAAGCCACAAAAAACGAGTTCTACGTTTCCAGTTACGACTTGATGATTGTGCCGGGCAAATACACTACAGGTGCCGCTGTGCCTCTCGACAAAGCAGTGGTGGTGGCTAATGTGGAAAAGAACACCACAGGCACCTACTCCGTTGAGGGTGATTATGCAGCCAAAGTGGGCGATGACTACACCTTGTTCATTCGTGCCAACTATACCGAATCGACAGGGCTTACTCCCACTTACCACTGCTTGAGCAATGTGGTGGCAGAAGCTGCAGGCGTTACACTTGCCGATATTATTGCCACAGGCACCGATGGCGAGACTTACACCGTGGCTAACGACCTCCAAGCCGTGTATGTGAGTGGCAACACGGTGTATGCTAAAGATGCACAGGGATTTGCCAACCGCCAAGAGTGTGGCGACTTGCGCGACACTTACGACAATAAATTCTTTGACCAAAGCAACTGGGTGCGCATCACACTTGCCGATGCCTCTGCCATTGTCAACGGCACTGTGATTAAGGGCGGCACGCTCAAGGGCGTATTCACTCGCGACGCCAACGGCAATCCAAGTCTTGACGCATCGGCACAGTCGGCACCAACCACTGCCGAGGGTGTTGGCTATGTGGGTAATCTCTATAATTTGGCAAACTTTGCGGCTTCGCAACCATCAGAGGGTCATGGCATTTTCCTTGTCACTCCAAAGCCATACGAGTATGCACGCGTGCAATGGGCTATCATCAATGCCGACCAGACCACATTTAGCGTGCCTGCCAGTATCCACTATTTGTGTGGCACTGCATCAATCGACTGGAGCCTTGCCGAGCCTGGATTGAAGGAGAGGTTTAACCACACAGGCGAGGGCTACGCCTACAATTTCAACGCCATCGTGTATCGCAACAAGGCGATGAGCGAAACAGCCGGAAATGAGCCAATTGCCGACGGCGGATGGACCATCGCTCCTCTCAATGCCAACGGTTTTGACGACATTTCCACAGGCACACCAACTGTGACCACCGTTAAGACTGTGGCAAGTGTGCGCTACTTCACTATGGTGGGTGTGGAATGTGCTGACCGTACCGATGCTCCGTGCGTGAAAGTGGTGACCTACACCGATGGCACTGTGGAAGCCATCAAATTGCCACGCCGTTGACACTAAGTATAAAAAGACATTGATTATAATAGCTCGTAGAATTGAAGCCCGATAGGCTTCAGTAAATGTTAAGTTTCCCTCCAGCGGGTCTCCTGTGTGACGCAGGGAACCCGCTGATTTTTTTTCAGGCATTTTTTTTGCCATTTTGAATGAGGAATGAGTGTGGAAATGGGAAAAATGTTTATATTTGCATTATTATTAACTAATTGAAAACCAATAATGATTATGAATAGATTGATAATCTTGGCCTTAATCGTTTGTAGTTCGATGATGGCAACAGCATGTAAAGGTTCTAAATCAGAGGCGAGTAATGCAGTGAGCGAGCAGCCACAGCAGGCTGTGAATCTTGCTGAAGTGCCATTCCTCAAAGCCATGGGGCTGGATGTGAGCAAGGTGGCTATCGGCACGGAGTACGACACCAAAATTTTTGCCACCGATGCAGGGCAGGGCAAGGAGGTGAGGCTCACCGACAAGCAGGTGAAACTGTTGCTCGGCGGCGCTCCGCTTATCGACTTGGGCGAGGGCGGCGCACCATTTGTGGTGGGCGCTAAGGTTTTCGCCGACAATGTGATGCTGGTGTTCTGGCACGAAGTGGGCGATGGGCACGAGCTGATTCTCGCCACCTACAATGCCGAAAAGGGCGACTTGCGCGACATTGCCACCACGCCATCGTGGGAGTTTACCCAGGAGTGGGACGGCGAAAACATTGAAGGTCAGACTCTAACCTATGACCATTGCCGTGCCACATTCAGTGCCGACGGCTTCGTGCTGCATCGCAAAAATGGTCGCAATTTAGATGGGAAATCTGTATGGAGCCAGGAGCGTGACTACAATTTTGCAATCACAGCCGACGGCATCATCAAACTCAACAAAATTGACGTCAAGCCTCTGAAGGGCAAGCAAGCAGGCGAATACTACGAACCCACTCCCGAAGTGGAGTCGATTTACGATGTGAACTACTATTCCTACAACGATATGGAGGCACTCGCCACGCTCGACAATTTGGCAAGCACATACTTCAACCGCGAGAATACCAAAGAGCCTGTGATGACTATGGTGATGAACTTTATGAGAGGCCGCACTCAGCAGTTGCTGCAATACATTGCGGTGCACAAGCCTGCGGCACTCATCGAAGCACTCCACCAATGTATCGCAAAGGAATGGACCGACAAGAGCGTGCTTTACGATGCCATTCAAGAGATGCCCGATGCCTCTGCAAAGAAATACCTCAACGACCTCACCGCCCAATGGGGTCCAGAAGGTGCCGTTGGCTAAAAAAGTCAACGAGTCAACAGGCCAACGAGTCAACAAGTTAGGGGTCTGATAAGTCGGATAAGTCTGATAAGTCCGAAATCAATACACCTATTTAATCCATTAAATCCTATTTTCACCTATTTTTATTTTTTCGGTGTTAATTGGGTAAAAATGGATTAAATAGGTGTCTTTTTTTGTCCTTTCGTGCCATGCCACAAAGCCATCGTCTTAACTTCTTAACTTCTTAACTTCCTAACTTCTTAACTCCTTATCCAAATTTGCCATCCCGTGTTTTTTTATTACATTTGCACGTTAATGATGAAGATACGGAAATGAAAATTCTGATTCTGAATGCAAGTCCACGCATTGGCGGCAACATCGCCACCATGCTTCAAGTGATTCAGCAGGAGTGCGAGGCGCAGGGTGCTGATGTGGAGAGCGTATGGGTGCAAAACCTGAGCGTGAAGCCTTGCATGGCGTGCATGAAGTGCCGTAGTTCGCTCAAATGCGTGCTGCCTGCCGACGATGCCCAGCGTGTGCTCGCCCTTATTCAGGCTTGCGATGCACTGGTGGTGGGTGCTCCATGCTATTGGGGCAACATGCCCGGCACACTCAAATTGCTTTTCGACCGCATCGTGTATGGCATGATGGGGGAGAACAGACTCGCCGTTCCAAAACCCTTGCACAAGGGTAAACGCTGCGTGATAGTCACGGCATCGAGCACGATGTGGCCTTTCAATATCCTCGCCAACCAAACTCGTGGCGTGGTGCGCGCATTGAAGGAGATTTTGGGCTGGAGCGGCTTCAAAACGGTGAAAACCATACAAAAAGCCGGCACCTTCCGTCACCCCCAGTTCACTGACCGCGACCGAAAAAAATGCCTCGCCGCCGCAAAAAAACTATTGAAGCAGTAGCGGGGGAGAAATAGCGATTTCGCCCAAACGTAGGGACATGCCTTTGGCATGTTTCGATGCCAGCAACCAATGTATCATCTGATTATAAACTCTAAATATTATAAATATCTTTATGGAAGAAAAACCTGTACTCAATCAGCATAACAAGGCGGAATATCCGCCAATGCACACAGCAGAGCATATTTTAAATGGCACAATGGTGAAGATATTCGGCTGCGGCCGTGCCGTGAGCGCACATGTGGAGCGCACCAAGTCGAAACTCGATTACGATTTTCCTCGCGCACTTACAGCCGAGGAAGTGGCTGCCGTTGAGGCGCGCGTTAACGAGGTGATTGTCGCCGACATGCCCGTCACGTTCAGTTTCGTTACCCAGCAAGAGGCTGCCGACCGCTTCGACCTGAAGCGACTGCCCGAAGGAGCCTCCGATGTGGTGCGTGTGGTGAGCGTGGGCGACTACGACCACTGCTTGTGCGCTGGCGACCATGTGAGGCACACTGCCGAAATCGGTGCTTTCCGCATCAGTAGCACCCGCTACAAAGACGGCCGTCTCCGCTTAGTTTTCCGCCTCGGCTGAATAAGTCAAGGATTTTAAAAAGTAAATCACATGATGAAGAAGATATTATTGGTGGTGTGCGCTTTGATGCTGGCGGTGCCATCGAAAGCTGTGCTGAACGAGAAAAATCTTGACGAGGCATTGGTGGTGCTGCGTGGCGAACTCGATCAGGCCATCAAGAAGCAGCAGCAGAACATGGCGCGATACCGTCAGTATAATGCAAGTCAGAAGAAAACGCTGAAATCCACTATGGACCGGTGTGGCGAGGTGTCGCTGATGCTGTATTCGCAAAATCCCGATTATGTGTTCAACCTCACTTACGCCTGCAATGAGGCCACAGAACTGTATCGCAACTTTATGACGGTCAACAAAAAGCCATACGACCTGATTAATGCCCGAATCAACAGTGAAATCAAGCGTTACGATGGACTGATCTTCAGTTTGAAATGTCTGCCGCCTGCCTTGATTCAAATGAAAGGCAAACGCCGACTTCACACGCCCGACACGCTTTCACTTTCCGCACAAGCCGACCGTGCCGCATGTATTCAAAGCGCCATGCAACTTCGCGACAATATTGTGAAAACGCAGCGTCTGATTACTGCCGACAGCATCGCTTTCTCGCACGTGTCAACCATTTTGGGGAAACTGAACACCTATGCGCAAAAGCGCTACGACGATATTCAAAGTTCTATTTTCCGTGACAACGGTAGCACTTATTTCGAGATTTTGGGCAATTTCGGTCACAACATCGACCGGGCCAAACTTGATGTGACCAACAAATACAACCTTGGCAATGAATCGCGCTTTGCCAAGAGCCAGTGGCGAGGCTCCGTAATTGTGGGCTTCGTAATCTTTGTTGTCTTTTATCTTGTGTTGTCGTTTGTTTTGGGCTTTTTGCTCACCAAGTTGTTCTATTATGTTTTGAAGAGGTTGAAGTGGGTTAACTTCGGCACCAATGAGGTGCGTGCGATGCGTTTTGCGAAAATGGACAAAATCAAGCCCGCTGTGATGTTTGCCATGGCGGCATTGCTGTTTGTGGTCACCATCATGCTGCTGCGCGGCCGCCTTTATAACAATTTCTTCATCATGGCATCGCACCTGTTGGTGGATTATGCCGTGCTGCTGGTAGCCATCACCTTCTCGCTGCTGCTTCGCTTGCGCTACAATCAAATGAGGCATGGCTTCTGCGTGTATATGCCAATGCTGGTGCTTGGTTTGGTGATTATTCTTTTCCGTATCGTGTTTATTCCGAATAGCGTGGTCAACTTGGTGTTCCCACCCATCGTGCTGTTTTTCCTCGTATGGCAATGGCGCGCCGTTCGCCGTCACTCTGGCAAACTGCGTGAGAGCGAAATCATTGCCGCCGACGCTGAACAGCAAGCAGAAGAAGATGACGAGACCGACGACGATGACGGCGTGGTGATAGAGGTGAACGAGGCAGAGGAGCGAAGGAAAGAGCGCACCATCAGAAAGCAGATTGAAGCCCTTGTGGCCGACGACACCATTGTGGCAAAGGGGTTGGCATCCGTGCTAAAAGTTCGCAAGAAAGCACCATCGCAAGCTGAAATCGACGACCCGCTCACTTCCGAGCCACAGCTGCCGCAGACCGATCGCATTTATGCGTGGCTCTCGTTTGCTGTGATACTGATAGCCACCTTGCTCACTTGGTTTGGCCGCACTTTGATGTCGGTAGAGGTGGTGATTTGGTGGTTGTTCCAGCTCACAGCCATTCAAGGCGTGATTGCGTTGTTCCGACTGCTCGACATCTACGAGAAGGCGCGTCTCTACGACACCCTGCGCGCTGGTGGCGCAAAATTGAGCGAGATTGCCCAGGGTTTGCGTAATGGCGACTACATTTATCGCACTTGGTTTTTCGACTTCATTCACATGGCATTTGTGCCCATCACCGGTGCCTACACGCTGCTGCTCAGCATTTGGCTGGCTGCCAACGTGTTCAACCTGTCGGAAACGTGTCGCGACATATTCCTTTATAATTTCTTCGACATTCCGAATGTCATCCAGCTCTCGATAGCCAAATTGGTGGTTTTGGCGGCGGCGTTCTTCCTGTTCCGTTATTTCAACTATCTTTTCAAGGCGTTGTTCCGCTTCTTCAGTTATCGACGTTTGCGTCGCAAGACGGGCAAAGAAACGGTGCGACCCAACGAAATCAACCTCACTTTGGGTTATAATGTGATAGGTATCATCGTGTGGGGACTTTTCGTGATTTTGGCATTTATTTTGCTCAAGATTCCGAAATCGGGCATTTCGCTCGTCACGGCAGGTTTGGCAACTGGTATCGGTTTTGCAATGAAGGACTTGCTCAACAACTTCTTCTATGGCATATCGCTGATGGCTGGCCGTCTGCGTGTGGGCGACTGGATTGAGTGCGATGGCGTGCAAGGAAAGGTGGAGAGCATCACTTACCAGAGTGTGCAGGTGGTCACCAACGACAACTGTGTGATGTCGTTCCTCAACTCCACATTATTTGCCAACAATTTCCGTAACCTTACGCGCAACAACTCCTACGAGTTGATAAAAGTGCCTGTTGGCGTTGCGTATGGCGTGAATGTGGAGCAAGTGCGCAAAATTTTGCGTGATGCGGTGCTGCGCTTGCAATATACCGACAAGTACGGCCGCAATGTGATGGACATGCACAATGGACACGATGTGCTGGTGCTTTTTAGCGATTTTGGCGATAGCAGCGTGAATTTGAATGTTGCCATTTGGGTGCTCGTTGTGGAGAAAGTGAAATTTATTGCTCATGTGAAGGAGGTGATTTACCAAACTCTTCAAGAGCATAACATCGAAATTCCGTTCCCGCAGCAAGATGTTTACATCAAAGAACTTCCAAATAACGGTACCGAGAAAAAATAGTGAAAAAATTCGTTTTCTATATTATATAATGTGTGGGTCGCGGTGCGGCTCGCACATTGCTTTTTTGGGGCGGTTTTGGCGTGTGAAAAAATTTTAGGTGTAAGTGGTTGGGTGTCAGCGGTGTGTGAAAATCTGTGAAAATTTGTTTGAATTTTTCCTGTGAAATATTTTGTCAGTTCGGCAAATAGCAGTACCTTTGCAACCGCAAAAGGGAAAACGACCCTGGCCGACGCTCCGACGGAGCCGACCGCTGAAAAAAGTTTTCAAAAAAATGCTTG
>ERZ857629.4535-NODE-4535-length-10685-cov-3.016839_pt1 | contig 10685 bp, 8 predicted proteins | sample MGYA00519700_ERZ857629 | MGnify/ENA primary metagenome ERZ857629 (study PRJEB31778, sample SAMEA3449351) | human gut metagenome | biome: human gut; feature: human-associated habitat; material: faeces | place: United Kingdom | collected 2010/2012 ... | reverse complement strand
ACTATTTTCGTTTTCAGGTTCTCTGTATGAAATTTGAGAAGAATAAAATAAAACATTTTCCTTAAGAAATTCTGTTTTCTTGAACATGTTTTCATAATAGGATATTTTAAAATTATAAATTTTGTATTATCCCAGTGTTTGTCAATGATAGCCTTGCTTTCAATCAAAATTGCAGAAAAAAGGTCAAAGGTTTTCTTCTGATTTTTAATCAAAAACGGCTCTACAACCTTTTCATGAATTTGTCTGACCGAATACAAATACCAAAATTTGTCCAAAAAACTGCTAGTATTAACCTTTTCCACCTTACCGTTTTTCAATTTATATCTCGGAAACAAATCATTGGAAGGCATTATTGCCATGTGCCTGTACAATCTCGGCATTTCATCTTCGGTATAAATGTACAAAACATAATCTGCCTTCGGAACTTTTTCAAAAAAATCAGGCATTTGAAGTTGAAACAACATTTGAGAAGGACACCCCCCGGGATAAGCCCTGTTGTAGACAGGCTTTTTCAAATACTCGGACAACTTGTAAGAAACCGTTTTGCTCTTTGAAAGTGCCGAGCCGTAGCCGAAAGAACCACCGAAAATAACGAGTGCTTTTTTGTTATACTCAGTCCCCGACGGCTTTCTCATCCAATCCTTTTCAAAAATCCTGAACGACTCGTCAAATTGACGCATATTAAAAACATACGGATTTTTTCTTCTTTCGGGAAAATCCTTTGTCGTTTCATATAAAAAATAGGCTTCAAAAAGAAAAAATGCGGTAAAAATCGCCAAAATATTTATCAAAAGTATTTTTACGCATTTGTTATTCATTTTTATTGTTGATTGCTATCTATCGCTACTGCATTCATCATTTTTGTCAGTTCTGCAATAGAGCGAGGAAAATATCTTTGTAAAAATATTGTTCTTATAGAAATTCTTTCAGGTTCTTGAGGTTCTATGCCATTAATTGCATTAGATTCTGCAACCGTTTCCTTTCTGCCTCTGCTCGGTTTTGTTTCCGGACTATTAATGAAATAAGAAATAAATTTTTCTTCAAAATCAGGGAATTCCTTAACAAATGCCGCTTTTTCAGCCACATATTCTTTATAGAAATTTTCCTTATCCGCAATTACGTTCTTTTTCAATTCTTTGACAACCGCTCTGTCCATAAGGTTTGCATCTTCGGGCACTCTTTTAGAGTCCTTACTGTGTCCTAACTCATGCCCGATAACAAAAGGATCGGTTTTACACATCAAATAATCAAATATTCCCATAAAAGCGGAATCCATATCATCTTTAAGAGGAACGACTTCTTTGATGTTTGAATTGATTGTCAAAAGAGTATCCGCAGGGAGAGTGTCAAACATTTTGTCCATAACATTTTCCTGAGAAAACTCTCTTTTTCTGGTTGTTTTTGTAGAAATAAGAAATTTTGTTTCATCGGAAGCAACAAAATCAGCAGGGTTCATCTTAGTTTTTTCGCCCGTTGTATAATTTGTTATTTCAAGGCTTCCGTTTTCTTTAACCGCCTTAAATTTGTTTCCGTTTACGGAAGAATAAGTTACATTGTCGCCCTCTTTGTCATAAGTTCGGTCAATAGTGGATAAAACCTTACCGTCAGCATCTTTAATTTGGCAGAACATAGTCTTGTGTCTGCCATCTTTGTCCGTAACGTATTTATATTCGGTCTTTGTTCCGTCAAAAGATGTCAAATGTTTTTCCAAAACTATTGAGCCGTCAGGATTTTGCTCTGTTTTAGAAATCACGGTTTTATTGCCAGCGGCATCAGTTTCTTCAATATCATAAACTCCTCTGAGATAAGGGGATTTTGTATATTTTTCGGTTTTAATGACTTTACCGTTTTCATCTTTGTGAATTGTCGTCATAGATTCCAATCCTGACTTTGTTGGAACCAAAGGTGTTGAATAAATTATTTCCGTTTCAGTGTTGTGTTCAAAATCTTTTATAAATTTTGAAGCAAATCTCGTCTTTCGAATGTTAACTTCCATAACTTCCGAGGAGTCAAGCACACCGTCTTCGCTGAAATTATTTTTGCTTATTCTGATAACTTCTTCGCCCGTTTTCACATCACGATATTGATTAACTTTCGACGTATTGAAGATTTTTTTTACCGAAAGAGTCAATGCGTCTTCAAAACTCGATGCAACTTTTGCATAAGACTCGGGGACCTCAACAGTTATGTTTTTCTTGTTGAAATCAGCAGGCTTTGAGCCTTGGGGCAAATAAATTTTGTTATCAGGAAGAACAACTTGCGACAACCTGATATCAGGCATCATTGTTATGTTTTTTTCTTGAACTGCGGGTTTTTCTTCCGTTTGATTTGAAACTTGCTTACTTTTTTGAAATTCAACATTGTTTAAATTAACATTATTTATTTGCATACCATACCTGCACTAAATCATCTTCAAATTCCAACAAATTTTAGCACATTTTAGCAGTATTTTCAATTAATCATATCTTTTTATTACAAATCAAACCCTTGCAGAAGCGTAAAAAACACCACAAACAGTGGCTGCCGCAACAGAATATTTTTCATTGTCCAAATTTGAAAAATATCTTCTGACATTTTTTACGGGGACAAGAAATCTTTCAACAATTATTCCTCCGTCAGAAACAGGTTGTTCAATAATTTTGTAATCCTCAACCACAGCCGTAACGTAGGAAAGAGTTTCAGACGATAGTCCCGCCGAAGTCGAACTGTTTAAAAGTTCAACAAAAATCTTATCCGCAACCAGCCCCGTTTCTTCCAACAGTTCTTTTTTAGCACAATCTTCAAGAGTTTCTTCCGTGTTTATATCACCAATTAAACCGGCAGGATTTTCTATGCAAAATTCGGACTTATTTTCCGCATAAATGGGAGGTCTTCTCGTTTTCAAAAACAAAAAGTTGTACTCACCGTCATGTTTTACAACAGTTGTGATAACGACGGCACTGTCATGCGTATCGGAATCATTATTTCTTTTTACATAATACCAATCATGTCCTGACGGGCTTTTTGCATATTTGAAATCCAAAAATTTTGACGAAGAAACCGTTGTCATAAATCCTCACTAACCGTTTGTTTGTTCTTTAAACAACATTTTTACCATAAACGAGCATATTGCAGGAATTACTGATATTACCAAAATAACAGGAACAATACAGTTGTTTGTATCGGCAATATGACTAACCATCGTGATAATTATTGCAACTACCCCCCAAGAAAATCCGTTTATAAATCCGCCGATAATACTTTTGTATTGAGGAAGAATTCTTTGCGCCATGCTCATCATAACCGGAACCGCAAACATAACGACAAATCCTGTCAAAGCCACTAATGCAAAAGATAACAAAGGTATTGTTTTATAAGTCATTGCAAATAGCGCAACTATCGGAAAAGGTAAAATCATTGAAATATAAAAAACATTTTTTGTACCGATTTTCTTTTCGACTTTCGGACTTAAAAATGAAGAAATGCCGCCTGCGAATAAGAAACAAAACAGAGCAACACCAATTTCAAATTTTGAATAACTCATTCTTTGCCATAAAAACGGCAAAAGCATTGAACATGACGTTTGCATCAATGATTTTAAAATAGATATAATTATTAATATGTCTAATTGTCTGTTCTTTAATATATCCGAAAACGCTTTTTTAAAATCGAAAGTTTCCGTTTTTAAAATAGGTTCTGCTGAAAATTTAGGAACCATTTTGAACATAACTAATGCCCAAAATATACCCAAAACAGACATTACAGGCATTTTTTCCAAGCCGAGATATTGAGCGATAGCCGCAGAAACCAAAGGTCCTAAGGAAAATCCCAAAGTTCCCAAAGCAATGAAAATCCCCATGTTTTTAGCAACATTTGAGGTTGAAAACTTAGGCACAAGTCCGAGCGCCTGAGGGTGATAAAGGCTTGAGCCCAAACTTCCCAAAATAATAAATAAAATCATTAAATAAGGACTTGTTGAAGTCGGTGCGAACGATAAAAATACCGCCGTGAAAATAAGCCCCCAAAATATCAAGGCACGTTTTCTCATTTTGTCTGCAAAATATCCGAAAAACGGCTGGAATATAGACGCAAAAATATGAGAACAACTTAAAATAAATGTCGCAAAAGTCATAGAAATGCAGACTTTTTCAGCAATAAACGGCATTATCGGATTCAAAATACCCGTGTAAATATCATTTATAAAATGTCCTCCGCAAAGCCAAACCTGCGGTTTTCTCTCATCTTTCTCGTAAATCATAGTATGATTTTTGCACCAAAAATAATAAAAATCAAACCTAAATTATTAATATAACTTCACATATCAACAAAAACATGGCAACTTATTTTTTCAGAAGCATTTAAAGATACATCAGTAGTGTAAGAAAGTGTGTAGATTTATGTTAATTAATGCAATAACAGCAGCGAATACTGTTAATACAGCAGCAGTAAAAAAACAAAATGCAGTTGTTACGAACCCTGTTACAACAATGCAGCCGAATGTAAGACAAACAAACAATGACGGGGGAGCATTAAAATCGTATTTTCTTGGCGGAGTAAGTTTCGGCGGTAAAAAGAAACCCGACCAAATCAAAGATTATATCAACCACCTTCCGTTTGCAGATGAATTATCACCGGAAGATAAAAGAAATTTAGGAAATGTTCTTCGTAAAAAAGACGAAGAAACAGATTATATGAAGAAAATGATTCATTTGATTTGCAAAAATATGGTAACACCGATGGCAACATCATCACTTTGCAAACACGGACAAATGAGCACTTTCGCAAAACAAGATATTGATACTTACTACGATAAAGTAAAAGAACAAAAGATGTCTGTTAAAGATGCGTTTGTACCTATGCACGCAACACAAGCAGAAGGTCAAGAAGCAGCACAAGTAGGCGATGTATTCAGAGTTGAAGGACAAGATAAAATTTATGTAAAATCAGGCGATAATTCTTCAAAACAACTCAAAATGGACGCTGATACATATTTGAAATTATATCCGCCGGTAGAAAGATATGCATCATGCCAAGGCGGAAACGGTGATTGCTACTTCCTTTCAACCGTAAATGCTTTGTTTGAAAACCCGTATTCAAGAGCAAGCGTATATGATTGCTTCACACAAAAAGGTAATGACGTGGTAATGCAACTTCCCTCAGGAAGAGCAGAAGTAACTTGCCCTAACGGCAAACTTCCGAAAGGTTCGGATTATACAAAATATACAGATGGTCCTATGGGTATGAAACTTTTGGAACATATGTATGGAAAAGAACTTCAAGCAGAAAAATATGAAGAATACAACGCAGTTGTAGATAAAGAATTTGCAAAAATGGAAAAAGATCTTGCAAAATGGGAAAAGAAAACACCGCAAGATAACTTAGCACTCAAAAAGCAAAAAGAAATCAAAACCAGAATGGAAAACTGGAAGAAGGGTCAAGAAGATGTTGAAGCAACAAGAACAAACCCTGACAACAAAAAAGTATTCCTTTTGGATGATAACTTAGAATTTGTTATCGGCAAATTCGGACCGATGATGGAAGAAGTTGACAAAGTAGATAATGAATACATGAATCCTTCCGATTATTACTGCGGAGCATTCGGCGGACTTGCAGAACCTGTTTTGGAAGACTTCGGATACGTACCTGAAACATTCGTTCCCGGAAAAGATGATAAGAAGTTAGACAAAGTTCTTTTCGCAGAAAATCCGACGGACTACATTATCGCAGCAGGGACTGCTTATGAAGAAGAAGGAGAAATGGAATCTCCGCAAGAAGTTTCATACAGCATCTACTCATCACACGAATACAAAGTAATTCCCTTCGATGATGAAAACGGAAACAGAATGTTCAGAGTAACAAATCCTTGGAACCAATCACACCAAGTAATTATGGATGCTGATAAATTGAAAGAATTTTTCGCAGATTTCTCAGTATCAAAAGTAAACAAAAACGCATAGTTAAAAAATGCAAATAAAAATAGAAATAAAAAAGTCTTGCTCAGGCAGGGCTTTTTTGTTGTGAAAGGTGAAAGAGAAATAAAAACAACAAAAACTGGTGAAAAAATTTTTATATTATGAGATAATGAAAGCGAAACCAATCGGATAATTACGTACAAATGAACATGTTGTATGAGGAAAGTCCGGGCATTCAAGGGCAGATCGCCGGATAACGTCCGGTGCCGGTAACGGTGAGGATAGTGCCACAGAAAAGTAAACAACCTTGTCAAAGAGGTTCAGGTGCAACAGTAGTGTAAAAGACTACTCGGAATGTCGAGAGGCATTCTTGCGGTAAACCCCGATAGAATGCAAGTTCAGCAGGAAGGATAGAGGTCGCCCGCCGACTTCCGACAGAACGCTAGAAGCGTTAAGTAATTAACGTTCCAGACAGATAATTATCTAAAACAGAACCCGGCTTACGGATTGGTTTCAAATGCGCTCGTAGTTCAACGGATAGAATACGACTCTCCGAAGGTCGTGATTTGAGTTCGATTCTCAACGAGCGTATTTTTTATGTTGAAATGAAGAAACAATTTATATTTTCAAAAAGTTATCAGGCAGAAAACGACTTAAAAGCATTATGTCTAAAAATGAGTGATGGCTTTACAAGACCATTAGTTAGCATAGTGTTTTTATTTCAACGTTCTTTTGCTTATGCCTCTCAGGGATACGTTTTTCAAACAGGTTATTCAACGATTTATGAAAAGATAAAAAAGTGAAATTTTCAGCAGTTCAAGATATTGTAGATTTTATTGCCGAAGATAATAAATATACTATTTCGGAAAAAGAATATGACAATTTTGAAGCAAAAGACAGAATAACTGATTTTCAACAAGTAAAGATAAGTATAATTTCTTTAAAAAAAAGACCCTAAAACGTTTTTTGATTTTAGGGTCTTTACATTCTAAATTATGTTCTATAACGAACTAACTTTATTATTTTGAATTCGCTTTTTAGAAAGTTTATCAGAGTTCTTTTTTTGTATCATCGTTGCTCTTTTTTCAGTATTTACAACGTCAATAGAATTATTGTTTGTAATCGCTTCATCAACTTGATTTTTGACTGATGTTAATTAACATTCGCTATTGAATTTATGAAATTGCTAAAATGGCTATTGTGTCGGCACAATAGCCATTCCATAAAGTCACTTTTGAAAAAAAATATTAACTATGGTTCCAAATCTTTCTTTAAATTATCTATATTGTCATTATTTTGTGCATCAGGATTTGCTAGTAATTTTTGTTTCATTTCTGCTAATGATTTTTGAACATCTAAATCAGTACCGATTGCTTTATTAATTTCGTCATCAACAGATGTTTCAACAAAAGCTACTTCTCCGTATGCTTCTGCTAAATTTTCTTCTGCATTTATTCTTGTTTTCATGTCTTCAATCATTGCCATTGTAGAATCTGAACCAATTGATGAAAGTTGCTGGTTAATTTTTTTAGTTGTTTTAGCAATTGTAGCTCTTGCTTTCAAAGAATTGTATTCATTTTCAGATTCTTTAATTTTATTTTTCAATTCTAAAATTTTCTTACTCATTTGTTCTAAAGAAACATCATAATTTTTTGTATCATTAGTTAATTTTTCTACTTCTTTTAATGCTTCTTGTCTTTTTTTAAGAGCTTCTGTTGCCAATCTATCTGCTTCGGATTCATCAAGTTCACCATTTTTAGCTTTTTGCAAAAGTATCATGGCTTTTTGCTCATAATCAGCCGCAATTTGTTTTTTTGTCTCAAGTTCTTTTTTAGTAGCAATTGCAATCGCTTTTATTTGAGCAACACTTTTCATTGATTCATCAAAATCTTTTTTCAAATCACGAATACCTTGTTCAATAAGTTTTACAGGGGATTCAAATTTTGATACTAATGCATGTGCTTCTGATTGAAAAAACTTCAAAATTCTAATTAGTAAATTCATAAAAAGTTCCTTTCAAAATATGTATATGCTTCATTTATTTGTTTAGTTACTTCTTGTGCAGATTTCAATTTTTCAGGTTTATTCTGAAATAAATCAGGATGATATTTTTTTAATAATCTTTTATATGCTTTTTTTATACTATTAAAATCGCTTCCATATTCTAATTCTAAAATTCTATAATATTTTTTTTCAATCTTATTTTCTTCATTCGGAATTGTCTTTGAATCACTATAATAAATATCTTCATAGGAATCTATATTGATATCGTTTTTTTCTTCCTTATGATTAATGTTGCTCTTTACTATATTTTCTATTCTTTTGAATAAACTCATCTTATATCCATACTCTGCTTTGTTTTAAGAAACCATAATCAAGAATGTTAAATTCAGCTTTTAACAATTCTTTATATCCATTAGGATTTCTTGTGTATATTATATCAAAATATCCGTTGTTTTGTTCAAGATATTTTACGAATGTTTTTACATTTTTATTATGTCCTGCTATGCATTCAGGAACTGCTATATATTTTTCTCCTTGTTTTAATACATATCGATTTTTATCATTAATGTTAAATATTTCACAAAAAGCATTCATAAAAATATTTCTTTCATAATTATTACAGCCTAAAAGTGTAATATAAAATCTTGAATTCAATTCTGTATTAAAAATCAAGTTTATTTTTTCATAATTTGTTTTAATAATTGACAAATCACACATGGTTTTTAATAAACTCTGTGCCAAATTTTTAAGATTATTTTCCTGTGCATATATTAAATAGTTAGTATTTATTACATCTTCATAATTATCAGATATAAAATTAAAATGATGACAGATTTTTAAAAACAGTTTTTCAAAATAATTCATTTCTAATTTTTTTCTTGATGTACTACAATCTTTTATTGCTGTATTTAAACCGTTACACCACTTTGGTAATACTTTGCAAACAATAGTTTGTTGTGTATCTTCACCTAACATGACATCATAAACTTGTGGTGCCATTTTACTTTCAACAATACTGCTTTTGTCAAAAACCTGTTTCCATTTACTTGTTAAACTATTTCGTTTCTTTGCATAATTCATCATTTGTTCATCTAAAGTGTTGCAGTTTAGTGAACTAATATTTTTTTGGTTAATACCCAATCTTTCTGTACCGTTTTGTATTTTATTATCTTTATAACTTATACCCTCAAATGTATTAAATCTTCTTTCTGCTGTTTGTAAATCTGGTGATTGTCCATTATTTGTGAGAGAAACCAAATGCCAGATATTAGAAGTTTTGTTCGGATTATTTTTATCTGTTCTTAACGCTCGTCCTCGCATTTGATTTGATAACATAAAAGAACCGACAACAGAAGCAATTATAAGTGTATTTACACAAGGAGAATCCCAACCTTCGCCTAACAGAGCAGAAGTTCCAATTAAAATATTTATATATCCTTTTTCAAAAAGTTCGGTTATAACGGCTACAATATCTACATTTCCGTATATTTCAACTCTTAAGTATTTATTATTAAATTCTGTTGTTAAAACCTTTGAAGATTCAATATTTTTATTGCTCAAAATTGAGTATAACTCTTCTTTGGTAGTGCTTGGTATAACAATTAGAGAACCTGTTAATATACCGATATTAGTTTTAATATCTTGTAGTTTGTCAAAAACCGATAAAATATTTACTCCTTCACTATCGCCTTTTCCGATATAATCGAGCAATACAACTTCTCTTAATTTATTATCAAGATTGTTATATTCAAAATCCGTAATATCATAAATAGCTTCAAGCTTATTTTTACTTCTTGCAAAAAGTTTTTTAAAATCAATTTTTCCTGTAAAATCTGCAGTTTTCCCGTTAATTAAACCATAATCTTTTAATTTACCCTTAATTAAAGGTACATTTTTAAATTGACTGCTAAATTCTCCGATTATTCCATTAAACAAAATTTCTGCATGCTCATAGTCAAATTTGGGAATTTGTTCAACTGTTAAACCTAAAAATTCTGTTAGAATTCTTGCGTTCATATTCAGCTCATCTTCATGCAAAAGATATGAAATAAGAGAGACTGTAAAGCTTGTGTTCTTATATATTATATCAACGTTATTATCTAAATTTGTTATAAAGGCAGAGCCTTCTATTGCATATAAAATATCTGAATGTTCATCAATATCTTTGAAAAAAGCATTCCTTTTTTCTTCAAAGTCAAAAACAATTTTTTCTTCCTCACTTGTCAAATTTGAAAAATAAATTAAATCTTGGTGCGGACATAAATCACCGGCTTTTACGAGTTCAGGATTTGATATTTCTGCATCAACAGGTCCGCATAAAGCTTGATAGTTATTCCACTCCGCAGGCGAAACATCATATGGTGGAGTACCTGTTAATGAAACAATTTTAAAATGTTCGTTGTTCAATTCTTCATATAAATTGTTTAAAGTTGCCCACCATTCTGTTCTCAAATGGTGTGCTTCATCAAGAACTAATGTATTTATATTTAAAACTTTCAACGTTTTTATAAAAATTTCACGTTCTTCAATATTTTTATAAAGGGAATGTAAACCTTGGTAAGTAGCAACTGTTATTTCAGAAATATTTTTAATATCTGTACTTATTAAACCAGAATCAAAATCTGATGGTAAAAAATTGTCTAAAATTCTTTGTTTCCATTGATTTTTTATTGTAATTGTCGGTGCAAGAATAAATGCCGGATTTTTTAATCTTAAAATAACTTCTATTCCCAATGTTGTCTTACCTGCTCCCGGAGCTGCAACAATATTAAGTTTATTATCATCTAAATG
>ERZ857629.4534-NODE-4534-length-10690-cov-2.807146_pt1 | contig 10690 bp, 9 predicted proteins | sample MGYA00519700_ERZ857629 | MGnify/ENA primary metagenome ERZ857629 (study PRJEB31778, sample SAMEA3449351) | human gut metagenome | biome: human gut; feature: human-associated habitat; material: faeces | place: United Kingdom | collected 2010/2012 ... | reverse complement strand
TTTTAAATTTTTATTGTAATGTTGCACTTGCTTTTTGACTCTGCCTGTAACAATTTTTATAAATAAAAGTTGGAATATTGTGTGTGATACATTATCTTTGCAGGCAAGTGAGAGTTTCCAAAGCGTTTCGTACGCTTATAGGAATTAAAAGGGAAACAGGTGAGAATCCTGTACAGTTCCCGCTGCTGTAAGTCCGGAGGTTATATACCTTTTATATTGCATTCTTTTAGTCACTGATATTTTATCGGGAAGGCGCAATTTCAGACAAGTCAGAAGACCTGCTCTCGTACTTTATAAAAAACCTGCGGGAGATGGGTTGTTTATAACAGCATTGAATTCTTAAAAGATCACCTCTTGTACAGAACTTTACGTTGGGCTGTTATCTCATACTCCATGCAGTTAGTGATTTGATTATAACTACTAAAAATATTGGGTATGAAAGAGACTAATTATTATGAATCTCCACTTGTTGAGATCATCCCTCTAAAATTGGAAAAGGGGTTTGCTACATCTGAATATGGAAATGCCGGCGAATCTGGTTGGGAGGAGTTGTAACCATAAAAAAATGTCCTGTATGAAGAGATTATTACTATTCATGGTAGCCGCAATAGTTGTGGCTTCATGTGCAAAAGAGGATACTTTAAAGGTTAATAACGGGAATGGCGTTACCCTTTACGGATATACAGAAAACTTTGCTACAAAAACTACATTTGGAACTCCGGGGAAAGATTATATTCCATACAAATGGAGCGCGGAAGATTATATTTGGGTAGATGGTATTAGAAGTAAGGCTGTTACAGATCTATCCGAAGATTATGCGAGGTTTGTCTTTGGTGCAGATGGACCCGCGTCTGCTTCAAATGTAGATGTGTATTACAACATGACCGGTAGTGGAGTTGTGGCAAATGTGCCTGCCGGTCAGACTCAGGATGGCGTTACACCCGCTCTTCTTGGAAAGAACGGCGATTTTGGTTATGCCACCACAGATGAGAACGGTAAATTTGTGCTTACTCATGCAACCTCAAACATATGGCTCAACATATATGGTGAAGTTACCAAAAAACTCAAAAGCATTACAGTAACATCAGATAAAGATGAGATTGCCGGTGAAGCCTATTTCAGTATGGTTTCCAAGAAGTTTTTAAATACAGAAGATGGCTCCAAATCAATTAAACTTACATTTTTGGGGCAGGGCATATCAATTCCTAAAACAGAAAATAGTGAGATAACAGCAGCTGTCGTGTTGCTCCCTAATGTTAAAACCGGTTCTGTACTTACATTTAAATACGAGTTTGAAGATGGTGTTTATTACTCTGTTGAAAAGACAATGGATTTTGACTTCACTCCCGGTATAACTTACAGACTCACAACAGAGATAACTAAAGATGATCTTTATACATTGGCAACCTGCGATTTCGATACCGGAGAGACAAATTGGAATGCGTTGATAGATAATCCTGAATATGGCGGTCCCCTTTTGTATCCGACAGATGCATCCAAAGTATATGAATGGTACGACTATAATACAGATCTGTATCATACATTACCTAACAATTGGGGCGATGGCCAGTATTGGGGAGGTGGAATAGCCGTTTCCAACTATTACAGTACAGATTATAAGTCTAAAGGAAGTTACATGAATCAGTTGACTGTTTATGGTACCGGAGCTCATAGCGGTAACAATTGTGCTGTATCTTACGGTTATTTGGATATTGTATCAACCCAGTCTTGGGGTGATGGAAGACCACATATCTGGTCTGCAGCAGGTCCTGTTATCTTTGAAAAGATGTATGTAAATATAACATGTTATCTGCTTAGTTGCTGTATTGGTGGCAACAGCCTTACTGCTCCGCTTGCACCGGATGGCTATGTGAAGATTATAGCAACGGGATATAAAGATGAAGCAGCGTTCAATGCTGACAAAAATGATAACAAGAATACTGGAAATAATCCGGAGGTTCAGATATTTATAGCCAATGGTAGTGGCTTTATCCAGACATGGACAGAGTTTGATCTGTCAAAACTTGGAAAGGTTGAATATATTCGCTTTAATGTGTCCGGTGACAGCGATAATGGTTACGGTTTCAGCCAGCCTGCATATTTTGCAATGGATGATATAACCATAAGGAAACCATATAAGGAGTAGTCGTTTTAGTTTTGTTAATAATATATTGATTGTATGTATGTGAAATGGAGCTAAATGAATAATTGATATTTTTTATTTAGCTTCAAAAATTGGGGGGTGGCTGCATAATCAGCCATCCCCTAATTTTTTAAAAACTTCATATAAAACTATAGTTTGTCACCGTAAGCAAGATCCCCTGCATCCCCCAATCCGGGAACAATGTAAGATTTGTTGGTGAGCTCCTCGTCTATTGCGGCAACCCAAAGCGTAACCTTTTTATGAGGCAGGTTCTTTGAGAGATAGCCAAGACTCGCCTCACTGGCGATTGGGCATACAAGATGGGTGTGAAGAGGCTCTCCGTTTTCCAAAATTCTATTATATGCCAATACTAAAGAGGCTCCGGTTGCAAGCATGGTATCCGCCAGGATAAGAATCTTGCCGTTAACGTCAGGGCAGGTGAGATATTCAAAATTTATCTTGAACTGATTGTCTTTTCCATATTTCCTGTATGCTGCAACAAAGGCATTTTGGGCGTTGTCGTAAAAATTAAGCAGTCCTGTATGGAGCGGAAGGCCGGCCCTAAGTATTGTAGAAACTATTATATTATCCTGAGGAATAGAACATTTTGCTATTCCTAACGGAGTCTGTACCTCTTTTGTGGTATAGTCTAATGTCTTTGATATTTCGTATGCGAATATCTCACCTATACGCTCTAAATTACGTCTAAAGCGCATTCTCTCTTTTTGGATATCCTTGTCTCTTAGCTCAGATACAAACTGATTGAGGAGAGTGTTCTGTTCTCCAAGGTTTATTATTTTCATACTTTCAAAATTTTTAATTTCAAAAAAAATAATTAAAAAATTTGAGAGAGTCTGATAGCCGTTCACTATCGTTCTCTCTCACGATGAAAATCTTTGATATATCAACTTGGGCGAATTAATTTCAAAGATTTTCATGCTCGGTTTCATAATTAAAATCACTTTAAGCCGGCAATGCGGTATCCGGCCTTCAAAGATATAAAAAAATAAAGAAATAAAAGCTGTCCCTGCGGAAGGGCAGCTTTTATTTACTATTAACCTAAATCTAACCTATGAAAAAACTATTTGTCTTAGTTTATTTCAAACACTGTGCCACAGATTAATATTTAGTTGTTTTTTTAGATTATTTTTAAGCAATTGAAAAAACTCTTTGTTCTAAATAGTTGATACTATTTCTAATAAACCTCTTTCCTCTCTTTACCCTAAAAAAGCTAAAGCCAACGCCAAAGCTAAAGCTAAAGCCAACGCAATTGTACTAAAATCTTTTCAATATTAATTCCTCAACCGTCCTTTTAGGTACATGATGAGTCCCGTTCTCCTCTCTCCAATATTTAAAATTATTGTTCTCCATATCATCTACCACAACCTTCTCTACAGGTACACCAAAAGCGATAACCTGAATTATTGAATATCGTGGCTCAAGACCAAGAATATTGGAGAGGCCTTCCCTCTTTACTGAAGCTATTATGCAGCCGCCGTACCCAAGTTCAACAGCCTGCAGCAATATGCTTTGTGCGGTAATTCCATTGTCGCAAGAGCAGTTGCCTGCTATCTCTGTATCCAGTACCTGAATGATATATGCGGCAGGCCTTTCACCCTCAGCCGGACCGTCCCAGTCTGTGAGGTATCCCGCCCATCCCAAGGTAGAGAAGATCTTAGAGTTCATCTCTGCCGAGTTGCTTACAACGTATTTAATAGGCTGTATGTTCCTCGACGACGGAGAGAATCTTGCAGCCTCTATCATGAGATTAAGCTCCTCATCCTTAATGGGCTTGCTCTCATCAAACCGTCTGTAGCTTCTGCTCTTTTTTATAAGGTCCAATACCTTCATATTGTATCTACTCCTTTACAAGTTCAACCCTCTCAATTACAACAGGTGTCTGAGGAACATCCTTTGCACCTACCGGAACATTGGAGATGGCGTCAACAACATTAAGACCGCTCAATGTCTCTCCAAAGATGGTATATGCCCCGTCTAAGTGAGCACAGTTCTCCGGAGATGAAACAATATAGAACTGAGATCCCGACGATTCCTTCATAGGATTTGATGTGTCACCTTTACGTGCAGCGGCAAGAGCCCCTTTCTTGTGTGTGTGGGTACCTATAATCTCCGCAGGAATTGTATATCCGGGGCCACCCTGTCCCCATCTGCTTCTCATTGTAGTGTCCTTTGAATACGGGTCTCCGGCCTGAATCATAAAATCCTTTATAACCCTATGGAAAAGAATGCCGTCAAAAAATCTCTCCGATGCAAGTTTTACAAAATTGTCTCTGTGCTGAGGGGTATCTTTGTAAAGTTTTATTCTTATTGTACCCATATTGGTAACAATGTCAAATACAGGCTCCTCTGCTACCGAATCCGGGCAGAAAGCCAATTTCTGTTCTGTTTTTACCTCCATATTCTCTTTTTTTGTCTCTGCAGATTCATCTGCGCTCTTGTTGTTTTTACTACCGCCGTTACAGCCTGCAAAAGCCAATGCCGCAATGCCTAAAACAGTTAAAAATCTAAGTTTCATGATAATGATATATTTTCAAATGAAGTCCAAATATAGACAAAAATAATGTTTTTACGCTACTTCTTTCTATCTTTGAGGCACAATGCCATGTCTCAATTGAAAAAATGAAGAGATTATCAAAAAGTTATCTGAAATCCGTTTGGATTACTTTACTTTTAGTTGTGTCTGTATTTCAATATGCAGGTGCAACAGCATTCTCTATATCTGATTCAACGGTAAACAAAACTCAGAGGGTAGGGCTTGTTTTAAGCGGAGGAGGCGCAAAGGGACTCTCCCACATTGGCGTTATAAAGGCTTTGGAGGAGAACAATATACCTATAGACTACATTTGCGGTACATCGATGGGGGCCATCGTAGGCGGACTTTACGCAATTGGCTATACCACAGATGAGATGATAGAGCTGTTTGCCGGTAAGGAGTTTGATTCCTGGTCCAGAGGGGAGCCCGAATATGAATATGGCAGTTTCTTTTATAGGGACGAACCTACCCCCACCATGTTTAGTTTTGGAATAGGAACAAAGGAGAATAAGAATCCGCTTCCCGATAAAAACGGCCAGGTAGGTTCAAAGAAGAGGGTAAAGTTAGACCTGCCGGTGAGCTTTGTAAAGCCATACCCCATGGATTTAGAGTTTATGAGAATCTTTGCACCTGCAGCAAAGGCTTCCAAGTACGATTTTGATTCCCTTATGGTTCCGTTCTTCTGCGTATCATCTGATATTGCAAGAAAGAGGGAGTTTGTATCAAGAAAAGGGGATCTCTCTGCAGCGGTGAGAGCATCAATGACATATCCGTTTTTTTTTAAACCCATAACAATAGACTCGACATTGCTCTTTGATGGTGGATTCTACAACAACTTTCCATGGGAGATAATGGAGGAAAACTATTCTCCTGATTTTATAATAGGAGCAAAATGCGTTACAGGCGAGAACAACTTAGATGAGGAGGAGATAGCCTCACAAGTTATAGGGATGCTTGTCTCACAGACAGATTATAACATCCCTCCGGACAAAGGGGTGATAATAAGCAGGGTCTACCCGTATGGTGTTATGGATTTCAAGAAGGTGAATGAGATTGTGGAGATGGGGTATCAGAATGCACAGCCATACATAAAAAGCATAAAAGAGAGGGTTAAAAGCCAAAGAACCCCGGAGCAGCTTGCTATGCGGAGACGATTGTTCAAGGAAAAATGCAAGCCTATGGTCATTGCAGATGATATAGACATATCTCCAAATATGCACAAAGGGGACAAGATTTTTATATCAAGAACTTTAAGAAACGATAAAAAGGGCGATATAAAATTCGAGACATTTAAGCGAGGCTACTACAGGGTTATTGCAACCAACACAGTAAGGACGTTTTATCCGTCGTACAAATTAACGGATGATTCGCTCTACCATATTAATATAAAGGCTACAAAGACAGCCCCTGTAAGAATATCCATTGGCGGTAACATATCATCTTCGTCACTTAACCAGGGATATTTGGGCGTAAGCTATTCAAAAATGGGGCTTCATCCATGGAAGGTAGGGCTTGGAATGAACATAGGTCGCTTTTACAAAGGGGGGAATATAGGGTTCAGATATGCCATAGGTATCAAACCTATGGCTTTTATCTCCGGAGATTTTGTCCTTCACCAGTTTGATTATTACGGAGGTAATCAGTCTCTTTTTACTCCCGACAAATTGCCTGATAATGTCCAGGAGAGGGAGACATACGCAAAAGTATCGCTTGGAACAGCCCTCTCAATCAAGAGGAACATTGTTGGAAAGATCTCTGTTGGAACAGGCAGATTGGATTACCGATATTTTTTTGATGGTAGCTATGGAGCAAAAGACAAGCCCAACAGAACCTATATAGATGTTGTCTACCCAGAGGCGAGCATAGAGAGAAACTCCCTTAACTACGACTTTTACCCCACAGAGGGACAGAGATTGTTTATAGGGGCAAGATATATATTCGGCAGAGAGACCTATCGCAGCAGCAGGAGGGCGATACCAGATATGGTAAATGGAGATTTGTCGGGAAGCAAAGAGTTTAAAAACAGCTTTAGACATACCGTTTTGGGAAGGTTCTATTCAGACAGTTACTACAGGATAAACCGATGGTTAAGATTAGGTGTCATGTTGGATTTTACCTTCTCTACAAGACAAGATAAAGGTAATTATTATGCCACACTGCTGTATATGCCCGTGTTCCAGCCTGTACCGCACAGTAATACCCTTATGATGGAGAGATACAGGGCAAACACATATTTGGGCGTTTCGGTGTCTCCGATAGTTACATTTGCAAACTCGCTGTATCTGCATACAACTGTAGCATATTTCCAGCCTTGGGAGATGATAAACCATTTAGGCAATGGCCTATATGAGTATAGCGGTCGGTTGCCTCACGGCGGCCTTATTGGAAATGCCGCTCTCGTATGGCAGAGTCCTATAGGACCGGTATCTTTGGCGGCTACATACTACTCAAAAGCAGATGGGAGGCACTGGTATACTCAATTGAATATAGGGATGCTGCTGTTTAAGAAAAGAATGTTCAGATAATGTCTAACTTTAGTCCAATAAAAAAATTAGTGTCGGAGACCGCTATATACGGGTTGAGTACAATACTGGCCCGTATGATAAATTTCTTCTTTGTCCCAATATATACAAGGGTTCTTACCCAGGAGAATTACGGCTCGTATACAGAGATAATGTCTTATATAGCTGTGTTGCAAGTTGTCCTTATACTTGGTTTAGAAACAGGATGCTTTAAGTTTGCAAACAGTATAAAGAACTCCCCGCATGAGTACGAAGGTATGACACCCAAAGACCCGTTTGCAACCTCTTTTATAACAATACTTGGAACATCTGCCCTCTTTTGGCTGTCGCTTGTGCTTTTTGCAGAGCCATTGGCGGGGATGATTGGATATGCCGGTTACAGGCAGATGATAATATATACAGGTGGAATTTTAGCATTGGATTCGGTTACTGCAATAATGTTTGCGCAGCTCAGGTATAGGGAAAAAGCTCTTAAATTTGCAGTGTTCAAGACAATAAAGATTGTGTCTGAATTAGGCTTTAATCTTCTTCTGTTTTTTGTTGTGCCAAAATATCTTGTGCAGCATCCGCAAAGTCTGCTTACGGCATTCATACCTGCACAACCAGATTTTTCATATATAGTTTTTGCCGTATTTTTAAGTTGTATTGTGTGTACATTACTGTTTGTGCCGGATATTCTTCACCTTAAACTCAGATTTAACGGTAAGCTGCTAAAGAAACTTCTTGTATATTCGTTGCCGCTTATGATTGCCGGTTTACCGGGAATAGTAAATGAGAGCTTGGACAGAATACTTTTTAGATATTTTGCCCCCGAAGGTGCAATATGGAGGGCTGAACTTGGTATCTATGGAGCCGCACTAAAATTAGCGGTAATAATGAATCTGTTTATTCAGATGTTCAGATATGCTGCAGAGCCGTTCTTCTTTGCAAGAGGAAAAAACAGAGAGCTGCTTGCCCAAGTGATGGAATATTTTGTTGCTTTCTGTATGATTATCTTTCTTGGTATAATGTTCTATATGGATGTCATAGAGCTTATATTGGGTAAGGATTTCAGAGGGGCTGTTGGAACGGTACCTGTAATGTTGCTCTCTTATATGGGATTGCTGTTTAATGTAAGCATGTGGTACAAACTTAGCGGGCAGACAAAATATGCTGTTACAATTACACTTGCAGGGTTGGCTGTTACGTTTGTGATAAATGTTGTCTTTATGCCATATTTTTCATACTGGGCATCTGTGTTCGCTCATCTGCTTAGTGTGACATGTATGCTGGTTTACAGCGTAAAATTGGGGAATCGGTATTATCCTATCCCGTATAGATGGGGTATTATATGCAAATATATAGGCGTGGGTTTAGTTCTTTATGGAGTTTCCTGTTTAATGAGTACCTTTGTGTGGAGTTCAATCTCTGCGAGAGATGCTGCGGTGGAGTTGATAAAGATAATATTTAATACAATACTTTTAATAGTCTTCCTTTTGTACTGCTTAAGAGAAACGGGGTTATATTCTGTAATTAAAGCAAGGCTTGGAAGATGAGATTAAATTTGAATCATGAATAAGACAGAGAAGATAATTGTAAAAGTTATTAACAAGAGTGGTACTCAATTACCTGTATACGCAACAGAGCTTTCTGCCGGTATGGACTTGAGAGCTTCAATTAATGAACCTATTGAGATAGACAGTCTTCAAAGAGTGCTTGTGCCAACAGGGCTTTACATATCACTGCCTAAAGGGTATGAGGCGCAGATAAGGCCAAGAAGCGGATTAGCTGCAAAACATGGTATAACTGTGCTTAACAGCCCCGGAACAATAGATGCAGACTATAGGGGGGAGATAAAGGTTATACTTGTCAATCTTTCAAAAGATAAGTTTGTAATTGAACCGGGTGTGAGAATTGCTCAGATGGTTGTTGCAAGACACGGCAAAGTTGAATGGTGTGAGAGTGAAGAGTTGGACGAAACCGAACGCAATAGCGGCGGTTTTGGATCAACAGGTGTTCATTAATTTTGTACCAATGGAAATAGAGAGTTTATACAATATATACAAAGGGTGTAGCGGCGGTGTATGTACAGATACTCGGCAGATTAAAGAACATTGCATGTTCTTTGCCCTTAAAGGGGAAAATTTTAACGGCAACGAGTTTGCAAAACAGGCGCTTGAAAAGGGGGCCGACAAGGTGATAATGGACGATTTGTCTCTTTATGAGAAGTTTGGAGGCAGAGGCGATAACAGTATTATCCTTGTTGAGGATGTGTTGGATACCCTTCAGCGTATAGCACGTCACCACAGACTAAGTTTTAAGATACCCGTAATAGCGCTCACGGGAACAAACGGAAAAACAACAACCAAGGAACTTATAACGGCGACTCTTGCAACAACATACAATGTAGTTAGTACAAAAGGAAACCTAAATAACTATATAGGTGTACCACTAACACTTCTTGGCTTGAATGAGGATACCCAGATTGCGGTAATAGAGATGGGAGCAAGTGCCCCCGGAGAGATAGAGCATCTTTCGTGGATTGTCTGTCCTACCTTTGGTCTTATAACCAATGTTGGAAAAGCGCACCTGTTAGGGTTTGGTTCATTTGATGGTGTAATGAAAACAAAAGGTGAACTGTATGATAACCTTGTGGAGCACAAAAAGATCGCATTTATCAACACAGATAATGAATATCTCTGCCGGATGCAGAGCATGCGGCCATCATTGCAGATTGTGCCGTACGGAGTGAAACCGATGGATGCTCGGATAGTAAGAGAGGATAGCTCTCCGTACCTTAATGTTGAGATTGCAAATCCGTCATCATTGGAACAGCCATCGCGTATAGTTGTAAGGACGCATCTTATAGGTGATTACAATGTAGACAATGTGCTTGCAGCTCTATGTGTTGCAACCTATTTTGCAGTACCTACACAAAAGGCGATAGCGGCAATTTCAAATTATATCCCATCCAACAACAGATCTCAGTTATGCAGGACAGAGAGGAATACGCTTATCATAGATGCCTATAATGCCAATCCAACCAGCATGGGAGCCTCTTTGGATAATTTTGCAAAATTGGAGATGGAAAACAAAATTCTCATATTGGGAGATATGTTGGAATTGGGCAGCGATTCCCTTTTCGAGCATGGCAGTATTATAGCTAAGGCGGATTCTATCAACCATAATGCAATAATTCTTGTTGGTAGCGAGTTTATCAAGGCTTACAAAGGGCTTGATAGAAGAATAAAAAGCCATGTGATTACTTTTAAAAATTCAGACGAGTTGGCATTGTATCTTAAACGGGAAAAACCCGCGGGGAAGACATTCCTAATAAAGGGGTCTCATGGCATCCACCTTGAGAAAATAATTCAGTTTTTGTAGACGAGTTACCCCCTTTATAAGTTTATAGCTTTGGCCTATTAAGTTTATAGTTTATAGTCAGTTAATTAGTTTATTGTTTTTAAGTTGAAAGTTTCTTACTTTAAGCTT
>ERZ857629.4532-NODE-4532-length-10695-cov-3.253665_pt1 | contig 10695 bp, 4 predicted proteins | sample MGYA00519700_ERZ857629 | MGnify/ENA primary metagenome ERZ857629 (study PRJEB31778, sample SAMEA3449351) | human gut metagenome | biome: human gut; feature: human-associated habitat; material: faeces | place: United Kingdom | collected 2010/2012 ... | reverse complement strand
GTATGATTGGTTCTAACATGGTTCAGAGCGCTTTGATGCTCGGTCTTACTCCTAACATCTGCTTGTACGATATCTATGAGCCAGGTGTGCACGGTGTGTTCGACGAGATGCAGCAGTGCGGCGTTCCTGGCGCCAACCTGAGCTACTACGCCCCTGCCGTTGAGGACATGAACGACCCTGAGAAGGTTGCCGAGGCTGCCAAGAAAGCTTTCACTGGCGCCAAATACATCATCTCTTCAGGTGGTGCTCCCCGTAAGGCTGGCATGACCCGCGAGGATCTGCTGAAGGGCAACTGTAAGATTGCCGCCGACTTCGGTGAGAACATCAAGAAGTATTGCCCCGACGTGGAGCACGTGGTGGTGATCTTCAACCCCGCTGACGTTACCGCTCTGACCGCTCTTATCCACAGCGGCCTGAAACCCAACCAGCTGACCTCTCTCGCTGCCCTCGACTCTACACGTCTGCAGCAGGCTCTGGCCCTCGAGTTCGGTGTTCAGCAGGATAAGGTTACCGGCGCCCACACCTACGGTGGTCACGGTGAGCAGATGGCTGTCTTCGCTTCTCAGGTGAAGATCGACGGCAAGCCTCTCCAGGAGATGGGTCTTTCTGACGAGCGTTGGGCTGAGATCAAGCACATGACCACTCAGGGTGGTTCAAACATCATCAAGCTCCGTGGCCGCAGCTCATTCCAGAGCCCTGCCTACAACGCTGTGAAGATGATCGAGGCTGCTATGGGTGGCGAGCCCTTCACTCTGCCCGCAGGTTGCTACGCCAACCTCCCCGAACTGGGCATCAAGGACGTTATGATGGCTCTCCCCACCACGATCGACAAGACTGGCGTTCACTACACTGTTCCCACAGGCACTCCTGAGGAACTGGCTGAGCTGCAGAAGTCATACGAGCACCTCTGCGACATGCGCAAGGAGGTTATCGACCTCGGCATCGTTCCTCCCGTTGAGCAGTGGAAGGAAGATAACGCCAACCTGTAACTGACTGCTTAGACCAGCCCTTTGGGTTGGCATGACAATAAAAATTTCCCCATCGGCCACGATGCTGATGGGGAACTTATTTTTTGTGGATTCTGCTAATTGTCACCCTTATTCCTTTTGCCCTACGACAAGAACATGGCGCTGCCACCGGTCGGGCCAATCAGCAACATCAACAAGCAACCCGCCTTTCACCAAAACGTTCATGAGTTGCTCATTGCAATCAGCGAGACGGCAAATGGTCTCCTTGTGTCTCGAAGCCTCTTCAGGCCATAAAGTCAGGATGTGTTTGTAGCTCAAAGCGTCAAGACGCACACATTGCGCATTAGCATGAACGAAGTTCCAAAAATCATCACGCACACATGCTTTGTCCTGAGGAGTCTTTGGCACCTCATAATAATTGACAATTCCTTCAAGCAGGGCGTTGACGACAGTGGTTGTAACGGGCAGTTTTCGGCGTGTGTAGCAACAATCTATCATTTCGAACAGGCTGCTGGGCTGCACGTTTCTCTTTTCTTTTTTCCGCTGTTTGCAATTAGTCTTTCCACCATCTTTCTCATGATCATCTACAACTACGTTTTTCAATACATTGAGAAACATTGTGATGTAGGGCATCATAGGCATGTCCTTCAGGTTTGCAAGATCAGCCATTAGCAAAGGCAAACTGTTTTTAGCATAATCCTTGTCGATATACTTCATTCTTGCCAAATTCTGCATTTTTTCGTTCAGTTTCTTAACCTGTTCCAAATGTTCACCCACGTACCAGTTGGCCCGTCCTACCTTGCCAAAGTCTTCCTTGGGGTGAAAGGCATGCGGATAGACGACCGAAATATCAAGGTGTTTACATGACCTGTAAAAGTTCTCCGTCTTGAGCAATGCCTCCACATACTCCTTGTCCTCCGTGAGGAGATAACGCAGATAGCTGGCAAGCTTGGCGCGATCTTTGCTATCAGTGGTGTTATTCAAGCGAGCTACGGCATTGTTGACCAGATCATCCGCAATGACAGCATAGCGTTTTTGCTCTCTTACCACATTCTGGACAATCTCTATGACCTCGTCGATGGAGTAGATGCGTTCCTTACAAATTCTCAGAATATTGACCTTTGGCATCAGGCACAATTGTTTCCAGGCTCTTGGCCCGATGAAATCGATGAAATGCTGTTCCTGTCTACGAGTCACAACACAGTTGTAGACATCGAGTATAAAATTGTGCTTCCCTACATCACCATCACTGACGATTCGTTTCACGCAATCGCGCATTTTACTGTAAGTCATCATCTGCATGAACGCTTCGTACGCAAAATTAATACTCTCCTTTCGGATTTCTTTGTACTTGCGGCTCACATTTTTGAAGAAGTTGGCCACAGTGTAGGGCGTCACCTGTCTCGCTTTGGCCCTGCTTGTGTTTTCATACAGTCGACAATAGAGATCAAAGGTGTCGCTCAAGTTGGAGGGGCAAAGGAGCAGCGTGTCTCTCAATTTTTCGTTGTTCGCCCAACGCTCTTTGATTTCTCCCGTCGTCTCGTCTTCCGTGATTTCCTTTAGCAGAAATGAGTACTCATAAGGTTGCAGCCTTCCTAATGCCACATTCTCCCAAATGTCCGTGGTGTCGTTAGTGTGGGCGATCAATCCCTCATGCAACCAAGGCGTAGCCAATGATTTAATCTTTCTTGCCGCCATGAGCGAGGGTGCCTGCTCTAACATCTTGCAGACGATTCTCACTCCGTTGATGCGCAGGACACTGGCCAATGCCCGATTATCCCCCGTGCGCAGAGCCCTATCGCCCGTCTTGATGAGTTGTTCAAACAACTTTCTTTGCAGTTCGCTATGCTTTGTGTCACGAGCAGAGCGTGTCACCAGCTGATTAAGGTTCCACAACGTAATGTCGGTATGCGTTTGCTCGCCCAACTCTATCCACTTGTTGAAATCGAAGTCGCCCAGGATAAGCGCACACATCGACGACATGATTTGGCAGCAACCCTTATAGGCGTAAGCGAGCTTCTCATCCTCACTCGTCCTATGAGCGTATTGGTAGTTTATCTCACCCATTGTCACGGCCAGGTTTGTATTGGAGAAGAAAGTGTCGTAAGCCTCATTGAACGTGTCGCACTGCAGTATTCTGCGGCTTATGAAATATAACTTGCCTGCGGGGTCTTGGGAGTCGGTGGCAGCGGTTTCGTTCATGTTGGCTTTAAGAGCCCTGAGCACCTCATCCGCCAACACAAGGTAGTCGTCGACATGATATCTCCTCTTGTCAACATTACCTTTCTGTTCCTGCCTTTTCTTCATCAGCCTTAGCGTCTTCTCGTCAATGGCTTTTCGGAAACCAAACAGTCGGGCCCGCTCATACGCCTTCTTATAAAGTTCGCCTACAAAAGAGTAGGTCTGATACATCGTCTTGACGGATGGTCCGTCACCATACACCTCCCGACGTATAGAATCCACCCTACCCTTGCTGGCGGTCAACAGACGTTTTAAGAAGAGTCTGTCAGGGTCAGCGAGGAACTCGCGCTTTTCAGCCTCCGTCATCTGTTCGGCCCACTTCAATGTTTCTTCATATTTTTCTTCAACATAAGCGGCATTGTTCTTTCCCGCATAGTCAAATTCCTTTTTCTGCAACTTGTCCAAGGGTATCAAGGGAGACCGTGTAAGCATACGCAGCAGCGTAGTCCAAGGACCATAGCAAGCGAACGTGTCGTACCAAATATCCATGGCTTTTTCCGCCTCTTCACGTGCATGAAGGTTTGCCGTTTTGTTGCCATTGGGCAGCGTAACTATCTTGTAGTCGAACTGGTAAGACCGCTCAAGTTCTTCCCACATCTTGTCATTGGCAAACGAAAGCGTGATCTCGGGCGAAACGATCGTTTCCATTTGCTCCCTATCGTAAACTTGTGGTTTTTCAAAGTCCAGGTCGGCTACGACAAGCCACTTTTCTCGCCTTTCTCTGCTTGAGGCTACTCTTGCATACTTACCCTTGTGAAGGCTTGTCTGCGCGACTGCTTCCTTGCCGAAATCGAGTTGCAAGATGTTGAACTCCACAAAATACTCTTTCATGAACTTAACCAAGTCTTCCGAAAACAGTCGACGAAATTCGTCTTCGCGATATTTCTCCCTAAATAAGTCCCAAAGCATTTGCTCCATACACATAACACAAAGGCATAGGGGAACAGCCTGACTCCTTCGCATTCTCTTGACCAACTGCACACTTCGCACAAAAGCGCCAATAGTGTTGATGGGCAGCGCACGGTATGGCATTTGCACTGCAGGGAACACGCTCTTAAAGCGGCGCGCCTCCTCCAACAACCTCTCGTTATATTGGCGCAACTTGGGGATAAAATCGCCCACAACCGTTCCCTTGGGCATATTTTTGGGTTCGGTGTCGTGTGCGGTCAGGTCAGCCCATATCTTCCGGGCATCATCGCCAGAAAGCGGAGAGATGTCGATGCGGCGCAACGGCAACGTAACTTGATAATCATTGCTCGTATACTCCACATTTTGATTGTCGACGAACATTGCCTCCGACCGGTCATAGCCCGACTGGGTTGTGGTCATCAAAATCTGGTAATTGGGTCTCAACGCCGAACTTGACACGTCAAATAATTCTTTGAGCAGGTGGAAGTCGTCACCTACCAAGGCGTCGACCTGATCGACAACTATAAAATGGCGCACCTCACTCTCCACCCGACATGACGGAAAGACTTTCAAACTTTGATCATACGCCTTAAGCTCATCAACCAGGTCGTGCAACGATATGCAGTGGTGGCCATCCTGCCCGCCTCCCAGATTCCGGGCAGCCCTAACGCTGATGAACACGTGCTGATGCTTGGGATCGCGACCCCACGAACGAAGATACTCATACACGGAACGGGTCTTGCCAGACGCGGGGGGACCACACAACACCATGTGATTGGCTCCCTGCTCCATCATCTGCCGGTAGTGTTCCATAGGGATGAAGTAATCGGGCACAAATCCGTTTTCCTCCTTGGCGCGGTTGGGATCATAGAAGACATCGGTGGGTAAGATGTCGGAACAAAAAGTCTCAAAACGGCGCATACGCAATCCGTTAGCGATGAAGCGCTCATATTCCTTTTGCACGCTTTCCTTCAGTTTCCCTAAAGGGTATGGGTCGGGAAGATAATGTCTATGGTCAGGAGAGGGATTGATCAGAGCGTCTATCTCATCACGCGTCTTGTCGTGTTGACTGTCATAGGCGATGGGGTCTTGCCGTTCAGCTGCCAGTTGTTCATTGCGCAAGCACAACTCCTCCTCGGCATCTGCACTGAAGAAGATGCTAACCATGGGCAATTCATATTTTGACCCCGAAGCCCGCATGGCCACCTCCAACTCATGAAAGGTAGCTTCACCCACAAAGTCATAGGGGCACAGGAGGATGAACCAATCGGTACGATGGCGTATGCAGTCGTCTATTTCGTCCTGCTTGGTCTTGTCCCTGTTGTAGTCCGTAGGGGTATCGTTACAATCATACACCTGCTCAACACCAGGAAGAAGCTCCAGCATCTTCTTTACCAACTCCTTTTCCTTGCATTTCCTTGCGGATGATATTAGCACTTTAATACCCATACAAAATTAGTTACAATCAGTTTCACAATAACTTCACCCAACCATCTTAGGCAAAGCAGACTAACCGGTCATACGAGCAACCTTTACCTGTTCAGTTTGGGGTATTTGATGCGGGTGTGGTAGATGGCCTTGAGGCGATCGATAAGCACCGTCTTGGCTTCGCTGATGTCGCGGAAGGTGATGGCGGCCTCGGTGAAGAAACCTGCGTCGACCTGTCCGTCGATGATCTGATTGACAAGTTTGGTGATGCTCTCGTCCGAATAGTCCTTCAGCGAGTGCGACGCCGCCTCACAACTGTCGGCCATCATCAGGATAGCTTGCTCTCGAGTGTAAGGGTTCGGACCGGGATAGGTGAACGGCTCCTTGTCGACGATCTCGTCGGGATGCTCGTTCTGGTATTTGATATAGAAGTATTTTGCCATGCCGTGACCATGGTGGGTGAGGATGAAGTCGCGGATAATCACCGGCAGGTTGTTCTCCTCCGCCAACTTCACGCCATTGACCACATGCTCCACGATGATTTGCGCGCTCTCCTTGTCGGTGAGGTTGTCATAGGGGTTGACGCCTCCTTGCTGGTTCTCCGTGAAGAACGCGGGGTTCTTCATCTTGCCAATGTCGTGATAGAGCGCACCCGTACGCACCAACGTACTGTTGGCACCGATGCGGTTGGCTATCTCGGCCGCCAGGTTGCTCACGGTGATGGAGTGCTGGAAGGTACCAGGCGCCTCCTCGCTCAGTCGGCGCAACAACACACCATTGGTGTTCGACAACTCGATCAGCGTGACGTTCGACGTGAATCCAAACGCCTTCTCCACCACATACATCAACGGGTAGGCCAACAACAGCAGCACACCATTGATCATGAAATGCGAATACATGCTCACATCGAGGTTAAACGTCGTGCCGCTCTGCATCAACCGCAACGTGAAATAGGTGAAGCAGGTGGCGATAAACACCAGCAGGGCGGTCTTGAACACCTGGGCGCGCGACGACATCTCGCGCAGCGAATAGATGGCCACCAATCCCGACAACATCTGGATGACGATGAAGTCGAACTGATAGCGCAGGGCGGCGGCGCAGATAAACACCATCACCATGTGGGTGATGAAGGCCGTGCGCGAGTCCTGGAACACTCGCACGAAGATGGGCGTAAAGGCAAACGGCAACACATAGACGCTAAAACTGAAATAGGAGTGTTGCATCATCAGCGACACCATGATGGGGAAGATGGTGACCAACGCATAAAGCATCAGTATGTTGCGGGGCTTGTTGAAATAATCGTTCCTAAAGAGCGTCAGATAGATGGTGAAGATGATCACAAACGACAACACATACAACGCATTGCCGATGAAATTGAGGTCCACCTGCTCCATGTTACTTCCGCGTCGGTTCATCTCCTTTTCGAGCGACACCAACTCGCGGTAGCGCTCCTCGGTGACGATCTCTCCCGTACCAATGATCTTCTGCCCGGCCTTCACCATGCCGTTGGCGGGCGGAATGGTACCCAGAAGGTCGTTCTTGGCAGTCTCCGACCGTGCCTTGTCGTAAACAAGGTTGGGCTCAATATAGTTGATGAGGTTCAAGCGCTGCAGGGCCTGTCGGTCGGCCGAGAGGCTCTCGTCAGAAAGCAGTTGCTCATAGGCGCTCATCGTGGAGTAGAAGTCCTCCACGATCATCTGCTCCACGTTCTTGCCCACCACCACACGCACCATGCTGGTGGTGTCGCGGTGCACGCTGTTGAACAAGGGCGTTTCCATGATACCCGTCTGGTAGAGCCTGTGCAGACGGTTGCGCACCACATCCGTAAACTCGGCGGGCAGACCGGGCAGACCTCCCGCAAAGTCCTGGTCAAACTTCTCCATGACGCGCGCCTCCACCTTCTTGTCGTAGTCGAAATAAGGCACAAACAGTTTGAGGGCCGAGTCTTTCTCCATGGCCAGCGTCTCCTCGGTCTTGTAGATGGGGAAGTCGTACTGGGCGATCATGTCGCCATAGCGCCATGGCTCATCCACGTCGTACACATATTGGCTACCTTCCCTTCTGGGTAGGAACCACACGATGAGCACCACTGTAACCAGCACCAGTCCCACACGTGTCAGGGCTCTGCGCCATATATAACTTGTGTTCTTATAAAAATCGAAATATTTCATGTTCTTTACCAAAACGCCAACGCTGCGGAACCAAGGGCAAGCCCTTGTTCCCCAAACTTAGCCATTTACTGTGCGAAAATAATAAAAAAATACATTAAAAAGGAAAAAATGTAGTAATTTTGCAAAAAATAACGTTCAATCACTATGGCAGAAAGAAGAGTCAGAGTGCGTTTCGCACCCAGTCCAACGGGTCCGCTGCATATCGGCGGCGTTCGCACAGCATTATACAACTATCTTTTCGCACGCCAGCACGGCGGCGACTTGGTGTTCCGCATTGAGGACACCGACAGCAATCGCTTCGTTCCCGGAGCCGAGGATTACATCATCGAGGCTTTCAAATGGTTGGGCATCAAGTTCGACGAGGGCGTGTCGTTTGGCGGCAGCCATGGTCCCTATCGTCAGAGTGAGCGCCGCGACATCTACAAGAAATACGTCGACCAGCTCATCAGCGAGGGCAAGGCCTATTATGCCTTCGACACCCCTGAGGAGCTGGAGGCCAAGCGCAAGGAGATCCAAAACTTCCAATACGACGCCCGCACCCGCATGCAGATGCGCAACTCGCTGGCTATGGACCGCACCCAGTGGGAGCAGCTCATCGCCGACGGCGCCCAGTACACCGTGCGCTTCCGCATCGATCCGGGACAGGAGATCCATGTCAACGACATGATTCGTGGCGATGTGCGTGTGAAGAGCGACATCCTCGACGACAAGGTGCTCTACAAGAGTGCCGACGAACTGCCCACCTATCACCTGGCCAACATCGTCGACGACCATCTCATGGAGATCACCCACGTCATCCGTGGCGAGGAGTGGTTGCCCTCCGCCCCACTCCACGTGTTGCTCTACCAGGCGTTCGGCTGGGAGGACACCATGCCTCGCTTCGCCCACCTGCCACTGCTGTTGAAGCCGGAGGGCAAGGGTAAGTTGAGCAAGCGCGACGGCGACCGCCTGGGATTCCCTGTGTTCCCCCTGGAGTGGCACGACCCAAAGACGGGCGAGGTGAGCTCGGGCTATCGCGAGAGCGGCTATTTCCCCGAGGCCGTGGTCAACTTCCTGGCGTTGCTTGGATGGAACCCAGGCACAGAGCAGGAGCTGTTCTCACTCGAGCAACTGGTTCAGGCCTTCGACATCAGCAAGTGCTCTAAGAGCGGCGCTAAGTTCGACTTCCAGAAGGCAGCGTGGTTCAACCACGAGTATATCCTGCGTAAGGACGACGAGGAGATCGCTCTCCTGTTCGCCCCCATCGTGGCCAACAATGGTGTTGACGAGACGTTCGATCGCGTGAAACAGGTTGTTCACATGATGAAAGACCGCGTGAGCTTCGTGCGCGAGCTGTGGCCCCTCTGCAGCTTCTTCTTCATCGCGCCCACCGAGTACGACGAGAAGACGGCGAAGAAACGCTGGAAGGCATACAGCGCACAGCAAATGACGGAACTGATGGAGCTGCTGCGTGGCATCGACGACTTCACCGTGGAGGGCCAAGAGCCTATCGTCGAGCAATGGATCGCCGACAAGGAATATAAGATGGGCGACATCATGAACGCATGGCGCCTGGCCTTGGTGGGCATTGGTAAGGGGCCTGGCATGTTCGACATCGCCGCGTTTCTGGGTAAGGAGGAAACACTCCACCGTATGGCCAAGGCCATCGAAACACTTGGATAAATCGAGAAGTCATGTATAACTTCATCATGAACCTCTACAGCCTCGGCGTGCGGACGGCGGCTTTGTTCAACGACAAGGTGCGCAAGATGTGGCAGGGCGAACAGGCGGCCATCAGCGTTCTGCAAGAGAAGGTCGACCCCAACGCCAGCTATATTTGGTTCCACGCCGCGTCGCTGGGCGAGTTCGAACAGGGGCGGCCACTCATCGAGCACATACGCCACGAGTTCCCACAGTATAAAATTCTGCTTACGTTCTTCTCGCCCTCGGGCTATGAGGTGCGTAAGAACTACGAGGGAGCCGACATCGTGTGTTACCTGCCGCTCGACACGGTGAGCAACGCACGCCGTTTCCTGCGTACCATCCGACCGGTGATGGCGTTCTTCATCAAGTATGAGTTCTGGTACAACTACATGCACATCCTGCGCCATCATGGCGTGCCTGTGTATAGCGTGTCGAGCATCTTCCGCCCCGACCAGGTGTTCTTCAAGTGGTACGGCCGCAAGTATGCCAACGTGCTTAAGTGCTTCACGCGCTTGTTTGTGCAGAACGAGGAGAGCAAGCACCTGTTGGCCACGCTCGGCATCAATGATGTGGAGGTGGTGGGCGACACGCGTTTCGACCGTGTGCTGGAGATCAAGGAGGCGGCAAAGCAACTGCCACTCGTGGAGAAGTTCACCGCACAAACTGAGCATGTCTTCGTGGCGGGTAGTTCGTGGCTTCCCGACGAGGAGATCTTCATACCCTATCTCAACGAGCATAAGGACTGGAAGATGATCATCGCGCCACATGTCATTGGCGAAGATCACCTGTCGCAAATCATGCATCTGTTGGAGGGTCGCCGCGTGGTGCGTTACACGCAAGCCACAGAGGAGACGGTTGGCGAGGCCGACGTGCTCATCATCGACTGCTTCGGCCTGTTGTCGAGCATCTATCGCTACGGACAGGTGGCATACGTAGGCGGTGGCTTTGGTGTGGGCATCCACAACACGTTGGAGGCTGCCGTATGGGGCGTGCCTGTGTTCTTCGGCCCTAACAACCAGAAGTTCCGCGAGGCGCAGGGGCTGAAAGCCTGCGGCGGCGGTTTGGAGATCAGTAGTGCCGAGGAGTTCAAGGTTAAGATGGATGCGGTCATCGCTGCCATCAGCAACGGTAAGGACACGGGCAAACAAGCCTACCACTATGTGCTCTCTCACGCAGGGGCCTCCGAGAAAGTCATCGAAGCCTGCTTCAAGAACAAAGCGCAGTAAGCCACACAACAACAACATTCAATAGGACTAAATAAAGCGCCTTGGAAGGTTCCGCCCCCATCGGGTCAC
>ERZ857629.4531-NODE-4531-length-10698-cov-2.651320_pt1 | contig 10698 bp, 9 predicted proteins | sample MGYA00519700_ERZ857629 | MGnify/ENA primary metagenome ERZ857629 (study PRJEB31778, sample SAMEA3449351) | human gut metagenome | biome: human gut; feature: human-associated habitat; material: faeces | place: United Kingdom | collected 2010/2012 ... | reverse complement strand
GAAGAGGTAGCCGGGACGTGTGAACACCTGACGACGGACAACTTTCTCGTTAGTGAGGTCATTTCCGTTGATTATGATGTTGTTCAGAGTAGCCTGCTTGCCCTCTACGACACGCATCTCCACGTCCACGGAATCCCCGACGACATTGAGTTCGACAGGCTGGATGTTAAAGAAGAGATAGCCGTTGTCCCTATAGAGCTTCGACACGTCATATTCGTTCTGCTTTCCGCCACCGTAGAGCCTCTTCTCCATCGTAACGACATCGTAGACATCGCCTTTCTTAATCTGGAGAATGTCGTTCAGAGCCTCGGCAGGATAGACAGAATTTCCTGTCCAAGTGATGTTGCGGAAATAATATTTCTTTCCCTGATCAATCTTGAAGTCTATCTCAAGTTTTCCCGGCTCCACGAAATAAACAGTGTCGCTGAGAATCCTCGCGTCGCGGTAGCCGGCCTCGTTAAAGGCCTCGATGAGTCCCTTCTTGTCGTTCTTGAACTCCGTCTCGTTGAATTTCTTGGACTTGAAGAAGTTCTGAAGCCTCTTGTCCCTGGTCTTTTTCATGGACTTGACGAGCTTGGATTCCTTCACATCGTAGACGCCGCCGAAGTCAATCTTCTTGATGCGGACCTTCTCGTTCTTGCTGATAGCGAAATTCACGCGGATGGCACCCTTCACGAGAGTGTCGCGCTTTGTCTGAATGTCGACCGTGGCGTTGTTGTAGCCCTTCTCGTCGTAGAACCGCTTTATAATGTCCGTGGAGGTCTTGGCAACATAGTCGGAGAATACGCCTCCCGGCTTGAGGTTCAGCCTTTCCTTCAAGTCCTTCTGATCACCACTCTTGATGCCGGAGAACGTCCAACGGGAAACGCGGGGCCGCTCGGTCACGCGAATCTTAAAGAAGGCCGTATCACGCGCTGCGTTGAGAGAATCGATTGCCACGGAAACATCCTCGAAATAACGCCGGCTCCACATCTTGTCGATGAGCAGCGAGAAGAAATCACTCGGGACAGTCACTTCCATTCCTTCGCGAAGGCCGCTTGTCTGGACAATCTGATCCCTATTCACGTAGTTGTTTCCCTCAACGGTGACTCCGCCGACAATATATTTCTTAGGATTGTTGTAATCCACCGTCACTCCGGACTGCGCCCACGCCACAGCCCCCGAAAGGACGTACAGAAGGGCAACGCAGAACAGGAATCTTAGTCTAATCGTCATCTATTCTCAAAAAATTTCGTGTTACGATTCGTAATGTCATTTTCCGTGTTTGGCACGTACAACCTGCAAATATATGCAATTTATTTCACTTTGCCATATCTACGGTCGCGTTTTGCGTAGCTTTCAAGCGCCGCGCGGAACTCCGGTTTGCGGAAATCGGGCCATAAGGTTTCGGTGAAAAGGAATTCGGAATATGCCGCCTGCCACAGGAGATAGTTGCTCAAGCGTGTCTCTCCGGAGGTGCGGATTATGAGATCCGGATCCGGGATGCCGGCGGTCACGAGATAGCTGTCGAAAAAGGAAAGTTCCGCATTCTTCAGTCTGTCAAGGGCTTCCGGGGACTCCGCGGCTTCGAGAGCCATTTTTTTTGCAGCCTGGAAGATGTCCCACTTGCCGGAATAACTCATAAAAAGGATGAGCGTCAGGTTCTTTCCATCCCGTGTACGCGCCATGCAGTCATCGATTGTGGCGTTGAGTTCATCGGATAGCCGCTCCCTATGTCCGAGCACGACAAAGCGCACCCCGTTTTTCAGGAATGTCGGAAGTTCATTCGCCATACATTTGGCCATCAGCGACATAAGTCCCGCGACTTCCTCGTCCGGCCTTTTCCAGTTCTCCTCCGAAAAGGCATAGAGAGACAAATATTTCACTCCTTCCTCGACACAGGCCTCAGTGCAGGCACGCACCGACTCGACGCCCTCGAAATGCCCGTATATACGTTCCTTGCCCCTTGCCTTTGCCCATCGGCCGTTCCCGTCCATTATTATGGACACATGTACGGGCAGGTTGTTCCTGTTTTCCATAATTGTAGTTTTATGCGCGCCCGCTGTGGGACGCCATCGTGAATTAATGCCTATTTCTCATGTCCTCCCCCCAATAGAGTTTGGTAGTAAGGGCATCGACGAATCCGGTATTTCGGAGCCGCGCCCGCTTGAGCGAAAATTGTGCCACCGACACATCCACCCGGGAGTCTCCTGCCATCACGAAATTGACGTTGTCCGCCGAAAGGACGAGTTTCGGGTCTCTGGAGCGAAAACTGAGTTCTATGGAAGAGGTGTCAGGAATTATGAGAGGACGGACATTCAGATTATGCGGAGCGATCGGAGTCACGAGCAACACTCGCGAGTCCGGAAATGCAATCGGACCTCCAGCGCTGAGAGAGTAGGCTGTGGAGCCGAGCCCAGTCGCAACAATAAGCCCGTCAGCCCAATAAGTCGGAAGCACGCTGCCGCTTATGACCGCGTCCACGCCAAGCATTGCCGGACCAAGTCTGTGTACGGATATTTCATTGAGCGCGAGAAAACGCCGAGTCTTCTCGGCAGGAGAATGGACCTCTGCGGAAAGAATTGGGCTATCTTCTATCCTGTAATCACCAGTTACAATCGCCTCCGCGACATCCTCCGGTCTGTTTTCAGAAAGGAATCCGAGCCGTCCCATATTCGCACCGAGCACCGGCACGCCAAGTGGGGCTGCAAGCCTCGCCGCCGAAAGGAACGTGCCATCACCTCCAAGGCTGACAATCAGTTCCGGACGGGCGTCCCCTATTCTTTCGCCAATCTCCTCCGCAGGCTCCGATATATAGACAGAACAAAGTTCAACTCCGGCATCGGTCAGACGCCGCTCAAGTTTTCTGTAGGCTTCCGTACCGGTCAATTCGGGGTTTCTGTAAAAGACTGCAATCATTGTGAGTATTGTTGTGACAACCTGCAAAATTAGTAATTTATTGACAGGATTTGAACAATAATGTATATTTTTGCAGCCTATACCAAAAAGACAAGCAATATGACAAGACTTAGCGTTAATATAAATAAATTCGCAACCCTCAGAAATTCCCGCGGAGGCAACATGCCGGACGTGGAGAAGGCAGCCGTAGACTGCGAAAGATTTGGCGCGGAAGGAATCACGGTGCATCCGAGGCCGGACGAGAGACATATAAGGTACGCGGACGTGCGCGCGATACGCCCGCTCGTAAAGACGGAATTGAATATCGAGGGAAATCCAATCCCATCGTTCGTAAACCTTGTAAAGGAGGTTCGTCCGGCACAGGTAACGATGGTCCCGGACGCGGTGGACGCGCTCACCTCGAACGCAGGATGGAACACACTGGCTAACAAGGATTTCCTCACAGAAATGTGCTCAGAATTCAGGAGTCTCGGAATCAGGACGTCGATTTTCGTGGACCCGGAGCCCCGGATGGTGGAAGGAGCCGCCGAGTGCGGTGCAGACAGGGTGGAACTGTACACTGCGGGATACGCGGAACTGTTCCCCAATTCCCCGGAAAAGGCTATTGCACCATATCTTGAGGCCGCACGGAAGGCAAGGGAATGCGGTCTCGGTCTCAACGCCGGCCATGATCTCAACCTCGAGAATCTAAGCTATTTCGTGAGGACAATTCCATGGACAGACGAGGTCTCGATAGGACATGCGCTCATCTGCGACGCTCTCTATATGGGTCTGGAAAACACGATAAGAGCCTATCTCGAGTGCCTTAAATGACCGAAGTTTCCGCATTTTATCGTACCGATAGTCTGAGGTACGATATTTTTTCATATATTTGTGGGTCTTTTGCCCTTTTGGGCACGGCACTGTTGACGAATAAAAAACAAAAATAATTTATACAAATGAAAAAGAACGAAATCATAACACTGACAATCAGCGTTATTGCACTTGTTGCCGTCATTGTGTTCGGCACACTCTCACTCACGTCAAACAAACAGAAGAACGAGGCAGAGGTCACCGAAACAGAGACAGTCTCTCATGCCGGAGACATCGTTTATGTCCAGCTCGACAGGATTCTGCAGGAATATGACATGGCGAACGACAAGCGTTCGGTCGTAGAGACAAAGGTTCAGAACATTCAGGCAGAGGTTACGAGAAGGGGCAAGAAACTCGAGAAAGACATCAACGATTTCCAGGAGAAGATGCAGAAGGGGCTCATGACACGTTCCGTCGCCGAGGTGCAGCAGAATAAGCTCCAGAAGGCTCAGGACGACTTCAACATCTACGCCCAGCAGAAACAGAACGAGATTCAGGAAGAGCAGATTGTCATGATGAACCAGCTCGCCGATGCAATCAAGACATGGCTCGACAAGTACAACGAGACGATGGGTTACGCAATGATTCTCACAAATCAGGGAGGCGCCCCTGTCATCACGGGCGACGCGACCCTCGACATCACTGATGAGGTGATTGCCGGACTCAATGAGGAATATGTCGCAACTAAAGCAAAGAAATAATTGAAAATAGCGCTGCTGTCCTGCTTTTACCCTTACAGAGGAGGGATTTCCCAGTTCAACGCCTGCCTTTATGAAGAACTGGGCAAGACGAATGATGTCAGAGCCTTCAACTTTTCAAGGCAATATCCCGAATTTCTCTTTCCGGGCAAGACGCAGAAGGTGACCGAAGACGATGAGGCCGTGCCGGTGCGGAGTACATCCGTACTGGACACGGCCAATCCTTTTTCCTATCTGAGGACAGTGCGGGAGATACGCCGGTGGAAGCCGGACTTGTTGGTCGTGCGCTACTGGATGAGTTGGTTTGCCCCGTCGCTCGGCTATGTCTGCCGCAGGCTGAGGCGCGACTGCAAGGTCATCGGAATACTCGACAATGTGGTTCCGCACGAGCCGCATTTCTTCGACGCGCCGCTGACAAAGTACTTCCTTTCAGGCTGCGACGGTTATGTAACCCTATGCGAGGCTGTGTCGGAAGACCTCTTGAAACTCAAGCCTGACGCCAGGTTCACCGTCATCCAGCATCCTCTCTACTCCCATTTCGGGAAGAAGATGCCGCGCGAAGAAGCGGAAAGAATTCTCGGGCTCGCTTCAGGGAAGAAGAACCTGCTGTTCTTCGGACTCATCCGCGAGTACAAGGGACTTGACATTCTGCTTGAGGCATTTTCCAGGCTGGACGAAAGCTACCAGCTGATAATTGCCGGGGAGCCATACGGAAATTTTGAAAAATATCAGAAGATTATAGACTCCATTCCTGACGGAGAGAGAAGAATCTCGAAGAGTCTCCACTACATAAAGGACTCGGAAGTTTCGCTCTACTTTTCCGCGGCCGATCTCACTGTACTCCCCTACCGGAGCGCAACTCAGAGCGGAATCAGTTCTGTTTCCTACCACTTCGAGGTGCCGATGGTCGTAACGGCCGTCGGGGGACTAAAGGAAACAATCGGAGACCGTGGGACGGGCATCGTGGCGCCGGAGGCGACACCTGAGGCAATACGCGGGGAGATTGTCCGCTATTTCGCGGAACCGGAACTGAAGGAGAAGTTCGTGACGGAAATCAGGAAGGAAAAAGAGCGGCTGTCATGGAAAGGATTTGCGGACAGGCTCATTGAATTTGCAGATAAGCTATCATAGAAAAAAGAGACTCGATATGAATACACGTGGAATATTCGGCATGATGATTCTATCCGTCGCATTGGCGTCGGTCCCGCCTGCATTCGCGCAGGACAATTATGTAGCGACACCGGTCTCCGTCTCCAAGGAAAAGGTGAAGGTGAACGGGCGTCTGTGCTATTCTCACGTGGTTCTGGAACGACAGACGCTATTTTCAATAAGCAAGGCTTACGGAGTGAGCATCGAGGACATCTACAAATACAATCCGGACGTAAAGGCCAACGGGCTCAAGAAGAACTCGATAATCGTCATCCCTATGCCGGAAGAACAGGAGAAGCCGTCGAAGGCCGGGAAGAAGGGCAACACTGCCACTGCAACGAAGGATGAAGGACAGGAGCCGGAAAAGAAAGCAGAGCCGAAAATCCACATCGTGAAATGGTATGAGACCATAGAAACGATAGCGGCGAAATACGACGTCGAGGTGTCCGACATCATGAAGGCAAACGGTCTCAAGGACAAGGAACTCAAGTCAAGACAGAAGTTGGTGATTCCGGAAAAGTCTGCAACAGAGGCCCATAATGTGTCCGGCTATGAACATACTCAGTCAGCTGAAGCTAAAGATAGTGAAAAGGATAGGGCTGTTGAAGAGATAGCCACAGAAGTTGATGCAGACAGGGACGCCGATTCCGAGAAGGCAGTGACATTCTCGTCGAAGAAGAAGGTGAATCTTGCCATCGTGATGCCGTTCATGGCAGGGACAGCGAAGCCGAGTTCTTCATCAATCGACTTCTACTGCGGTGCACTACTCGCGGCAAGGGACCTCGGAAATGATGGTACGGACATAAACATCGACGTTTACGATGTGGAGGACCAAAGCAGAAGTATCACAGCAGGCATTGTCTCGGACCTGGACTTCGTCGTAGGTCCTCTCTCCCCGAATGACATCCGTAGAACCTACACCGCCATCGGGAGCGACATTGTCCTAATCTCCCCTCTTGACCCGAAGGGCGCCGAACTCACTGAAGAATATCCTAAGCTCATCCAAGTGCCGACTCCACATGACTTCCAATATGCGGATCTCGCCCAGTGGATTGCAGACGAGTCTAAACCTGGAGACAGGACGATACTCGTCACAGAAAAGGGAGCGAGAAGCAGCGACGCTATGACGAGCCTCGTGAACATGATTGACCTCTCCGGACTCAAATACACCACGGTGTCATACAGCCTGCTAGAAGGACGCGACATCATCGGGAGCCTCAAGAAAGCAACGGAAGAGGGTGCAGAACACACCAACCGGTTCATCATCGCATCGGAAAGCGAGGCATTCGTGAACGATGTGTTCAGAAATATCAGCCTCCTTTCCCGTGAAAACCGCAGGGTGGAGATTTTCTGCCATTCCAAGGTACGCGGATATGACATCGAGGTGGAGAGCCTCCACAACAACGACCTGCACGTGAGCCTCGCCTATTACATAGACTACAACTCTCCGGATGTCATCCGTTTCGTCAAGCAGTATCGTGCCCTATTCAACACGGAACCGACCCAGTTCAGTTTCCAGGGCTATGACATCGTGAAATATTTCTCCTCCCTCTGCGCCGAATATGGCGACAGCTGGTTCAACGCTCTCGGGAATGTCAAAAAGACTATGCTCCAGACCACCTTCGACTTCCGCGACGGCTCCCGCATCAACGAAGGCGTGAGACGTATCGAATATGAGCCTGACTATCAGATTAAACTAGTTGAATAAAACTCGGTTGAAGCAATTTTAATAAAGTTGCACTCCATCTTTTATTCAGCACCGAGCAGTTCCTTGGCGTTGGCGATGGCGGCTGGGGTGACTGTTGAACCGCTGAGCATACGGGCGAGTTCGAGGACGCGCTCGTCGGAGGTGAGTTTTCGGATGGAGGATGTTGTGCGGCCGTCGGAGGAGGAGACGGCTTTTTCAACAAGATAGTGGGCAGAGCCCTTGGCGGCAACCTGCGGGAGGTGCGTGATGGCGAAGACCTGCATGTCAGCACCCATAGAACATATCATCGAACCCATCTTGTCCGCCACGCTGCCGGAGACTCCGGTGTCAATCTCGTCGAAGATGAGCGTTGGCATAGCCTCAAAGTGAGCCATCTGAGCCTTTAGGCAAAGCATGATTCTGGAAAGTTCGCCCCCAGATGCGCAGGACTGCACCGGAATCGGAGCACGTCCCGTGGAACTGAAAAGGAAACGGACATTGTCCCGTCCGAGAGGACCGGGCTTCGCTGCCGGAGAAACGTCCGCGATGAACACGGAAAGCGGCATCTCCAGAGAGCGAATCATAGACTGGAGGTGCTCGGAGAAAGGCGTTGCCGCCTTCTGCCGCGATTCTGTCAAGGCTGCGGCGAGCCTGTCGTTGTTCTTTGACTCGGAAGCAATGTCGGAAGAGAGAGCCGCGAGCTTCTCGTCCATACAGTCCGTGTCAGCGAGCGCTTCGCTGTACTTGTCACGAAGGCTGATGAGCTCAGCCTCGCTCGTGCATCCGAACTTCTGGAACAGCCCGTAGATGAGAGACATCCTCGCTTCCACAGTTTCGAGCCGCTGAGGAGATGCCTCGGATTTTTCCGCAAGAGACGTGACTTCCGAAAGAATGTCATCAAGCTCGAGACGGGAAGATTCAATCCTTTCAGCGAGCGTCCTTGCCGACGGCACAAAGGCTGAAATCTTCTCCAAAGCCTTCACCGACTCCTTTAGCAATGAATCGACTGAAGGAAGTTCCTCATCGCTCGGAGAGAGCGCCTCAGACACGGAATAGAGACTTTCACGGATGGTCTCGGCATTGGCGAGTTCCTTCTGCTCCTGCTCAAGTTCGGCAAGTTCCCCATCCTTCAGTCCGGCCGAGTCAAGTTGGGAGAACTGCGCCATGTTGTAGTCCTTCTCCGCGCGAAGCCTCTCAAGGCTTTCTTCCAGACGTCTCTTTTCGGCATTAAGCGAAGAAAGGCGGGAATAGGACTCGGAATACTCGTTGCGCAGGGCAAGATTGCCGGCAAAATTGTCGAGCATGTCCGTCTGGTAGGCGGGATTCTGGAGTTCAAGCGTCCCGTGCTGGGAATGTATGTCAAAAAGACGTGATGTCACACCCACGAGTGTCTGTACCGTCACGGGGCAGTCGTTGATGAATGCACGCGAGCGCCCGGAACGTGCGACAACACGCCGCACGATAAGCCCCGCATCGTCCCACTCCGCTCCGGCATCCTCGACAGCGGATTTCAGCCTGCTGTCAACGGACGTGAATTCGGCCTCGACCACACAACTGTCCGCTCCCTCTGAAATCTGGGAAGCATCTGCCTTTCCTCCGGCAAGCAGCGACAGTGCCCCAAGAAGAATTGACTTTCCTGCACCTGTCTGTCCGGATATAATGACAAGACCCTCCGGAAACGTGATGTCCAGAGAGTCTATCAGCACATAATTGTGTATTTCAAGACGATTCAGCATAGCTTGACTATTTTTGGTGCCCCACAGAGCCAGTCAGGAGACTACTCTTCGTCGTGCTTGGCCATTCTGTAGGAAATTTCATTGTGCTCGAACTCGTAGATTGCGACGAGGTCCGGCTTCGGCTGTCTTTCGTAATACTTTGAAATCTCAATCTGCTCGCGGTTCTCAAAGACTTCCTCCATAGTGTCCCTTTCATTCTTGAAGTCCTCGAGTTTCTTTGTAAGCTCCTTCTTTTCAGCCGCGGCAATCTGGTTTGCACGCTTTGAAAGAATCACGACAGTCTCGTAGATGTTTCCGGTCGGAGCCGCGAGGTCACAAAGATCGCGCGTAATCGTGTTTGTTGGAATTTTGTTATTTGCCATAATATCTTTTGTGTTTATTTTCTACTATTATATACGGGGACTATGTGCCCGTGTTTCATTTTTCTTAATTCTTCTTCAGATATTTTTGCGCTTTCGAATGAGGAAATTCGAGACTATGGGCATATTTCGAATCAGGATATTCACTCATAAAGTTGAGATAGTCGTCCATAAACTGAAGATAGCGTTCGCGCTGTTTGGCCTTCACGCTCAACTCCGCATACTTGTAGGAAGACATCGCTATGTAGTAGAGTATGTCCTCGCGGTAGATGTTTTCGGCGTCGTCCTTCAGGACATTCTTCAGAGCCACGCGCGCGGCAAGATAGTCCTCCATACGATAGTAGAGCTTCGCCCCCTCGTACGCCTTGCGGTCAAGGCGATCGTTCAGGTCCTTGATCATCGCTTCGCAATCCGCAAGATGCTCGTTGTCAGGCTCTTCGCGAAGGTATTCCGTCATTGCGTTCAGCGCGGTGTAGGTCGGGGTCTGATCCAGTTCGTAGCGCAGAGTCGAACGGTAGAGGCAGTCGATGCGCAGGAAACGCGCGTCGGAAGCGAAAGGACTGCGTGGATAGACTTCGAGGAAGCGCTGGAAATTGGTCTCGGCAGTGTAGTAGTCCTTCTGACTGTAGTTGCTCAAGCCCCAGTAGTAGCGCACGGTGTCGTCCTTTTCCGTGCCCTCGGTGTACATTGAAAGCGACTCGAACAGAGCGGCGGCCTTGCTGTACTTCTTGTTGTTGAAGTAGTTGAACGCTGCCTCATATTTTGCGTCAACATCGGCGCTGTTCAGAAGAAGCTCATACTGAGACTTGCATGAATTCAGAGACAGGAGAGCGAGTGCGGAAACTGCCGCAAGCTTAACATATATTTTCATAAAATATCAGATTCAAAACATAAAATGACTTATTTCTCTTTCAAGAATTTCTCCGCATCAAGCGCAGCGCGACAGCCGGAAGCTGCGGCGTTTATGGCCTGACGATAGGTCGGATCCTGAACGTCTCCGGCCGCGAACACGCCCTCTACACTTGTTCTGGTGGACTTTCCGTCCGTAATTATGTAGCCGTTCCCGTCGAGCTTCAGCCAAGGTGCAAAGACATCGGAGTTCGGATGATGACCTATTGCGAGGAAAAATCCGTCCACGGCAATGTCAAAAACCTCGCCGTCCTTGCGAAGAAGACGTACTCCCGTGACCCCAAAATCGTCTCCGAGAACTTCCTGCGTGTTGCAGTTCCACAATATCTCAATATTTTCAGTCTCTTGAACACGCCGGCGCATGGCCTCCGAAGCGCGGAGAATATCACGCCTGACAATCATATAGACCT
>ERZ857629.4530-NODE-4530-length-10699-cov-3.637073_pt1 | contig 10699 bp, 10 predicted proteins | sample MGYA00519700_ERZ857629 | MGnify/ENA primary metagenome ERZ857629 (study PRJEB31778, sample SAMEA3449351) | human gut metagenome | biome: human gut; feature: human-associated habitat; material: faeces | place: United Kingdom | collected 2010/2012 ... | reverse complement strand
AGTTTGTTGTTATTGGTGAGGGAATGGAGAAACCGTTTGTTGAGGATGCTATAAAGCGTGACGGGTTGAACAATATTTTGCTTCTTCCATATCAACCACTTGAAATATTGTCTCATTCGCTTTCATCCGCAGATTTGGCTTATGTTTCTGTTGAGCCAAAGGCAGCGAATGTTTGTATTCCAAGCAAGACGTTTAACCTACTGAATGTAGAAACGCCATTTATTTGTATTGCAAGTAAGAACGCAGAGATTACAAGGCTTATCAATAGCTGCGAAATTGGACGAGTATTTGATACTAATGAAATAGGAAAAATGGTCGTTTTTGTAAATGAAATGTTGAATAATCGTTCTATTTCTGAAAAATACAGAAGAAATATTCAATCTATTAAAGATGAGTACTCTTTCCTTAACGCTAAGAAATTCGTAAAAGTATGATAAAGGTGTGCAAAACGAATGAACTGTCCCTAAAGGAATGGGAACAGTTAGTAGATGGTTTCAATCTCTGTTTCCACACCAACCATAGTGTGGAGCATCTTAGAAGTTTTTATGAGAATACAATTAAGGGGTATTCTTATCATGCGTTGGATTTCGAGGATGATACCGGTAACCTTAGAGGATATAATTCTTTTTTGCCAACGGAGTATCTATATAGAGGAAATGTAATTCTTGGAGGAATAAGTGGTGGCACTTATGTGATTCCAAAATATCGAAAGGATGTGGCTATATTTATGAACTTGATGACTTCTCTCTTTAAGTATTGTAAAAATGAAGGGATGGTTATTAAGGTTGGTGTACCTAACAAAAATTCGTTCAAGTACACAATCAAGGTAAATAAAGCAAAGCTTGTTGGATATTTGAGTTATTACATTTTACCTCTTAGACCATTTTGTCTGTTTAAGAGTAAACTTTTGAGGTGTTTCAATATTCTGCCGTTGATACTCGTTTGGCTATGGATTGTGCTTAATCGCTGTCTTGCTATTGTTTATTCAGGGAAAAAGAGAGTCTGTAAGTTTGAACTAAATACTACTTCAGAATTTTTGAATGTAAGATTTAGCAACAAAGAAAATTATAAGCGGTTTCTAAATGACAAGTACTCTTGCTACTATCGAGTGTATCAAGAAGGAAATGCAACTGTAGCATACCTGATGGATTTTAGACAAGATGGCACAAGAACATTCAAAGCTTTGATTTTTGCGGTAAGAAGCATAATGAGGCAAGAGAGGGATGTCGCTATGGTGTTATATGTAGGTACTATGAACATGTTTCAATCATTAATGATAAAATTGCCTCATAGGTTTGATCCAAAACCGCTTCCTCTTACGGTGAATGTGCTCAATAAGGATAAACAGATTTTGGATGATGCTGTAGTTTTATCTTCTTGGGATTTTGGACTAATTAATTTTGATGCACGATGAATATATTGACATACGATACTGAAGAATGGTATTTGGAGAAAATTCTACATGGCGGTCGTAAAGAAAAATATGCGGAGTTTGATTACTATCTCCATCAGATACTTGACAAACTTGACGAAAAGGGAGTTAAGGGAACATTCTTCTGTCTTGGTTTGCTTGTACCTAAGTTCGACTATGTTGTCAAAGAAATACATGCAAGAGGTCATGAAGTTGGATGTCATTCCAATAATCATACTTGGCTGAACCGGCTGACTCGAGAAGAGGCATTGCAAGATACGAAACAGGCAATTGATGCTATAGAACAATGTATAGGAGTAAAGGTTGTCAGTTATCGGGCTCCATCCTTTTCTATCGGAGCAAAGAACAAGTGGATTTTTGAGATATTGGCTGATTGTGGAATAGAAATAGATGCTTCTGTTTATCCTTCAGCACGAGATTTTGGTGGCTTTGCAAATTTTGGTTCACATATACCTTGTATAATTGAAATGGACGGTATAAGAATAAAAGAGTTTCCTATTTGTACTACAAAAATACTTGGTAAGGAATTGGCATATTCAGGTGGTGGCTATTTCCGCTTTTTCCCTTTGAATTTTGTAAAATCCCGTATGCAAAAGTCGAATTATGCAATGACTTATTTCCATATTGGTGATTTGGTTCCTGAAAATGTTGGCTTCAAATCGAAGCTTGAATACGAGAGTTATTATCGCGAATCTGGTACATTAAAAAATCGTACAGTTCGTTATATTAAAACAAATCTTGGCAAAAGTGGTGCTTTTCAGAAAATGTTACATTTAATTGATATGATGGATTTTGTAAATATTAGGCAGGTGAATTCTTCTTATGATTGGAAAAATGCTCCACTTATTAAATTATAGTTTATGAAAGATCTTTTGATTTACGGTTTTGGTGGCTTTGGTCATGAGGTGGCTTGTTTGATACAACATATCAATAAGGAGAAGCCGACTTGGAACGTGCTTGGCTATATTGATGATGGAGTAGAGGTCGGAACTGAATGCAAGTATGGCAAGGTGTTAGGCGATATCAATACACTAAATGCCTGGGAGAGGCCTGTGGCTGTGGTCATTGCGATAGGCAGCACAAAATATCTGGAGCTGATTTCGCAGAGGATTACTAATCCCAATGTGGAGTTTCCCAATATTATTGCCCCGAATGTGTTCTACTTCGATGAAGAGAGTGTGACAATGGGAAAAGGGAACATCGTGACTTTTGGTTGCCGATTGAGTTGTAATACGCGGTTGGGTGATTTTAATGTGCTGAATGGCAATATTTCTCTTGGACATGATGCTACCATAGGTAATTACAATGTGATGTTCCCTGAAACACGTATCAGTGGGCAAACTTCAATAGGTAATCGTAATTTCTTTGGCGCACGGGTCTTTGTAGCCCAATGTCTGAAAGTTGGTAATGATTGTCGTTTTGGTGCTGGCTGCTATGTGTTCAGAAAAACAAAAGACGGATGTTTGTATATGGGTAATCCGGCAAAAAAAATAGAGATATGATGAAAAAATCCGAGAATAGTAAGCAGCCTGTTAGCAAAAGTATAATTTAAATGTCGCACCAAAACAATCGTTTTAGAGTCCCGTTAAAACAGCGTTTAAATGCCGTTCTAACGCTGTTTTAATGCTGTTTTAATGGTGCTGTTTTTACTATTTCAATATGCTTTTGAGAAAAGGTCGTACTATTTTTACATAGTCTCATATTGATGGAACAAGAAATAACTTAAAAACAATATTTTTTATTCATTATATTTTTTACAATTATGAATGTACAAGATTTTATAGAGAAGTTCGCTGAGGCGATTGATGTAGAAGCAAGTGAGTTGACGGCGGATACTGAATTCCGTAATCTTGAAGAATGGGATTCTGTTGCATATATTTCTGTCATAGCTATGATGGATGAAGAATATGATATCCAGATTGAAATGCCTATCTTCAAGACTTTGAAGACTCTGGGTGCTATTGCTGAGTATATTGAGAATAATAAATAACTTGGTGTATGGCATTTTTGAAGTTCCGGGGTGTCGGCATTACCGCTATGGCGGGTGCCGTGCCCCAGAAGGTTATTAAAAACCTTGAATATACAGATTTCTTCCCCGAAGACCAGGTGAAGGAGGTCGTGGAGAAAGTTGGTATCTATGAACGTCGTTTCGCAGATGAACAGACTTGTTCTTCAGACCTTTGTTTTGCTGCTGCCCAGAAGCTGATTATTGACAACAATATTAATCGTGATGAGATTGACTTATTGGTATTTATTAGCCAGACACAAGATTATCGCATGCCTGCAACTTCCATTACCCTCCAGCATCGTTTGGGTTTGAAACAGAGTTGTATTGCATTTGATGTTAACTTGGGTTGCTCTGCATTCATCTATGGTCTGAGTGTGGTTTATAGCATGATGCAGACAGGTAATATTCGTAAGGCTCTTATCCTTGATGGTGAGACTCGATCAAAGGTGTATGGCCCCCGTGACCGCAGAAGTGCCTTTATCTTTGGTGATGGCGGTGTGGCTGCACTCGTCGAATGTGATGCGAAATTTGGCGAGACCACACTCTCTCTGAACTCTGATGGTTCGCGTGCAGACCTCATCATGATCAAGGCTGGTGGTTATCGTCACATGTCAACTCCTGAGACTTTGAAGGAGCGTGTGGTGGATGAGTACGGCAACATGCGTTCGGATGAGCAAGGATACATGAAGGGGGGCGATGTGTTCAACTTCGTGATTCGTGAGATTCCTCGTGACATCAAGAAGACAATTGCTGAGGCAGGTAAGACCATAGAGGATATCGACTATTTCTGCTTCCATCAGGCAAACAACTTTATCAATAGCTATATAGCCAAGAAGATGAAGCTCAATTTAGAGAAAATTCCCCATACAATAGAAAAATATGGTAATACGTCATCTGTATCCGTACCACTTACGATTGTGTCAGAACTGAAGGGTAAATTGGATGGAACCAAAACTCTTATGCTGAGTGCTTTTGGGGTTGGTATGACTTGGGCTACAGGCATTGTCTCTTTTTGTGATACTAAGATTTCCGATATCGTGGAGGTGGCAAACGGCCTGCCTGTAGATGAAAGCCTGCGTCGTGAATATACGCCTATCGAAGGAGAATCAGAAGAATCCGCAACACATCCTAACAAAGAAAACTGATGAGTTATAATCCTTTCTCACTTGAGAATAAAGTAATCATTGTGACTGGTGCCAGTTCAGGCATCGGTGCACAATGTGCCATCGACTGCTCCAAGATGGGAGCAAAGGTCGTTTTGGTGGCTCGTAATGTAGAGCGATTAAACCAGACTTTGGGGCAAATGGAAGGCGAAGGACATCTTATCCTTCCTCTCGACCTGTCATCATCAGAAGGTCTGAAAGAAACCGTCAAGGCTGTTGTCGGCAAGATGGGCAAGATAAATGGCGTAGTGAATTGTGCAGGGATGTCGTCAGTCACTCCATTGAAGATGGTGACAGACGAATTGCTCGACCAATTCTTCCGTACAAATGTGTATTCCGCCATAAATCTCTCGAAGGAAGTGACACGTGTGGGCAACTACGACAAGGACCATGGCTGCAGTATCATTCTCTTTTCAAGCATAATGGGCTTGGTTGGAGACAAGTGTAAAACGCTATATAGTGCGACAAAGGGTGCTTTGATTGCGGCTTCTCGTTCTATGGCATGTGAATTGGCAAAAAACAATGTTCGTGTAAATGTCGTTAGCCCTGGAGCAATAGAAACTCCAATCAATGCGAAGCTTCCTCACATGGCAGACCCTGAATTAAGAAAAGAGTTGGAGAATAAACATCTTCTTGGACTTGGACGATGTTCTGATATTTCAAATGCTTGCATCTATCTTTTGAGTGATGCCGCAAAATGGGTTACCGGACAAAATCTTATAGTAGATGGAGGATATACGGCAAGATAGATTGTAATTATGTTATTCACTTCGTTTTCATTTTTACTCTTTTTCCCTTTCGTTTTTTTCTTGCAATACTTTGTGTTCAATAAAAACGTAAGGTGGCAGAATGCGTTTGTTTTTCTTGCCAGTTGTGTGTTCTATGGATGCTGGGATTGGAGATTCCTGGGCTTATTAATGTTTTCTTGTCTTTCCACCTATTTATCAGGTATATATATGTTTGATTGTGTTGAAGGGAAGAGAAAGATGGCCAACATTGCTGCCATAGTGCTTAACTTGGGTATATTGTTTGTATTCAAATACTTCAATTTCTTCATCGAATCCTTAATTGATTTATTTGATGCTATTGGTATTAACTTGGCTATGTCCACTTTAAAAATCATACTTCCAGTGGGTATTAGTTTTTATACCTTCTCTGCTCTGAGCTATAGTATAGATGTTTATCAGCGAAAGGTTGAACCAACGAAAGATTTGCTCGCTTATCTTTGTTATGTGACATTTTTCCCCTCTATATTGAGTGGTCCAATCAATAGGGCGACAAAACAGCTGCCCCAATTCTTTCAGTTGAGGACATTTGATTATGATAAGGTGGTTGAAGGTACAAAAATGTTGGTATGGGGTCTGTTCGTAAAACTTTGTGTTGCAGACAGATTTGGAATTTATGTGGACACAGTATATACGAATCTGTATCAGCACACAGGCATTACTCTATTTGTAACGTCAATAATTTACACATTGCAGATATATGCTGATTTTGCAGGCTATTCTTTGATTGCTATTGGTCTTGGTAAGATGCTTGGCATAGATTTGCAAACGAATTTTATTAGACCCTACTTTGCAAAAACAGTAACTGACTTTTGGCGCAGATGGCACATATCGTTAACCACATGGTTCCGTGATTACATTTATTTTCCTCTTGGAGGTAATAGGTGTTCGCATGCTCGATGGATTTTCAATACCATGGTTGTCTTTGTTGTTAGTGGCTTGTGGCATGGTGCTGCATATACTTTTTTGATTTGGGGAGCATTCCACGGTTTCTGTATGATTGTTGAAAAGAGACTCTACGGAGATAAACTTAAGACGTTGAGCACTAAGTTGTCTTTTTCAAATTGTCTAAGAATGTGCATTACTTTCTTCGTCGTTAATTTTGCTTGGATATTCTTTAGAATGGATAACTTTAACGATGCGCAAAGTGCTGTATGTCAGATATTCACAATAGGGGGGGGTAAATCGTTTTTCTTAGACCAGACCACTTTGGGATTAGGTTTCTTATCTTTCCTTGTTTTGTTTTTGAAGGATGCTTCTGATGAATATAATTGGCGCATAAAACTGCTCAGCTCCTCTAATGCCATGGTGTCAGGTATCACGATGGTCATACTAATAAGCTATATTCTCCTATTTGGTGTTCTAAATGGTGGTTCTTTCATCTACTTCCAATTCTAATATGCAATGAAAAAGAATATCAAAAGATATTTACTCTCTACATTGTTGGTCGTATTGGCAGTAGGGGTAGTAGATAAAACAGCAGGTTTTGTTCTTGACTATTTATGGCATCGCATACCGGTAACCCAAGATATGGGTAAAGGTCAATTTGCCAGGAACGAAGTAAACACTGATTTAGTTATAATTGGATCATCACGAGCAGCCCATCACTATGATGTAAATATGATATCGGATAGTTTGTCTTATTCTGCTTACAATTTAGGATTGGATGGTTGCTTTTTCCTGGACAACTGCTGTGTGATGCATGCACTGATAATTAGGTATTCACCCAAAATTATCATCCTTGAGATTGCAGATGATGCAATGTATGCAGAGGCGGAAAATCACATGGAGATGTTGTATAATTACTATTGGTCTGACGTATATGTAAAAGATATCGTGAATCATGAAGAAGGTTGGCAAACAGGCTTAAAGTTGATGAGTAGTTTATATAGACATAATGCGAACTCATTTAAAACGATAGGATATGGCTTGAAGGGGCTTCGTTTTCGTAAACAGAATGATCCTCTCAGTGGCTATGCTCCAATTGCGTATAAAGAAAAGCGCAAGGAATTGGAATTGTGCGAACCCGATAATAGCAAAATGTTGACAATATCTGAATGGAAAAAGAGATTATTATCAGATTTGTTAAAAGAAGCCTTTGCTAAGGGTATTAAAATCTATGTGGTAACTTCACCCTTATTTGTTGCTCCCAATAATATAAATCAAAAGTCAAAAGAGGCAATTGATTCTATATGTAAAGATTTTGGTGCTTCGTATTGGGACTACTCTTCAGAGTCTTTATTTTTAAACCACCCTCAGTGGTTTAATGATGGAGCGCACCTGAATGAAGTAGGAGCGTCCGTGTTTACAAAAATGATTATTTCAAGGATTCAAGACAGATGCAAGTAAAGCGCTTTGTAAATACATTTTATACCAGCAACACGTATGTGCTTTCAGAAGAAGGAAGTGTTGATGTTTGGCTGATAGATTGTGGTGATTATGCTACCCAAATCCGTCCTATACTGAATGGAAGGACGGTAAAGGGAGTGTTGCTAACGCATACACATTCTGACCATATATATGGTTTGAATGATTTGGCATCGGACTTTCCTGATGCAGTTGTCTATACTAACGAGTTTGGAAAGATGGCATTGAGTGATACGAAACTGAATGTGAGCAAGTATCATGTGGAGGTGCCAGATTTTATCATTAATCCGGAGGTTAGGATAGAAGTGTTGCATGATGGTGATGAGGTCGAATTGTCCCCGGATTTGAAGGTACAGGTTCTCTCTACTCCAGGGCATGACAAAAGTTGTCTGTCATACATAATTGACGATTGTCTCTTTACGGGAGATTCTTATATTCCTGGAGAACGCTTGTTGGCTATATTTCCCAATAGTAATAAGGGGGATGCAAAAGAGTCATGCAACCGACTTATAGAATTAAGTAAGAACTTTACTGTGTGCCCTGGACATGGTGTAAAACATAATAGTGATGGAGAAAATAAAGGTGTTTAAGCAACATTGAATTTACGTAGAACATTAAATTATCATAATAGATGGAATTTACATTTGGTCAGAAATTTTACATGATATGTGTGAAGCGTCCTATCGGTTTGTTGGGCGCATTGGTTGGATTGATTTTGTTGTCGCCAATCTTAATTGGTACAATAATTTTGCTGCACTTTGCCAATAAGGGAGCAGGTGTATTTTTTAAACAGGATCGTCCGGGAAAGAATGAGAAGATTTTCAAAGCATTGAAGTTTAAGACAATGACAGATGAACGTGATGCAGACGGAAATCTACTATCTGATGCGGAACGATTGACAAAAGTGGGGAAATTCGTTCGTTCGACATCTATTGATGAGCTACCGCAGCTTATCAATATCTTGAAAGGAGAAATGGCTTTTATTGGGCCTCGTCCCTTGTTGGTGAAATATCTTCCTTTGTATAGTGAGGAACAGCATCACCGCCATGATGTAACTCCAGGCATGAGCGGTTGGGCGCAGGTTAATGGACGCAACACTATCTCTTGGACAAAGAAGTTTGAGTATGACCTGTATTACGTTCGGCATATTGGACCAATGATGGATTTGCGCGTTTTTTTTACGACAATAAAAAAGGTCCTTTTTCGTGCGGATATCAATACAACAACAGGTAAAAGTGCCACGATGGAAGCTTTTAATGGGCATAATTAGTGCAGCTTCCTTTTTATTCGTCAGAAAAAGTGTATCCTCTTTACGCTTGTTTGATGATAGCCAAGAAGCTTACCACTGACCCTTCTTAAAGGGAGATGGGTGTGCAGTTATACGTAAAAAATAATCATAATATATAGAATATGTCAGAAGAAAGAAAAACGATTTATCTCTGCCTTGCCCACATGAGTGAGGCGGGTTGGGAACAAAAATATGTAAAGGAGGCTTTCGATACTAACTGGGTGGTGCCGATGGGTCCGAATGTCAATGCGTTTGAGAAGGATTTGGAGGCGTTTGTGGCCTCACCCCAACTCTCCCCTGTAGCCTCACCCCAACTCTCCCCTGTAGCCTCACCCCAACCCTCCCCTAAAGGGAAGGGAGTGGACGATTTGGGGGTGCATACGGCGGATCCGAGGTTGTATGGTGTGCTTAAGGATTTTGCGGAAGAGAATCGCAAGAATCCTACTGAGGCAGAGTGCGTACTGTGGAATACATTGAAGGCTAAAGGTGTTGGACTGAAGTTTCGCAGACAGCATATCATCGAGGATTTTATAGTTGATTTCTTCTGTAACGAGAAGAAACTTACTATTGAATTGGATGGTGGTTATCATCGTGTTCTTGAACAGATGAAGAAAGATGAGGAGCGTACGGCTCGTCTTCAAGAGTTGGGATATACAGAATTACGCTTTACAAATGAACAAGTGTTGTGCGATATTGATAATGTCATCAAAGAAATCATCCAGACAGCCCAGTTTCTTCCTTTAGGGGGCGATTTAGAGGAGGCTGGTGGAGATTTAGAGTTGGCTCGCAAAGTCGTTTGCCTCTCTGCAGGAACAGCAGCTGTTCACTTGGCTTTGATTGGCTGTGGTGTGAAGTCGGGTGATGAGGTGTTGGTGCAGAGCTTTACGTTCTGTGCTTCTTCACATCCTATCACATACCTTGGAGCCAAGCCTATATTTATTGGTTCGGAAGGCGAGACTTGGAATATGGATCCTGCTTTGTTGGAGAAGGCGATTATTGACCGCAAGGAAAAGACTGGCAAATATCCTAAAGCGATTGTGCCTGTGGCTCTTTATGGTATGCCTTACCGTATTGATGAAATCATGGCAATAGCTGATAAGTATGGCATTCCTGTAATAGAGGATGCTGCCGAGGGCATGGGTTCTCGTTTTAATGGTCAAGTATTGGGTACATTCGGTAAGTATGGTGTGCTGTCGTTCAATGGCAACAAGATGATTACCACTTCTGGTGGAGGTGCGCTGATTTGTAATGGGGCGGGAGCCTCTCCTGATGCCTCTCCTAAATCCTCCCCTAAAGGGAAGGACTTGGGTGACTTGGGTGATGGTAATTCTCTCCCTTTAGGGAGAGAATTAGAGGAGGCTTCTAAGCTTGCTGATGAAATTATGTGGTATGCTACTCAGGCTCGTGATGCTTATCCTTACTATCAGCACAGTGCTATTGGCTATAACTATCGTATGTCGAATGTTTGTGCTGGTATTGGTCGTGGTCAGATGACTGTATTGAATGACCATATTGCCCATCATAAACATGTCCAGTCGTTGTATGAAGAATTGCTGAAGGAGGTTCCGGGCGTGCATATCCACAAACAGCCGGCAGATCCTCGCTATGATGCCAACTTCTGGCTTTGTGCTGCCACTTTGGATGCGGATGTGAAGA
>ERZ857629.4529-NODE-4529-length-10703-cov-3.702385_pt1 | contig 10703 bp, 16 predicted proteins | sample MGYA00519700_ERZ857629 | MGnify/ENA primary metagenome ERZ857629 (study PRJEB31778, sample SAMEA3449351) | human gut metagenome | biome: human gut; feature: human-associated habitat; material: faeces | place: United Kingdom | collected 2010/2012 ... | reverse complement strand
CCTTCATGGAAAACCAGTGCGGCTGGCACGGCGTTGCCCCGAATGATGAGCAGTATGCACAGGCAATGGCTGAGCTGAAGGCTCAGCTTGCCGGCTGAACGAGGAGGGAAGAGCAATGAGCGAAAAGAAAATGATCGCCACCCGCGACGGCTTCGGTAAGGAGATCGTGGAGCTGGGCAAGGAGAATCCCAATATTCTGGTCGTCGATATTGACATCGGCAAGAGCTGCAAGACCGGCGAGTTCCGCAAGGAGCTCCCCGGGCAGTACATCAACGTTGGCATTGCCGAGCAGAACGGCGCGGGCGTGGCTGCCGGTCTTGCCACCTGCGGTAAGATCCCCTTTGTCGTCACCTACGCGGTGTTCGGGTCTCTGCGTATGTGTGAGATGATCCGTCAGGAGATCTGCTACCCCAACCTGAACGTGAAGATCGCCTGTTCCCACGGCGGCGTGACCCCCGCCAACGACGGCGCTTCCCATCAGGCCATTGAGGATATGGGCGTTCTGCGCACCATCCCCAACATGACCGTCATCATGCCCGCGGACTACAACTCCGCCCGCAAGCTCGTCCGTCAGGCCGCTGAGGTCTACGGCCCCGTGTATCTGCGCTTCACCCGTGACGCCATCCCCCAGATCTACGACGAGAATGTGGAGTTCACCATCGGCAAGGCCCACCAGATCCAGGACGGCAAGGACGTCGTTATCATCGCCAACGGCGATACCGTCCGTCTCGCGATCGAGGCCGCCAAGGTGCTCGAGGGCAAGGGCATTTCCACCCGCGTGCTCGACATGCACACCATCAAGCCACTCGACGTGGAGGCTGTGACTGCCGCGATCAACGAGGTCGGCAAGATCATCACGGTCGAGGACCACAACATCCTCAACGGTCTCGGCTCCGCCGTGTGCGAGGTCGCCGCCGAGATGGGCAAGGGCATCGTCAAGAGAGTCGGCATTCAGGACCAGTTCGGCCAGTCCGCGCCCTATGAGCGCCTGCTCGCCATGAACGGCGTGACGGTCGAGAACATCACCGAGATCGCCGAGACGCTCGTCAAGGGCTGAGAAAAACCAGTTAAATAACATTCATCATAGAATTATCTGATACAGGAGGTTATTTACCATGAAAATCGGATTTGTCGGCTGCGGCGCGATCGGCAGCTGCTATGCAAGCTATCTGTCCCGCGAGCATGAGGTCTGCGTGCTGGATACCTATGCTCCGGTCATCGAGTCCATCAAGAAAAACGGCATTCTCGTCGACGAGTGCGTGCCCGGCACGGGCACCGGCGAGACCGTCGTCTTCCATCCCGCCATGGCGACGACTGACCCCAAGGAGATCGGCGTTGTGGATCTTCTGATCGTGTTCGTCCACTATCAGTATCTTGAAGCGGCTGTGCGCAATGCGCTGCCGATGATCGACAAGCACACCATGGTCCTCTGCCTGCAGAACGGCCTTGGCAACTACGATGAGATCGCCAAGGTCGTGCCCGAAGAGCAGATCATCATCGGCAACACGGCGTTCGGCTCCACGCCCGTCGGCCCCGGCCACGTTAAGCACACCGGTACCGGTGTGACGAACCTTGGCTCGCTGAAGGCCCCCATGGCCAAGGTCGAGGAAATGGCCGAGGGCCTGCGCGCCGCCGGTCTTGAGGTCCAGGTCCACGAGAACGTGATGAACGCCATCTGGCACAAGCTGCTGGCGAACGTCGCCATCAACGGCATGAGCGCCCTGCTCGAGACCAAGAACGGCTTTGTCAACGGCAACCAGTACGCCCACGAGGCGGCCCGCATGCTGGTAGAAGAGGCCATCGTCGTGGCGAACGCCTGCGGCTGCACGCTCGACCATGACGCCGAGCTGGAGCACGCCTATGAGGTCTCTCGCATGACTGATGAGACCATCAGCTCCATGGTGCAGGACGTCACGCATCACCGCGAGACCGAGATCCGTATCATCACCGGCGCTGTCTGCCGCCTCGGCCGTGAGCACGGCATTCCCACGCCCTGCAACGACCTAATGCTCCAGCTCGTGCTGGCCAAGCAGTCCATCTACCTCGGCCGGTAAAAAAAGCCGTGCGGCGCTGTGCCGCGGCAAACGACGCAAAGCGGCTCGCGCAGCCTGCGCCCATATGAATTCCTGCAAAAAACGGCAGCTTGCCGTTGATTCCTTCCTGAATGAGCGGGCGGCGGACTGGTACATCTGCCGCCCGCCGCTTTTATGAAAGACGGTTTTCATTGACGAAACCTCAACTTTGTATTATGTTATACATAGGAATCATATTGTCAGGCATAAAAGGAGAAAATTATGAACGATACGCCCGGATATGTGAAAAATTTGAAAAAAGAGTCTGTGGTGCAGAGTGTCATCAACTGCCTGACAGACGCCATGCGCAATAAAGAGCTCAAGCCCGGCGACCGCATCCCGCCCGAGCCGGAGCTGGCCGCGTCGATGGGCGTTGCCCGCAGTTCCGTACGTGAGGCCATCAAAATCCTCTCCTACCTCGGCGTGCTGGAGAGCAAGCGTTCAGAGGGGACCTTTGTTTGCAGCGGCTTCCAGGAGAGCATGATCGATCCGATGATCTACGGCATCATCCTGAATCAGGATTCCTTCGACAATCTGATGGAGCTGCGTGAGATGGTCGAGACCGGCATCATGCGCCTTGCCAGCCAGAAGTATGACGAGGAGGATGGCCATGTGCTCGAGGCGATGCTCGAACAGATGAAAGAGATCGTCCACAGCGGTGACAACGAGGTCGACCGCTTCTTCGCCGTGGACAACGAGTTCCACGACCTGATCTCGCAGATGGGCAAAAATCCGCTGGCCGACAAGATCAGCCGCGTCGTGCGCACGCTGACGCACGCCGTCCGCTACGAGACCGTCAGCACGATGATCACGAGCGGCAGAGGCGACGAGCTCGTCGCCGCGCACAGCAAGCTCCTTGAGATCCTCAGGGGACACGAGGGAGAGGACGTGGAGGAGATCGTCCGCGGCACCTACTTCGGCGATATCATCCACGGCGAAGAGAAGTAACTGAAAATGCAAGGCCCGCCGTCGCAGATGCGACGGCGGGCTTTTTTGACGGAAAATCGATAGTTTAGCTGATGGAATTTGTGCGATTTGCGGAAATTGCCCTTTTCTTTTGTTTGAACCTGCGCGATACTGTCATCAAGAAAATGACGGCGGCTCATCCGGCAATGACGAATCGAGAGGAGGGAAGGCGATGTTCCATGAAAACAGTCCCGTACAGTCTGTTGCCAAGGCGCTGCGGCTGCTCGACCTGCTGATGGAGGCGCACCAGCCGCTCACGCTGGCCGCGCTGAGCGAGCAGACCGGCTGGCCGAAGAGCACGATCCACGGCCTGTGCTCGGCCTCCGCGCCCGTGCGCGACAGCTCCGGCGCGGTGCGCTACGCCGTCGGCGTTGTCGGCATGTTCGACAGTGTGCGTTCGCCGGATTTCCAGCGCGATATTGACTTGACCTGCGCCGCGGCGGCGCAGATCTCAACGGCGCTCGGCTATCGGGCGTAAGCAGAGAAATTTTGTGCCGCGGAGGGCGGCAATATCAGAATGGAACAGGAGAGGAGACGCAATGGCAATCAAACGCAAATTCCCGCCCCGCGTGGCGACGGTCTATTGCAGCGGCGGCTGCCGCGCAAAAAGGATGAGGACGGCGCGCTCCTGTGCGCGTACGGCTGCATCGGCTGTGGCCTGTGCGTGAAGAATTGTTCCGCAGACGCCGTTCATATTGAGCAGTTCCACGCTGTGATCGACGCGGTGCGCTGCCTGAGCTGCGGGGCGTGCGCGGTGGTCTGCCCGCGCCATGTCATCAAAGACCGCTTCGGCGTGCTGACGCCGGTGCACTGAGTTGTATATAAAAAAGGCTCCTGAGGAATTTCCTCAGGAGCCTTTTTGTATGCCAAAAATTTGGGTCACATGCTGGTATAGTGGCTGGGGTCGCGCGGCAGACACAGATCGAGGATCAGGCCCACGACGAACACGCCCGCGACCATATTGCCCGCGAAAAATGTCGCCGATAAAGCTCGGCAACTCGTTGAAAAAGCCGTCGACCTGCGTGACGCCGACGCCAAGGCAGATGGAGGTTGCGGCGATGAGCGTGTTGCGCTGGTCCATGCCTGCGTCGTGCATCATGCGCACGCCAGACATCATAATAGAGCCGAACATGATGACCGTGCAGCCGCCGAGCACGCAGTCGGGCAGCGTCGTGAAGAACGCGCCGATGGGCGGGAACAGACCGCCGAGGATCATCGCCAGCGCGCCGAACATGATCGTAAAGCGGTTGACGACATGGGTCATCGAAATGAGGCCAACGTTCTGGCTGAACGACGTGATGGGGCGAGCAGCCGAATACGCCGCCAGAGAGCGCGGCGGCAAGCGTGATGGTGGCGACGAGAAGATTCTGCCACGAGCCGAGCGGATACGCCGACGAAGAGCCGAACGACGAAACGCCGACATTCAGAATGCTCAGACCGATCGAGACGACCACGCAGGCCGAGACGATGAGGGAGATGATCTTGCGCCAGTACTTGGCCGTCAGGCCCAGCACGCCTTCAAAGCAGCCGCCGACAATGATCGCGCCGACCATGATGCCGTAATCCTGCGAGGCCGTCGCAAGACAGGCGGCGAGGAACGTGAAGCTGATGCCCATGACGACCGGCAGACCTGAGCCGATCTTCCAGATGGGGTAGAACTGCAAAAGCGTGCCGATACCGGCGATGAGCATGCAGTTTTGCAGCAGCCGCGCTGTCTCAATGGCGGTGAAGGCTTCGCCCTGATAGACGGCGACCGAGGAAATGATGATGAGTGGCGCGATGATCGAGTATATCAACGGCATTGAGGTCATCAAGGTGTTCAATCAGGGGAAAAAGTCCTATGCGCGCCTGACCAACAAGGTGAAGGCAAACGCGCGGTATTAGGAAGAGGTGTTTTCCCCGTTGTAGGGGATGATCTCGAGATTGATCTCCGGATACTTTTCATGCACCAGATCGTAGAACTGGGACATATTGCGGTAAGGCGCGTTCATGGTGATGACCTCATGCTCGCCGGAGGCGGCATTGTCGTCACTTGTGTCACTGCCAGCACAGCCGCCAAGCAGCGCCGCCGTGCAGCTCAACGCTAAAATCAGGCTGAGCACTCGTTTTTTCTGCATGATTTTCTCCCTTGATCCGATGGTGCCGCCGCTCTCTTTCGGAATGTGGAGGAGCAGCGCGCGGCAAGATCGCGTGCGAGGTGAGCCGCAGGTATGAATTTCACCGCAAATTTGTTAAGAAATCGACAAAACTTACTTTCTTATACGCCGAAGGAGCAGTTATTGCAAGGAAGAAACGGAAATTTACGCAAAATGCGCCGCTTTTTTACCTATATTTTTCCCGCGCGATACGAGAATTGTTCATACTTTATTTACACCAAATTTAGGTTCGCTTAAAGAATCCACGTTATACTTCAGCCATAGCCTAAAACAAAGGGCGACAAACAAAAAATTCTGGGGTCCACTGTCCGCCTCGCCGAACGGCCAAAGCGGCAGACCAAGAAAACCACCGCGGCGCGGTGTTATGATAAAGATCAAGGATCAGTGCAAGCAAACAGCACCGGCGAGAGTTTTCCATCTTTCTCTCGCCGGTGCTGCATTTTACATTTTGAGCTTAATTCGCTGCGGGGGCCTTTTCAAATTCTGCCGCGACCTGCTCGAGCAGTTTGCGGATGGGGAGGTGCTGCGGGCAGACCTTTTCGCACTTGCCGCACTTTAAGCAGTCGGACGCCTTGCGGCCCGGCGCGGTGTGGACATCTTCATAGTAGCAGTCCGCGTTCCAGTCGTGGTGAATCTGCTTGGTGTTCATAATGGCGAAGAGGTCAGGGATAGAGATGTGCTTGGGGCAGCCGTCCGTGCAGTAGCGGCAGGCCGTGCAGGGGATGAGGTCCTTGCTGTGGAAGATCTCCTGCACCTTTTCCGCCGCGGCGCACTCGGTCTCGTTGAGGGGCTTGAAGTCCCGCATGAACGAGATGTTGTCCTGCATCTGCTCCATGTTGCTCATGCCGGAGAGCACCATCATCATGCCGGGGAAGCCCGCGGCAAAGCGGATGGCGTAGCTCACGGGGCTGCCGCCGTGCAGGTCTTCAAGCACGGCCTTTGCGTCCTCAGGCAGGTTCACGAGGTTGCCGCCCTTGACGGGCTCCATGACGATGACGGGCTTATTGAATTTGCGGCAGACCTCATAGCACTTGCGGCTCTGCACCGCGGGATCGTCGTAGTCGACGTAGTTGAACTGGATCTGGACAACTTCGATCTCGGGATATTCGGTCAGAATGCGCTCGAGCACCTCGGCGCGGTCGTGGAAGGAAATGCCGACGTGGCGAATTTTGCCCTCTTTTTTGAGCGCGAACGCCGTCTCATACGCGCGGCACTCCTTGAAGTGGTCATAGTTGACAAGACCCTGCGCGTGCATCAGATAGAAGTCGAAATACTCGACGCCGCAGATCTCAAGCTGGCTCTCGAAAAACGGGCGGATGTCTGCCTCGGTCTTGAAATAGTTCGCCGTCAGCTTGTCGGTCAGGATGTACTTCTCGCGCGGATAGCGGCTTGTCAGGCAGGTCTTGAGCGCCTTTTCGCTCTTGCCCTGGATGTAGCCGTGCGCAGTGTCAAAATAGTTGAAGCCCGCGTCTAAAAACGCGTCCACCATCTGCTTGGTCTGCTCGATATCCACCTCTTCGCCGATCATCGGCAGGCGCATGCAGCCAAAGCCAAAATTCTTCTTGATCCGATCCATAGTTTACTTTCCTATTCTTATCCTTTTCCTGCTTGCCGGCAGAAAAGTAGTTTGCCTTTACTCCTGCGGAATCGTCTTGAGTTCGCGCCGGATGGCGCGGAAGCGCTCGGGCACGTCCTCGTCCGCCATATCCCTTGGGACGTCGATCGTGCCCGCGGCCTTTGCAGTTTCATAATACCAGCATTTGTACTCCACGGTCTCGAGCGTGTGGCGCATCTCCTCCATCTGCGCGAGCAGCACGTCACGCTGGTGCGTGAACATCTTGAGGCGCGTGTCGATGGTGTCGTCGCCGCGCAGGGCAAGCTCGATGTACTGGCGGATGTCCCTGATGGACATGCCGGCCTTTTTCATGCAGCCGATGACCTGTAACCACTCGAAGTCCGATTCCTGAAACATGCGGATGCCGCCGGACGAGCGCTCCACAAAGGGCAGCAGACCCTCCTTATCGTAATAGCGCAGCGTGGAAGCGGGGACGTCCAGCTTTTTCGCCATCTCGCCGACTGTGTAGACCATGAAATCCTCCTGAAATGAAAGCGCGCTTTAGGTTGCAGCACAGTGAGTAACTTTAAGTTTCTTTTAGCATACCGCAGCGAAGGAGGCCTGTCAAGCGCCGCGCAAAAAGAAAAGCCGCCGACGGCGGCTTTTCCTCAAATCTTCAGGATTGTACGGATTTCGTCCAGATTATCGGCAAAGTAGATGCCCTCCTGACGCTCGGGCGTGGAGAGGCCCATGTCGATCATGTGAGCGAGCAGGGCTTTCAAGTGGTCGTAATAGCCATTCAGATTATAGAGGATGCACGGCGCGGCGAGCTGCTTGAGCGACACCTTTGACATGATCTCGCTGATCTCCTCGAGCGTGCCCGTGCCGCCGGGGAAGGCGATGAACGCGTCGCCGAGCTCGATCATCTTCGTCTTGCGCTCGGTCATGTCGCGCGTGACGATGAGCGTCGTGATCTCGTCATACTCGTAGCCCTTGTCGATGAAAAACTGCGGCTCCACGCCGGTCACTTCGCCGCCCGCGCGCAGCACGCTTTCAGCGAGCGCACCCATCAGGCCGTTTTTCGACCCGCCGTAGACAAGGGCGCTGCCGCTCTTGCCGATGAGACGGCCCAGTGCGCGCACGGACGTCTCAAGCGTCGGATCGTTGCCGCTGCTCGCACCGAGATATACGGTGATATTCATAGGAAACAGTCCCTTTCTGTCAAAAATGATTGTCGCTATTCTACCACGGTATGATCTTTCCCGCAAGCGGCAGAAAATCGGCGTTGCGGGTGTAGTCCTGCTGTGGTATGATGTTCTCGCCGCACACGCGGAAAATATGCCATTTTGACTGTATTTGGAGATACCGTTATGATCAAAACGATTTTGTGGGACGTGGACCGCACGCTTTTAGACTTTGATGCCGCCGAGCGCGCCGCCATCCAGAGCCTTTTTGTTGAGTTCGGCCTTGGCGAATGCTCGGAAGAACAGGTCGCGCGCTATTCTGTTCTGAACATGAAATACTGGGAAAAGCTCGAGCGCGGCGAGATCACGAAGCCGCAGGTGCTTGTCGGCCGCTTTGAGGAGTTTTTCGCGGAGGAGGGCATCGATGTCGCTCTTGCGCCGAAGTTCAACGACGCCTATCAGCTGCGTCTGGGCGACACCATCGTCTACCGCGACGACAGCTATGAGATCGTCAAGTCGCTGCGCGGAAAGGTGCGCCAGTGCGTCGTCTCGAACGGTACGGTCGTCGCGCAGACGAAGAAGCTGACGCGCTCCGGCCTCGGTGCGCTGATGGACGGCGTGTTCCTCTCCGAGCAGCTTGGTGCGGAGAAGCCGAAAAAGGAGTTTTTCGACCAGGTCTTCGCCGCCATCGGACCGGTCGAGAAGAGCGAGACGATGATCGTCGGCGATTCGCTCACGAGCGATATCCGCGGCGGCGACAACGCGGGCATCGTGACCTGCTGGTACAATCCCGAGGGAATCAAAGCGCCGGAGGGTTACCGCATCGACCACGAGATCAGGGATCTGCACGAGGTCTACGGCCTGCTGTGACAAGAAAAGGGAAGAGGACATTCCGAAAAGAATCGGAATGTCCTCTTTTTTGCGTTTACTGCTTGTCCTTCAGCCGCCGCAGGCAGATGCAGAGCGTCTTGACGTCGAGGGGCTTGGAGATGTGCGCATCCATACCGGCCTCGCGGCTGTGCTGCACATATATAACGCAGTGCATTGATAAAAGCTGTGGTTTTATTCAGTATTGATAAAGGAATGGGATTCTTTTTTTCTTGCCAGACGGCGATGGATATGCTACAATATGACCAATAAACCAAGCTGGTCAAAAATTTCAACAAAGGAGGGAATGCCAATGGCCTTTTCCGCAGAAGAAAACGCGGCCATCCGCGAAACGCTGCTGCGAGAGGCGCGCCGCTGCGCCGTCACGCTGGGGCTGCGCAAGACCTCGGTCGAGCAGCTTACCGAGGCGGCGGGCATCTCGAAGGGACTGTTCTATAAATACTTCGCGTCCAAAGAACTGCTGTTTTTCGAGGTGCTGGAGGATATCCACAGCGAGGTCTATCAGGTGGCCGAGCAGGTGCTGGAGGAGGGCAAAGACCTGCCGCCCGACGAGCGCATCGCGAACGTGCTGCTTACGGCCTGCAGCCGCTTATCCGAGATCGGTGCGATGAAATTCATCGAGGAGGACTCGGCCTATCTGCTGCGCCGCATCCCCGCGCAGGTGAAAGCCGAGCACTACCACAGCGACGAGGTACATATCCGCGACCTTTTGGAAGAGAGCGGCCTGACCCCGCGCGGCGGTATCGCGCTCGCCGCTGCGACGATCCGCGGTCTGATCCTCACGGTGTCGCATCAGGAGCAGATCGGCGCGCTGTATCCGCAGGTGCTCGAAACGCTGACGCGCGGCGCGTGCGAAGAGCTGTTTCCGCGGGCGTGAACGCCGCGTGCGGCTTTTTATCACTTGAAGTTAGAGACGTTGAACTAAAAATCAAAACAGGGAGAAATCTGCCATGTCCAAGCAAGCTACCGAATTTCAGAAAAAGGAAATGAGCAAGATGTACCGCGGCAAGGAGATCTTCAAGCCGCTCAATACCGGCTGGGTCGATGAACATGTCGCCTGCGTGCGCGAATGGGTGGCGAACATCTTTTTCTACCGCAAGGGCGAGACGACCATCATGATCGACGCGGGCTACAACTATGACCGTCTTGAGGAAAAGATGGGCTGGCTCGGCATCGACCCGAAGTCCATCCGCCATATCCTCATCACCCATCAGGACACCGACCATGTCGGCGCGGTGGAGGCGGACAGCCCCGGCCTTTTCCGGGACGCGAAGCTCTATATCGGTGAGATCGAGAACAAATATCTCACCGGCGAGGTGCGCCGCAAGGTGATCTACCACCTCTACAAGCTGCCGCAGGTGACCATTAACAACGAAAAGGTGCTGCTGCGCGACGGGCAGGTCTTCGAGATCGACGGCATCAAGATCGAATGCTTCCTCGTCCCTGGCCACACGTGGGGGCATATGGTGTACCTCATTGACGACAGGTACCTCTTCACGGGCGATACGATCTGGTTCGGCGCGGACGGCGGCTACAGCTTCATTTCCGCGCTGGCGGAGAGCAACAAGCTCGCAGTCAAGTCGCTGGCGGAGTTGGAGCAGAAGCTTCGCACGCGCGGCCTGCGGCCCGTCATCCTGACGGGCCACACCGGCTGGACGGACGATCTCTACTTCGCCTTTGCGCACCGCGATAAGCTCTGCTCGCCGTTCAAGAAGAAAGTGCATGACCCGTCCGCGCCGTACGACGCCTACGACGAGTCGGACGACGCAGAGGAGAATGCGAGGTGCGGCTTTTTGCCGCCGGTGCAGAAATTACAATGAAAGATGAAAACGGACAGCCGGCTCAATGCCAGCTGTCCGTTTCGTTTCGGATGATGCGCGCG
>ERZ857629.4527-NODE-4527-length-10706-cov-4.561074_pt1 | contig 10706 bp, 8 predicted proteins | sample MGYA00519700_ERZ857629 | MGnify/ENA primary metagenome ERZ857629 (study PRJEB31778, sample SAMEA3449351) | human gut metagenome | biome: human gut; feature: human-associated habitat; material: faeces | place: United Kingdom | collected 2010/2012 ... | reverse complement strand
GGGTTTCGCATAGAGGTCCCGCTTCGCGGAACCCGTAGCTAAAAGTTTTTACCGGGCAGCAATAATTATGAATTATGAATTCTTAATTATGAATTGACAACGTAGGAGGTCGAGCGTCTCGCTCGACAACACAGTGCAAACCAGTTCATTATGAATTCTTAATTATGAATTATGAATTGACAACACGGCTCTCAAAACTCCGGCTTTCTTCCTCTTACCTCCTCCTCCAACGGATTCTCTATCCCCGCCACGCACTTCTGCCATGCGTATCGTTCCACCATTGTCGTCTGCCTGATGCCTTTGCGGCTGAGTGCTCTCTGCACCACCGTTGAGGGATTGCATGGTGCCGGCGTGTGCAGCACGGCGCATGCGCGTCGCACGAGGTAGCCTAAGGTGCAGGGGTGCCCTTCGGCGTCGCGCATGATGCGGAGCGTGTAGATGAGATATACGATCTCGATGAGGTCGGTCTGGGTGCCGAGCCAGTAGAGCGAGTCTTCGTCGCCGCACGACATCAGTTTGATGAACGATTCCACCAGATGCCGGCGTCCTGCCATGAGTTGTTCGTTTGTAAGGTTGCGCGGGTTGCCGCCTTGGGTACTTCCGCTGTTTCTGTGTGTGAATTTCATGAGTATTTGTTTTTTAGTTAAAATATGGCGAGCGGACAGATGCCAAGCCGATGGGTCCCTATTAATAATAAGAAAGGTGGAATGTTCCTTGTCCGCTCGTCTCCTTGTCCATTTAATCGGCTGCAAAGTTAAAAACCATTGTGGAAACAACACTTCCTTTTCGGAAAATCTTTGTTAAGTAACGGTAAAATGAAATGCTACCATTTTTCTATACATATCGCCTCTTGACAACGCTTGCGCCAAGTGTTACCTTTGCAAACGTAATCAGGACAACAACTGATACGGCAGTCGATAAGGCGCCACGGCTGCACAGAGAGAAACAATCAAAAAAAACAAATCAAAAACCATTTAAAACACATTTATCATGTCAGTAAATTACAAGATCTACAAGAGCAACCGCAAGGGTACCGGTAACGGAATGTATTATGCACGCGCCTCACACCGAGGCACCGCCACTGTGAACGACCTTGCAAAGACCATGGAGGCTAACAGTACCGTGAAGCGCAGCGACATCCTAGCCGTTCTCTCCGAACTCTCCGAGACCATGCGCAACGAACTCAACCAGGGCAACCGCGTGAGGATTGACGGTCTGGGCACTTTCAAGGTGGGCATAAACACCGCACCGGCAAAGTCGGCAAAGGAATTCTCCGCACAGAAGAACATCAAGCGCATACACCTCGTGTTCCTGCCCGAAGTGAGCAGCGACGCCCAGGGCAAACGCGTGAAGACTCTCCTCAAGGGAGTGCGTGTGCAGGAAGCAAGCGAGTATGTGCTTGCGGAAGAGGAAGAGGGAAAGGAGTAAAAGAGTAAAAAAGTAAAGAAGTAAAAAAGTAAAGGAGTTAAGAATACAGGAGTTAAGAAGTTAAGCCGTATGCTTTGCCAATCATAGGAGGTCGAGCGTCTCGCTCGACAACACCATCCAAGCAATTCCTAACTTCTAATTAGCAGACTTGCTCTGTGTTGTCGAGCGGGACGCTCGACCTCCTATTGTTAATTCATAACAAGCAAAGGTAATGGCTTAACTCCTTAACTCCTTAACTTCTTAACTTCTAAACAAACTTTAACCACAAAAAAATCTAATATCATGAGCAAACTCAATCGTAACGACTGGCAGGTCATCCTCAAGGTGATAATCGCCATTGCCACTACCATCTTCGGTGCCATCGGTGCCAAGGAAATGGTGGAATAATTACGGCATAACAGCACAAAAACCAGCCACACTCTGCAACAAACGGCATTGTGTGGCTTTTTTCGTCGCACATTGTCTTGCAGGGCACGGAAAAAACAAATATCTTTGCAAATTGATAGAATGAAGATTATGAAAATTAGGAATTAGGAGTTACGAATTAGGAGTTAGGAATTAGGAGTTAGGAATTACGAGTTAGGAATTAGGAGTTAGGAATTAGGAGTTACGAATTAGGAATTACGAATTAGGAATTACGAATTAGAAGTTGTTCCATCCTGTCGCATTTAGCAAAGGTAATGGCTTTAACTTCTTTAACTTCTCTAACTTCTTTAACTTCTCTAACTTCTTTAACTTCTCTAACTTCTCTAACTTCTAACTACCTTCTAAAAAAAGATATATGACCTACCCAACGACCCTCAGACGCCTCTTCTGCCTCATGGCGGCACTCCTCGTATGCATGCATTCGGGGGCGGTGCTCAAGGAGAAGAATCTCGTCTCCACGCTCTCGGTGCTGCGTGCCGAACTGGAGACTTCGTTCAACGAACAGCAGCAGAACATGGCACGCTACGCACAGTACAACCGCCAGCAGCACAAGCAGATGATACAGCTCATGCAGCGAAGCGACCAGGTGGCACTCATGCTCTACTCGCAGAAGCAGGACTTCACCTTCGACATGACTTATGCATGCCATGAAGCAACGGAGATGTACCGCGAGTTCAACAAGCGGCGAATGCCCTACACACTCATCATGCAGCGCATGGACACCGAGGTGCAGCGTTACCAGTATCTCATAGAGACGCTCTCGCACATACCGCCCTCGCTCCACGCCGCACACGACAGGGGCGGAGCAAAAGGTACACCGCCGAAGTATGTGCTCGACAAGAACGGCAAGAAGCGCGAGCTGCCATTCATGCTCACCGGGCAGGGACTGCACGACCGCAAGGCGTGTCTCGACTACGCCACGGCTCTCTGCCGCAACATCGTGAACATGAGGGCGAGCGTGGAGAAGGACGCACAGCACTACCACCGCATGGCGGAGAAGCTGAAGAAGGTGAACGACTACGCCATAGCGCGCTACAACGTGATACAGCACAACATCTTCGTCAATGGCGACCAGAACTATTTCGAGGTGCTTGCCATGATGCCGATGGTCTATCACAACGCCAAGGCAGATGTAAACGAGAAGTATGTCACCGAAAAGGTGAAGGGACAGAACGGCACCATGCGCACCGTGCACTCGCAGTGGCGCGGTCCGATAGTGATGGGTCTCACGGTGTTCATGCTCTTCTACATTCTCATCGCCGCCCTGCTGAGCAACGTGCTCGTGCGCTGGCTCGTGCCGAAGCGGTTCCGCACGCAGGAGTTCATGAAGAAGAAGGTGTGCCTCATACTCTTCGTGGCGATGTTCATCTTCGCCGTGTCGGTGGTGGCACGCACGTTCATGTACCACAACTTCTTCCTCATGGCGTCGAGGCTGCTCATCGAGTACGCCTGGCTGCTCTGCGCCATCTTCTTCTCGCTGCTCGTGAGACTCTCGGGCGACCAGATAAAGAGCGGTTTCCGCATCTACACGCCGGTGATGCTCATGTCGTTCATCGTCATCACCTTCCGCATCATCTTCATTCCCAACAACCTCGTCACGCTCATCTTCCCGCCCATACTGCTGGTGTTCACCCTGTGGCAGTGGAACGTGATAACGCGCCACAACGAGAACATACCGCGCTCCGACATCTTCTATACATGGATTTCGCTCGTCATCATGGTGTTCTCCACGCTGTCGGCATGGTACGGCTATGTGCTGCTGTCGGTGCAGGTACTCATCTGGTGGATGTTCCAGCTCAGTTGCATACAGACCTTCACCTGCATTTACGACCTGCTCAGAGAGTATGAACGCCGCCGCCTCTCACACAAGATACACAACGAGAAGGAGGTGGAGAAGGCAAAGAAAGGCAGTCTGCTCAGTGTCATCACCGTGAGCCACGGCAAACACATCAACGTGACATGGTTCTACGACTTCATATATATGGCGTTCGTGCCGGTGCTGTGCGTGGGTTCCGTGCTGCTGTCTATATGGTGGGCTGCCGATGTGTTCGACCTCACGGCGACGGTGCTCAACATCTTCATGTTCAACTTCCTCAATGTCCCCGGCGTGGTGCAGCTGTCGATAGTGAAGCTCGTCATGGTGACATCGCAGTTCTTCGTCTTCCGCTACATCAACTATCTGGCGAGGTCGCTCTATCACAAGTACCACAAGTCGAAGATAGTGGTGAACGGACGCCCCAACTTCACCCTCGCCAACAACGTGATAGCCATTATTACCTGGGGAATGTACGCCATCATCTCGGTGAAGATGCTCAAGATACCATCTACCGCAGTGTCGGTCATCTCGGCAGGTCTCGCCACCGGTGTCGGTTTCGCCATGAAGGACCTGCTTGAGAACTTCTTCTACGGCATCTCGCTCATGACGGGACGCGTCAGGGTGGGCGACTACATTGAGTGCGACGGCATACGAGGCAAGGTGGATAGCATAACCTATCAGAGCACGCAGGTGCTCACCGGCGACGGCTGTGTCATAGCGTTCCTCAACAGCTCGCTGTTCAGCAAGAACTTCAAGAACATCACCAAGAACCACTCCTACGAGCTCGTGAAGGTGCCCGTGGGCGTGGCATACGGCGTGAACGTGGAGGAGGTGAGGCAGATGCTGCTGGCCACGGTGCGGCGATACTGCACCAAGAACGCCGAAGGCCACGACATAATCTCGGAGACAAGAGGCATAAGCGTGGTGTTCGACGACTTCGGCGACAACTCCGTGAACCTCTTCGTGAGCTTCTGGGTACTCGCCGAAGAGAAGTTCGTGGTGACAGGACGCATAAAGGAAGCCATCTACAACACGCTCAACGAGCACAACATCGAAATACCGTTCCCACAGCGGGATGTGCATATCATAAGCAAGGCGTAGGCGTATGCGGCGGAGACTCACGGCAAAGGAACGCTTCGCCAAGGCTCCATAATGAATTATGAACTCTTAATTATGATTTTATCATGACCATAAATATCATCATTCCCTGCTACAATGAGCAGGAAGTGCTGCCCTGGGCTGTGGAACATCTGCAGCAGGTAGTGGCGCAGATAGACAGCGAACTCCATATCGCCACCCGCCTCCTGTTCGTCGATGACGGCAGTCGCGACACCACATGGCAGCTCATAGAGCAGACAGCCGAGAAATATGACAATGTCGAAGGACTGAAGTTGGCGCACAACGTGGGGCATCAGAATGCGCTATGGGCAGGCATGAACGAGAGCATTGGCCACTGCGACGCCATGGTGTCCATCGACGCCGACCTGCAGGACGACCCCTTCGCCATCGTCGATATGGCGCGGCAGTTCGTCGAGGGCAAGGACATTGTCTATGGCGTGCGCCGCGAACGCAAGACCGACACATGGTTCAAGCGCGTCTCGGCACTCGGCTTCTACCGAGTCATGCATGCCGTCGATAAGGAAATAGTATATAACCATGCCGACTTCCGACTTATGAGTGCGCGTGCCGCCGAAGCCCTCATGCAATACCCCGAACGCAATATGTTCCTGCGAGGGATGGTGCGGCAGCTCGGATTCTGCGAAGGATTCGTCTATTACGACCGCACGGCACGCACGGCAGGCGAGTCGAAGTATCCGCTGCGCAAGATGATATCGTTCTCCATCGACGGCATAACATCGTTCTCGACAGCACCGTTGAAGTTCATCACCGTCGCCGGACTCCTCATGACTCTCGTCTCACTCCTCACCATTATCTACGGACTCTGGGAGCACTTCTGCGGCAAGACCATCGAAGGATGGACCTCCCTCATGGTGTCCCTCTGGTTCATCGGCGGTGTCATCACCACCGGCGTAGGCATCACCGGCATCTATATCGGCAAGATATACACCGAAGTGAAACGCCGCCCACGATACTTTGTGGATAAGAGAGTGGGAGAGGAATAGAAAATTAGGAGTTAGGAATTAGGAGTTAAGATTTAATATTTCCAGAGTTTTTGCCAAGGCAAGCGGTAGAACCTAACCATTGCCTGTACAAATAGAATAGGAGGTCGAGCGTCCCGCTCGACCTCCTATTTTTATTGGCAAAGCATTTGGCTTAACTTCTTAACTTCTGAATTCTTAACTTCTAACTCCTAATTCCTATTTCCTCCAAAACCTATACACCCTCACTGGCGTATGCAGTTCCGTGGCATAGCGGTAGTTTTCGCTGAGGACGAGGGTGAAGCGGTAGTCGGGATGGCGGAGGGCGAATGTCTGAAAGTCGAACTCCGGGATGAGGAGCAGGCCGTGCGACGGGGTCGTTACGGGTGCGTCGGATGCGGAGTTGGCGGTGGCATTGGCTGCCGAGGCGGTCTGTTCAAAGAGTCCGATGCTGTTGTCAAGGTAGAAGTTGGCGCCGAAGAAGTGCATCATCGGCGAACTGATGTACGAGTAAACGGGTTCGCCGGGGAACTTCCGGCTTATTGTCTCGGCGAAGGGCCGCAGCGACTTCGTGTTCATCACGGCGGGCTGATAGACTCCGTCGAGTGCCATCTGCAACGCTATCACCGGCACGAACAGTCCCGACACCATGAACAGCACCTCGTGACGCAGACGCTTGCGGCGCATCGTCCATGCGGCGAAGAGACCCGTGAGCAGCGGCAGTGCCATGAGGACGACGCTGAGCGGCGTGAGTTTCATCGCGGCAAGGGCGTGTAGCATGGCGGCGTTGTCGGCGGCATGGCGGCCGTGGAAGATGTCGTCGGTGACGAGTCCTGTGCGTATGGCGATGAAGACGGCGGTGAGTACGACCGAGAGCACGCACACTATCCGCACGAAATATATTATCGGACGGCGGCGGTGCGAGCCCCATAGCCAGCATATATATTCCGCCATGAGCACTGCCATGAACGGGTAGCAGGGCAGGAGATAGACGCTGCGCTTGCTCGACGGAAGACAGTAGAACACGAATATCAGCACAGCCGAGAGCCATGTGAACAGCTCCAGACTGTCCATTTCACGCATACGACGAAGCAATTGCTTTGCGTATGCGCTTTTTTTTGCGGTGAATCCTTGTCCCTCCGCGTTGTTTTCCCTTTTTGCGAAGAGGCGTTTCCACGGCAGGCCCACGAGTGAAAGCAGCATGAGCAGCGTCCACGGCGCCCATCCGCTGAGCAGCGATGTGAAGTTGTAGGTGAACGGATGCACATGCGAGTCGTAGCTCATCGTGCCTGTCATGCGTCCGATGTTCTCTTCATAGACGAGGCTCAGGAACTCGTCGCCGCCCTGTTGCCACGCCGCCACATACCACACTGCGGGCAGGACGCACGAGAGCAGTGCCGCGGCAGCGAGGCGTCCGGCGGTGTGCCAGAATCCTTTTCCGCGCAGGAGCATGAACGCTCCCGTCACCATGCATGGCAGGACGCATCCCACGGGGCCTTTTGTCATCACCGCTCCGCTCATGCAGAGCACCGCCCATAGCGGCAGTCCCCGTCCGCCGCGTTCCTGCCAACGGTAGAGCAGCAGCAGTGCGCCGACGATGAATGCCGTGAGCATCATATCGACGCGGCACACCGTTGCGGCGCGGTGTGTCTCGAAGGCGGTGAGCATGAAGAGTGCCGCCACGACAGCCGTGCGTGTGCTTTGTCGGCGTGCGTAGAATGTGTAGCACGCCACTGTCATTGCTATGAGCGACAGGGCTGACGGCAGACGCGACGTGTATTCGCCCACATGCCCTGTGAACATCGACAGCAGTGCGATGCAGAAGTGGAAGAACGGTGGTTTGTAGGGTATGTCGCCGCCGTTGTTTACGGGCAGAATCCAGTTGCCGTCGTTGAGCATTGACAACGCTACGACGGCTTCGCGAGGCTCGCCTTTCGTGGTAAAATCAGTGAGACCGAGGAAAGGTAGCAGGGCGACGACGGCGATAACTGTGACGGCGATGTAGGCGAGACGGCGGTTGGACATTATGAATTAGGAGTTAGGAGTTACGAATTTGGAGTTAAGAAGTTAAGAATTCAGAAGTTAAGGAGTTAAGCCATTACCTTTGAACACTCAGAACATTGACGGCAAACCATATTGTGAATTAGGAGTTACGAATTACGAATTAGGAGTTACTAATTGTGAATTAGGAGTTACGAATTACGAATTAGGAGTTACTAATTATGAATTACGAGTTACGAGTTACTAATTATGAATTACGAATTATGAATTATGAATTATGAATTAGCTTTACACCATGAACATTATTATCACCTGTGCTATGATTACTCTGATGAACATTCCAAGCGGATACACCGATGTGTATGCCACGGCAGCGCGGTCGCCGGGGACGGTGTCGTTGGCGTAGCTCAGTGCCATTGGGTTGGCCATGGAGCCGCAGAGGAGTCCGCAGATGGTGCCGAAGTCGAACTTGCGTGAACGCAGTGCTATGAGTCCCACGATGAGCAGCGGCACGACGGTGAGTGCGAAGCCTATGCCCACCCACATGAGTCCTTCGGGACGTATGACGGTGTTGAGGAAGTCCTTGCCGGCAGCGAGTCCGAGGCATGCCAGATACATCGCCAGACCCATCTTGCGCAGCATCAGCGATGCCGAGCGTGTGGTGTAGGTTATCATGTGGACGCGCGATCCGAGTGCGCCGATGATGATTCCCACAATGATGGGACCGCCGGCGATGCCGAGTCTTACCGGTGCGCTCATGCCTGGGATGTTCACAGGAATCATTCCCAAAGCCATACCAAGGAATAGTCCGAAGAAGATGGCGCCGAGGTTCGGTTCGTTGAGCACCTGCACGGCATTGCCTATGAATGCTTCGGTGTGGTCGATGTCCTCCGGTGTTCCCACTACTGTCAGGCGGTCGCCGTATTGCAATCGCAGAGTGTCGGTGGCAAGGAGTTTTATGTCGCCTCTCATCACACGGCTCACGTTCACGCCGTATGTCTCACGCATGTGCAGCGAACCGAGGGTCTTGCCGTTGAGGCGTGTGCGTGTCATCACTATCACGCGGCTTTCCACTGTGGAGTCGATGGCGTTCCAGTCTATCTTGTCGCGGTTCCAGTCTTTCTCCACACGTTCTCCGAAGAGAATGTCCATTGCCGGCACCTCGTCGCGGTTGGTCACCACGAGCACGTTGTCGTTGATATATATCTGCGTGTTGGCCATCGGCACTATCACTTTGCCCTTTCGCCAGATGCGCGACACGATGAAATGGCGGTGTGTCATCTGCGAAATCTGTGCTATGGTGCGTCCTGCTATCGCGGGGTTCACCACGACGAACTGCCCCACAAAGGTCTGGTCGTCGTCGCCTATGCGGTGCGGCTCGAGGTCGGAAGGCTTCACGAAGAATTTGCGTATGAATATCATCGCAATGATGACGCCCACCACGCCGAGCGGATAGGTCACGGCACATCCCAATGCAGCGCCGCTGCTTGGCAGGTGTGCCGCCGCCAAAGCCTGCTGTGCGGCACCCAGTGCGGGTGTGTTTGTGGTGGCACCGCAGAGTATTCCCACCATGTCGGGGACGCTCACGGGCAGCACGAGGCACAGGCAGAGTGCCATCACCGTGCCGAGGATGATGACGGCGAGTCCCCAGAGGTTGAGCGTGATGCCCTCGTTGCGCATGAGGCACACGAAGTTTGGACCCACATGCAGTCCCAAGGCATAGACAAAGATGCTGAGTCCGAATGTCTCCGCAAAACTCAACATTCCCTCATCGGCACTGAAATGCAGACTTCCTGCCACGATGCCCATGAAGAAGACGAACGCCACTCCAAGCGATATGCCGCGCACATGGAACTTTCCCATTGCCAGGCCGAACGCTATGATGAGCGACAGCAAAACGACGGTCTGTACTGCCGAGTGTGTGCAAAATAGAGAACTTATCCAATCCATTCCTTATTTTTTTGTTTCTTTTCAGATGCCGGAGGCATAAGCGTACTGTCCGCCCGCAGGAAGTATTCCAAATACTTGATTCCCTGCCCCCAGCCTCTTGACTTCTTTCCTTTTTTAAAAGATTTTCCTTATTCTTTGCAAAGGTACGGTTTTATTGCCAAAACAGGAAAAATATTGCTACTTTTGCATTATGATAACAATTGAGAACCTTTCCATCGGCCACACGCTCCGCCATCGCAGTGTCGTCGTGGCGCACGGCCTCACCGCCCGTTGCCTGCCCGGCAGCCTCACCTGCCTGATGGGTCGCAACGGCACGGGCAAGAGTACGCTGCTGCGCACCATCGCCCGCTTCCTGCCTCCGCTGTCGGGAAGTGTCGGCATCATGGGCAGCGACGCGCGGCAATACTCTCCCGCCGGCTACGCACGCCTTGTGAGCGTGGTGCTCACGTCACGCCCCTACGGGCAGAACATCACCGTCGGCGAGCTTGTCGCGCTGGGTCGCACGCCCTACACGGGCTTCTGGGGGACGCTCTCGCCGGCCGACAGGGCGATAGTTGCCGAGTCGATGCGCCTTGTGGGCATAAGCGGCCTCGCCGCCCGTCGTGTGGCGACGCTCAGCGACGGCGAGCGGCAGAAGGCTATGGTGGCGAAGGCCCTGGCGCAGCAGACGCCCGTGATGCTGCTCGACGAACCCACGGCTTTCCTCGACTATCCGAGCAAGGTGGAGCTGATGACGCTCCTGCGCCGCCTCGCCGAGGAACGCCGCCTCACCATCCTCGTCTCCACGCACGACCTCGAAATAGCCCTCCGCACCGCCCACCGCCTCTGGATTCTCAGTGACAGAGGACTCTGCGAGGGTACGCCGGAGGAGATGAAGGGGGAGGTGGAGAGATGTTTTTTTGTTAGGAGTTAAGGAGTTAAAGGAGTTAAGAAGTTAAGGAGTTAAGAAGTTAAGCCATTACCTTTACTGGTTCGGAATTAACGAT
>ERZ857629.4526-NODE-4526-length-10707-cov-2.513988_pt1 | contig 10707 bp, 7 predicted proteins | sample MGYA00519700_ERZ857629 | MGnify/ENA primary metagenome ERZ857629 (study PRJEB31778, sample SAMEA3449351) | human gut metagenome | biome: human gut; feature: human-associated habitat; material: faeces | place: United Kingdom | collected 2010/2012 ... | reverse complement strand
GAATGGGTAAAGTATTCTACGAGAACTGCGAAAGAGCGCGAAAGCTTTTCGACAAAGCCGAAGAAGTCCGTCCCGGAACGATCGGGCAGTGCTTCGAGGGCAGCGCCGACGAACTCAAAATGACGGAAAACACGCAGCCCTGCCTGTATCTTGCGTCTCTCGCCGCATCCTATGCAATGGACGATGCGGGAATTTCCGCCGACATGACCGCGGGATTCTCACTCGGCGAGATATCGTCGCTTGCGTATGCGGGCGCGTACACCGCCGAAGAGGGCTTTCGCATCGTATGCCGCCGCGCCGAACTCATGGCGCATGCCGCTGCGAAAAATCCCGCGTACATGGCAGCCGTTGTGAAGCTCGGCGCGGAAAAGATCGAAGAAATTGCCTCAAAGTTCAGCCGCACTTATCCGGTAAACTATAACAGCGCGGAGCAGACCGTGATCTCCGGCGATCCCGCGGAACGCGACGCATTCGCCGCGGAAGTGAAGGCTGCCGGCGGAAGGCTGATACCTCTCGCGGTATCGGGCGGATTCCATTCGCCGTTTATGGCACAGGCCGCCGCCCGCTTCGGGGAATTTCTCCGAAGCGCCGATATAAAGGCTCCGTCGATCCCCGCATACTCAAACTTCACGGCGGGGCTTTACGGGGACGATGTGCGCACGCTGCTTGAAAACCAGATCAATCACCCGGTGCGCTGGCAGAAGACCGTTCTCGATATGGCGCGAAACGGCGCCGACACATTCATCGAGCTCGGTGCGGGCTCAACGCTCGCCAAGCTTATATCGAAAACTCTTCCCGACGCGAAGGTTTTCAGCGTATCGGGATATGAAGATATCGAAAATATCAAAGAAGCTCTGTAACTGAAAGGAAACGCCATGCTTAAAGGAAAAGTCGCTCTTGTCACGGGAGCCGCACGCGGAATCGGAAGAGCAATATGCGAAAACTTCGCCGATTGCGGCGCGGATATCGCTTTCTTCTACGCCTCAAACGACAGCGCCGCCGAGGAATGCAAAGCATCTGTCGAGGCACGCGGCGTAAAGTGCCGCGCCTATAAATGCGATGTCTCCGATTACCACGCGGTCGAAGAGGCTTTCAAATCGGTCGTCACCGAATTCGGCACGGTCGATATTCTCGTAAACAACGCGGGCATCACACGCGACCGCCTCGTTCTCGCAATGAAGGAACAGGATTTCGACGACGTTATCGCCGTGAATCTGAAAGGTGCGTTCAACCTGATAAAGCAGGTCTATCCCGTGCTCGCGCGCAAGAGGAGCGGCAGGATTATCAACATAAGCTCCGTTGCGGGGCTCTGCGGCAATCCCGGACAGCTCAACTACTCCGCCTCAAAGGCAGGGCTCATCGCAATGACGAAGACCGTCGCAAAGGAGCTTGCCGCACGCGGCGTGACCTGCAACGCGATAGCCCCCGGATTTGTCGAAACGGACATGACCAAGGACATCGCGCAGAGCGCACCTCTCGCCGATGCGATACCGATGAAGCCTTCGGTTGCCGAGCGCTGCGGCGGCAAGGGCGCGTCTCTGAAAAGTATGTTTCCGGAGTTCGCGGGCATTGCGATAGTCGCTTTCGTGTACGGACTGTTCAGCGAATACACGCTTCGCCAGTTCGACGGAGTGGCTTCGGTTTACGATTCGGGCGGCGCGATTGCATCGAAAATCCGCAAGGCGATGGAGAGCGCGGGAACGGTTTCGCAGAACGAGAGCTCCGAATTGTCGGAGCGCGAGCGCGAGATTCTGGTCTCCGTGGCTCAGGGTCTCACCAACAAGGAGATTGCCCAGCGGCATCACATCTCGATATACACCGTAATCACGCACCGGAAGAACATTACGCGCAAGACCGGCATAAAGTCCGTAGCGGGTCTTACGGTTTATGCGCTGCTTAACAATCTGATAAATCAATCCGAAATGCAGTAAATATTATGGAACACAATCACGCACATCATCATGTGGATGCCGTCGCGCTTTCCCGCGCGTTCGTTATAGGCATCGTTCTCAATGTCTTATTCGTGATAATAGAGTTCGTTGCCGGAGTGGTGGTGGATTCGGTGGGTCTTATGTCCGATGCGGGGCATAATCTGAGCGACGTGGCGAGTCTCGCACTGGCCATGGCGGCGCTCAAACTCTCGCAGCGGCACTCGACGCGCTGCTACACCTACGGATACAAGAAAAGCACCGTTCTCATTTCGCTCGTCAATGCCGTGATACTGCTCGTCGCCGTAGGATTCATTCTGGCCGAGAGTATCGACAAACTGCTCAATCCCCAGCCCGTGGAGGGCCTTACAGTGATTTGGGTCGCTTCGGCGGGAATTGTGGTCAATGCCCTGACGGCCCTGCTTTTCATGAAAGACCGCAAGCACGACCTTAATGTCCGCGGTGCTTTCCTTCATATGGCCGCCGACGCATTGGTGTCGGTCGGTGTGGTGGTCTCCGGCGTCATAATAATGCTTACCGGCTGGTGGATTGTCGATTCGATTGTGGGAATCGCCATCGCCGTCGTGATTCTCGTCTCTACGTGGAGCCTGCTGAGCCAGAGCCTGCGCCTTTCGATGGACGGAGTGCCCGAGTCGGTGGATTACGACAAAGTGGTGGAGGCCATGAAAAACGACAGCGAGGTGCGCGACGTCCACCATGTTCATATATGGGCCATAAGTACTACCGAAACCGCCATAACCGCGCATGTCGTCATAGACGATGCCGAGCATATGGAGACGGTCAAGCAGCGTCTCAAACAGACGCTTCGCGGCGTGGGCATAGACCATGCGACACTCGAATTCGAGAATCCGTCCTCCGGATGCTGCGACAAGGGTATATGCGACGATTGACGGATAGCCGTATTCAAAAATTTCAGGGAGCTCGGAAAGGAATCATTCCTGTTCCGGGCTCCCTGAATAATTAAAAGAAAGTCCGATTATTTGAATTTTTTGAGCACGGGAGCAATAATGGCTTCCATGACTTCATATCCGGCTGCGGTCGGATGTACGCCGTCCTGAGTGTAGGCGGGGTTCAGAGCGCCGTCGTCCGTAACCATCGGCGTGTAGAAATCCACCCACGGCAGTTTTTCCTCTTTCGCGTACTTTTCGAGCATTTCGTTCAGCTCCTTAATCGGCTGCACCGGGTCCACCTCTTTGCGCCATCCGTATTTTTTAACCGGCAACACGGAGCATAACACGGCCTTTATTTTGTTGGCTTGCGACAGCTCTACCATCGAAACGATGTTCCGGAAGATATGTTCCACGGAAATAGGTCCGTTGTTGAGGGCTATGTCGTTGGTCCCTGCAAGAATGACTACGGCTTTCGGGTGCAGGTCTATCACATCGTCGCGGAAACGGCATAGCATCTGCGAGGATACCTGCCCGCTGATTCCGCGTCCGGCATAGTTGTTGGCCGAGAAGAATTCTGGATGTTTGGCCGCCCAGCCTTCGGTTATGGAGTTGCCCATGAAAACGACTGCGGGAGCCTTGGTCATGTCGGCATTCGCCTGTTCGTATCGCGAGCAGCCGGCCCAATCTTTCTTTTGCGCCTGACATGTGATTGCGACAGCCACGAGCAGCAAAACGGTGTATATCGACTTTTTCATTTGTGGAATGTTTTTTTCGGAAGACAAATTTATGAAATTTATCTCCTATTAGCTAAATTTGACCTTCGAAAATAAATGCGTTTTGCCATTATGAAAAAGTTATTCTTCGCCATGTGCCTCGCCGTTTGCCTGTGCGCGTGCACGTCCGGTTCTGGTTCTTCGGAACCCCGAAAAATCCGTATCAATGTGGACATGAGCGTTTCGCCCGAAAACCGTGCGGCGCTGATGGACAACCTGCTGCGTCTTGCCGAAGCCTCGCGCGGCGAGAATGGGTGCATCGGCTACGAGATTTACGAAAACAGCCGCGACTCCTCGCGCGTGCTCATCGTCGAGACATGGGAGAGCGCTGCCGCTCTCGAAGCACACCAGCAGACAGACCATTTCAAGAGCCGCGCCCCGAAAAACAAGGAACTGAGCTCTTCGTCCGACCTTCTCAAACTCGAATTCTGACGGCGGGCGGCGTAAAGTTCGGCTTTATCCGAATGCAAATCAGCCTTACTTTTTCCAAGAAAGTAAGGCTGATTTGCGTAATCGTTATTCCCACTCGATTGTGGCGGGCGGCTTCGAGGAGATGTCGTAGACTACTCGGTTGATGCCTCTCACCTTGTTTATTATTTCGTTGGATACCTTTGCCAGAAAATCGTAGGGCAGGTGCACCCAGTCGGCGGTCATTCCGTCCGTCGAGGTGACGGCCCTCAATGCCACGCAGCTTTCGTAGGTGCGTTCGTCGCCCATGACCCCGACGCTCTGTACGGGAAGCAGGATGACTCCGGCCTGCCAAACGCTGTCGTAGAGACCGGCCTCGCGCAGCGAGTCGATGAATATCTTGTCCGCCTCCTGCAAAATGGCCACCTTTTCGGCCGTTACTTCGCCCAATATCCTGATGCTCAGACCCGGTCCCGGGAACGGGTGGCGTCCCAGCAGCGTCTGGCTCAACCCGAGCTGACGTCCCACGCGGCGTACTTCGTCCTTGAACAGCAGACGGAGAGGTTCGACGATTTTAAGGTTCATCTTTTCGGGCAGGCCGCCCACGTTGTGGTGCGACTTGATTGTCGCCGACGGACCTTTTACAGACGAGGACTCTATCACGTCCGGATATATGGTCCCCTGTGCGAGCCACTTTATGTCGGAGAGTTTCTGCGCCTGTTCGTCGAAAACCTCGATGAAGTCGCGGCCCACTATTTTACGTTTGGCTTCGGGGTCGGTGACGCCTTTCAGGTCGCCGAGGAACTTGTCACCGGCCTTTACGCCTATGACGTTCAGCCCCATGTCGCGGTACGAGGCGAGTACGTCTTCGAATTCGTTTTTGCGAAGCAGCCCCATATCGACGAAAATGCAGGTGAGCCTATCGCCTATGGCTTTGTGCAGCAGCACCGCTGCGACCGATGAATCCACACCGCCCGAAAGTCCCAGCACTACTTTGTCGTCGCCTATGGTTTTGCGCAGGCTGCCGACCGTCGATTCGATGAACGAATCGGGCGTCCAGTCCTGACGGCATCCGCAGATGCCGGCTGCGAAATTGCGCAGAATCGTCACGCCTTCGGTCGAGTGGTATACTTCGGGATGAAACTGTATGCCCCATGTCTTCTCGCCCTCAATCTGGAAAGCCGCAACCTCCACGTCCTGAGTGCTGGCGATTATCTTGCAGCCGTCCGGACGGCGCGTAATGGTGTCTCCGTGCGACATCCACACCTGCGTGAGCGGCGATACGCCTTTGAGCAGCGGATTTTCGGCATCCTTTACCGACAGCATGGCGCGGCCGTATTCGCGTTTCTCGGACGGGGCTACCGAACCGCCGAAGTGCTGGGCAAGATATTGGGCGCCGTAGCAAACTCCCAGCAGAGGCATTTTGCCCTTGATGTCGGAGAGGTCTATCTGCGGGGCGTCGGCGCTTCGTACCGAAGAGGGGCTTCCCGAGAGAATTACGCCGCTGTATTCCGACAAATCGGGTACTTTGTCGAACGGATGTATCTCGCAATAGATGTTTATCTCGCGCACTCTGCGTGCGATGAGCTGCGTGTACTGCGAGCCGAAATCCAGTATCAGTATCTTCTGCATGTCTGTTTTTATGGGTCTTGTTTTGTGTTATCTTATTTGGGCGCCGGCCTGTTTCTCGAACTGCGAAATGAGGTTGTTCATCACGCGGTCTATTACCGTGTCGGTGAGCGTTTGCGTTTTGTCTTCGAGAATGAAGCTCAGAGCATACGACTTTTTGCCTGCGGGCAGCTTTTCGCCTTCGTATACGTCGAACAGCGAGACGTTTACGAGAAGTTTGCGTTCGGTGGCGAAAGCTATGCGGCGGAGCGTCTCGAAAGTGACCGATTTGTCCACAAGCAGTGCAAGGTCGCGTTTGACTTCCGGATATTTGGAAAGCTCCTGCGCCGACACCTTGTTCTTGCGGGTGGCTTTGAGCAGGGCGTCGAAATTCATCTCCATGAAGTACACCGGTGCCTTGATGTCCAGCATGGCGGTTATCTTGCGGGCTACCACACCCATCTGCATGAATTCTTTGCCGCCGATTTCCAAACTCAGGGCCTCGTCGAACAAATCCGAAGAGCAGGCCGAGGTTTTCAGCGAGTATATGTCCACACCCATGCGGCGCAGAATCTTTTCGACTGCGGCGCGAAGCGTGAAAAACGAACTGCCTGCGGCCTTGCCCTGCCAAGATTGCGGGGTGTCCGTACCGGTGACGGTAACGGCAAGACGGTATGTCTCCGTGTATGGCGCGAGCGGTTTTTCGGCCTGCTCCGCCGTGCGCGTAGCGTCGTACCGGTAGCAGTTTCCGAACTCGTAGAGTTTCAGGTCCGGATTGCGGCGGTTCGTGTTCAGGGCTACGGTTTCGAGTGCTCCGAACAGCAGCGTCTGACGCATTACGTTCAAGTCGGTGCTGAGCGGGTTGAGGATTTTTACGCAGTTTTCCGCCTTGTAGCTTTCCAGAGACTGATAATAAGCGGCTTTCGAGAGCGAATTGTTCATAATCTCGGTGTAGCCGATTGACGAAAGCATGTCGGAGACGGTATTCACAATCTTCTCCTTGTCCGGTTTGGGAGCGTAGGAGAGGGTGGAATGCACGCTCTGCGGAATCTCGATATTGTTGTAGCCGTAAATTCGAAGTATGTCTTCTATGAGGTCCGCTTCTCGGGTGACGTCTACGCGGTATGCCGGCACTTCGACGTGCAGCGTGTCGCCCTCGCGCGAAAGAATCTTCACGTCCAGTGCGGTTATGATGCCGAGCAGCGTATCTTCGGGAATATCCTTGCCGATGAGCATGCAGGTCCTTCGCAGCGATATGTCGAACCGTGCGGGTTCTATTTTCTCGGGATATATGTCGGTTATCTCGGACGAAATCTTGCCTCCGGCTATCTCCTTGAACAGCAGCGCGGCGCGTTTGAGCGCATAGACGGTCATGTCGGGGTCTATGCCGCGTTCGAAACGGAACGAGGCGTCGGTGTTCAGGCCGTGCCTTTTGGCGGTCTTGCGCACACGTACCGGATTGAAGTACGCGCTTTCGAGAAATATGTTCGTCGTGGTGTCGCTGATGCCGCTCTTCTGCCCTCCGAATACGCCTGCGATGCACATCGGCTCGCTTTGCGAACAAATCATCAGGTCTTCGGCCGAAAGGGTGCGTTTCACACCGTCCAGCGTCTCGAACTCCGTGCCTTCGGGACATGTGCGGACTATCACCTTGCCGCCTTCGATTTTGTCTGCGTCGAATGCGTGCAGGGGCTGGCCAAGCTCGTGGAGCACGAAGTTGGTTATGTCCACAAGATTGTTGTGCGGATTCAGGCCTATTGCTCTGAGCGAGTTCTGCATCCATTCCGGCGATGGGCCTATCTTGGCACCCGTTATCGTGATTCCGGCATATCTGGGAGCGCCGCTGTGGTCCACGACCTCGATTTCGGTTTTCCGGTCATGATTGTCCACTGCGAATTCCTCGACCGACGGCAGCGTCAGTGCGGCGCTCTGGCCGTGCGCTTCGAGGTATGCGGCAAGGTCTCTTGCCACGCCGTAGTGCGACATGGCGTCGGCACGGTTGGGCGTAAGTCCTATTTCTATCAGGTAGTCTTCCTGTATGCCTAAATATTCTTTGGCGGGGGTACCGACCTGCGCCTGCTCGGGAAGCACCATTATTCCGTCGTGCGAGGAGCCGATTCCGAGTTCGTCTTCTGCGCAGAGCATGCCGAATGATTCGACGCCGCGGATTTTGCTCTTCTTGATTTTGAATCCCTCTTTGGCGGGGTCCGGATAGAGAACCGCGCCTATCGTCGCGCAAAGGACTTTCTGTCCGGCGGCGACGTTCGGCGCTCCGCATACAATCTGCAACGGTTCCGCATCTCCTATGTCCACGGTGGTCAGATGCAGGTGGTCGGAGTCGGGGTGGTCGGTGCAGGTCAGAACCTTGCCGACGACTACTCCCGCAAGGCCTCCCTTTACGGTTTCTATTTTCTCCAATCCTTCTACTTCGAGTCCGATGGATGTGAGAATGTCGGCCGTTTGTTCGGCGGAGAGCGTTGTCGAAACGTATTTTTTCAGCCAGTTGAAAGATATATTCATAGACGTAAGCGGAAATAAGTGTGTAAAATCAGCCCAAAGGTAGTCATTTTTTTACTTATTTGTTTGCCGCGGTATAAAATTTGGAATCTCGGACAGGAACAATCTTCCTTTCGAACGACAATGAATACCATATTATTAATGTTAAATTTAGTGCTTATGACCACAGCAACCCAGCAGAAGACGGCTTTCGCACTTCCCGTCCTGCCCTACGAACTCTCGGCTCTCGAACCGCAAATCAGCGAACAGACCATGCGCTACCACTATGGCAAACACCACAAGGCCTATATCGACAAACTCAACGAATTGATTCGCGATACGCAGTTCGAGAACTATACGCTCGAAGACATCATCCTGCGCTCCGACGGACCGATTTTCAACAATGCGTCCCAAGCATGGAATCATACTTTCTATTTCATGGCTCTTTCTCCCAATCCGAAAAGCGTTCCTACCGGACAGCTCGGCGAGGCGATAAACCGCGATTTCGGCTCTTTCGACGAGATGAAGGCTCGCATGGAGAAAGCCGCCGGCTCGCTTTTCGGTTCGGGCTGGGTGTGGCTCGCAGCCGACAAGCGCGGCCGATTGAGCATCGTCTCCGAAAACAATGCAGGCAATCCCATGACGCACGGCCTCAAACCGCTGCTTGCGCTCGACGTTTGGGAACACGCCTATTATATCGACTATCGCAACGCACGTGTGGACTCGGTTAAGGCATTGTGGAACAGAGTGGACTGGCGCGTGGTCGAGGAGCGCTATCGGTAATTTCTTCCCCGCAGAAAAAGTATTAGTCCCCCAAAAACGGCCGCAAGACAAAATGCGGCCGTTTTTTATTTTCTACCGCCCGCCGCCATAAAGACGACATGCGCTTTCGATTTCATCGAATATAATTCGTATATTTGCTGTATGGATTTCAAATTAGTTTCCGAGTTCAAGCCGACGGGCGACCAGCCCGAGGCGATAGATGCGCTGGAAAAGTCGATACGTTCGGGCAGCCGCCACAATACGCTTATGGGAATAACCGGCTCGGGCAAGACATTTACCGTGGCCAATGTGGTGGAGCGATTGAACCGTCCCACTCTGGTACTGAGCCATAACAAGACTCTCGCTGCTCAGCTTTACAGCGAATTCAAGAGTTTCTTTCCGGAGAATTGCGTGGAGTATTACGTCTCGTATTACGATTATTACCAGCCCGAGGCTTATCTGCCCGCTTCGGATACTTATATAGAGAAGGATCTGGCGATAAACGATGAAATCGACAAGATGAGGCTGCATGCTACCGCATCGCTCATGTCGGGCCGTCGTGACGTACTGGTGGTGGCCAGCGTGTCGTGCATATACGGCATCGGCAATCCGGAGGATTTCCATAAATGCTCCATAAACATTGAGGTGGGGCAGGTTCGCAGCCAGAGAAAACTGCTGTACGACCTTGTGGACATACTCTATACCCGAACGGAACAGGAGTTGCAGCCGGCGACGTTCCGCGTGAACGGCGATGCGGTGGATGTGATGCTCGCATACGGCATGACATGCTACCGCATAATGTTTTTCGACGACGAGATAGAGCAGATTGCTCTTATAGAACCGTCTACCGGCCAGAAAATAGAAACGGTGGACAGCATACGCATTTCGCCGGCCAATCTTTTCATAGCGACCAAGGAGCGCACGGCCGAAGCCATCCGGAACATTCAGCTGGATTTGGGCCGCCGCATACAATATTTCGAATCGGAAGGGCGCCTTACCGAGGCGCAGAGGCTCAAACAGAGAGTGGAGTACGACCTCGAAATGATAAAGGAAATGGGGTACTGTCCGGGCATAGAGAACTATTCGAGATATTTCGACGGACGCAAGGAGGGGCAGCGGCCGTTCTGTCTGCTGGATTATTTTCCGGAGGATTACCTCATGGTTATCGACGAGAGCCACGTGACGCTGCCGCAGGTGCACGCCATGTACGGAGGCGACCGCGCCCGCAAGGTCAATCTGGTCGATTACGGATTCCGTCTTCCGGCCGCGACGGACAACCGCCCGCTGAAATTCGACGAGTTCGAAGACCTTATGGGAACGGCGATATACGTCAGCGCGACGCCGGCGGACTACGAATTGATAAAGAGCGAAGGCGTAGTGGTGGAGCAGGTGATACGCCCCACCGGAGTGGTGGATCCGCCGATTAAGGTGAAGATAACCGACGACCAGATAGACGACCTTATAGAGGAGATAAGTCAGCGTGCCGAACGCGACGAGAAGGTGCTCGTAACGACCCTGACCAAACGTATGGCCGAGGAGCTTTCCAAATATTTCGACCGCATAGGCATCCGCAACCGGTACATACACTCCGACGTGGATACGTTGGAGCGCGTCCAGATACTCGAAGACTTGCGTGCGGGAATGTTCGACGTACTCATAGGCGTGAACCTGCTGCGCGAGGGGCTGGATTTGCCGGAGGTGTCGCTGGCCGTGGTCATGGATGCCGACAAGGAAGGGTTCCTCAGAAACAAACGTTCGCTGGTGCAGATTGCCGGACGCGCGGCAAGACATGCGGGCGGAAACGTGATTTTTTATGCGGAG
>ERZ857629.4522-NODE-4522-length-10714-cov-4.394878_pt1 | contig 10714 bp, 8 predicted proteins | sample MGYA00519700_ERZ857629 | MGnify/ENA primary metagenome ERZ857629 (study PRJEB31778, sample SAMEA3449351) | human gut metagenome | biome: human gut; feature: human-associated habitat; material: faeces | place: United Kingdom | collected 2010/2012 ... | reverse complement strand
AAGGTTATCACAGGTTGCTGTTTTTAATATATTTTCTTTTTTGATATTCTTTTTTAGTACATTTTTAATAGGATATTGCTGGGAACCTCAAACTTATTGGGCAACATTTTCAAAATGGACAAGTTTGTATTTATACGCTTTCTTTTTTTACTTTTTGATATTAATAGGTTTTGCAATTGATAGAAATTCTAAACTTCAAATTTTTTCTGATGAAATAAAAAGTTTGTTTGTGATTTTTGTTCTTATTCTGTTTTTTGAGCCTTTAATTGCTCAATATCCTGAAAAATTAAAGACTTTTGAACAAAGCCAGAAATTATTGAAAAGTATTATTTATAATAGTGAGCGACTTGCTCTGTCGAAAAATTCATCAGAAATTTATTTGCCAAAATCATATCAAACTGATTGTTTTATAGATTCAGGAAAAGAACTTTGGTTTTTGGTATACGTGAATAGCGTTTATCCTTATCAAAATATTAAAACATCTATCATTTTTACTGATGATAATGATTATAAATTGCTCGATTTTGAGCAAATTAAAAACAAAAGGTTTAAACCTTTTTTAAGAGAAAAAAGAAAAAGAATTCATAAAAGATTTTTTATGGATTATCGTGAAAATTTAGAGAGGAGTGAAGATTGGTAAAAAAATATTTATCAATATTTTTGATTAATCTGATTTTACTTTTTGTGGTCTTGATTTTACTTGAAATCTGCGGTTTCGTAATGCATGTTTGTAAACTGAATTATCCTGTTGCTTGGATACAAAAGAGTTTAAAGGATTCATTGTATTGTTATCCTCCCGTGCGATTTAAAAAATGTGAAAAAAAATGTAAGAAAAAACCGATTTTGTTTGTAGGTTGTTCATATACATTTGGAGAAGCACTTGAAGATGATGATACTATGCCTGCTAAAATTGAAAAAATAACAGGACGTTATGGCTATAATTGGGGCATTTCAGGGTATGGACCTGTGCAAGTTTTGACGCTTTTTCTCTTGGAAAAGGAAAATCATTTAATAAATGAAAAACCTGAATATATTATTTACACATATATGTTTAATCATATTGACAGATTTATAGAATATGAACTTTATGATTTATACAGAAAAAGAAATTATATTCCTATCCAAAAATATAATAATTTTTACAAATCATATGTGTATAGAAATATTAAAGATGCAGAACTTTCTGATTATTTATATGATATGGAAAGAATGGATGTTCAATTGAATCTTTTTTATTCAATTATGAAAGATATTAAAAAAGAAAGTGAAAAATTATTTCCGGATAGCAAATTTGTTGTACTGATATATTCTGATATTAATTATGATTTGTGCATTGGCTTAGTAAGAGAAAATAATGAAAATGAACAAAGAATTGAAAAAATGTTTGAAATTATGTATTCAAAAGAGTTTAGAAAACAACTCGAAGAAATGGGCTTTATAGTGATAACAACCGAAGAATTAACAGGAAGAAAAATGTACAAATTGGAAGATAGACAGCCCAAAAATGTTGATCCAAACTATCCTCACCCGACAAGTAAGGCTTGGGATGAAGTAGTTCCTCAATTGTGTAAAAAATTGAATTTATAGTTTTACTAATCCCTATTTTAGAATGACGATAAGACCCTGAAACACACTACGTTTCCTTTTATCCGTAAGTCAAAAAACTATAACGGTTAAAAGTCAACTACGGAGACAGGCTCACAAGTTTCACCTTCGGTTCAACCGTTCGCTTTGTCAAGTTCAGGGTGACGAAAAGTTATTTTTTATTCGCACTACACAAAATCCGCTCAACATAACACGAAGTAATTCTCAATGGTTATTAACTTTTCATTGTTTATTGTTTGTATTACAATTTTTTCCGGGACGGTTTGTCGTTTATTTTTTGTTTAACATCATCTATTTTAATCACAATTAAACACAAATAATTAAATAAAAAATTAAATACAAATTGAGTTCGATTTTATTTGAATGGAATTTTGCTATGACAACTTTTTTCACAGGAATAATTTTATTTTTACTCAGCGGTTTAACAGCCATGATTTTTACTCCAAGGTTTAAAGTGCCGGTCGTTTCTCTCTTATCTTTTGCGGCTTCGATTTTTTGCATTCAACCTGCCGTGAAAGTCTTGGCAGCAGGAATTTCCTTAGTAGATACTTTTGATTTTAACAACATTTTCGGTGCCGTAAAATTTTCGATAGACCCTCTTTCGGCATTTTTTATCATCGTTATTGTCATTATGAGTTTGGTTTCCGTAATTTATTCAAAAGGTTATCTGAAACAATATTTGCAAAAAGGTGAAAACATCAACTCTCACTTGATTTTCTTAACAATGCTGATAGCCTCTATGCTTCTTGTTGTTACTTGTCAAAATGCTTTTATGTTCCTCATTTGCTGGGAAATAATGTCTTTAAGTTCATTTTTCCTCGTCATTTTTGAAAACAAAAAGAAGGAAGTATTGAAAGCAGGGATAAAATATCTCGTATTCATGCATATTTCAGTGCTTTTTATAATAATGTCTTTTGCTTCAATTTCAATAAACTCGGGAAGTTTCGACTTCGCCTCGTTTAAAGATGTTTTACAAAACAACTCGCAACTTGCAAATTTGGCATTTTGTCTGGCTTTCATAGGTTTTGGCACAAAAGCGGGTTTTGTGCCTTTTCACAATTGGCTGCCCGATGCACACCCCGCCGCACCGAGTCATGTCAGTGCAATTATGTCGGGTGTTATGATAAAAACAGGTATTTACGGTATTTTAAGACTTCTCACGTGGATTGTTGTGCCGTCATTATTTATTTCATATTCCGTTTTAATAATTTCCGTAATTTCAGGTTTATACGGGGTGCTTTATGCTATTTCTCAGCACGATTTGAAAAGGCTTCTCGCTTACCACAGTATTGAAAATATCGGAATTATTGGTATCGGCATCGGTGTCGGAATGCTCGGTTTAGCGTACAATCAGCCGATAATTGCAATTTTAGGTTTTTCGGGCGGAATTTTGCACATTTTGAATCACTCGATATTCAAAGAATTACTGTTTTTGTCGGCAGGAAGCGTTTATGTCAAAACTCACACCAGAAATGTTGAAGAATTGGGCGGTTTGATAAAATCTATGCCAAAGACCGCTGCGTTGTTTTTAACAGGTTCGATAGCGATTTGCGGACTGCCGCCGTTCAACGGTTTTATAAGTGAATTTTTGATTTATTTCGGTATGTTCAAAAGTTTATCGGTGCACCATTTTATATGTATAACCGTTACATTATTTGCAATTTCAGGTCTTGCGCTTATCGGAACGATGGCTATTTTGTGCTTTACAAAAGCATTCAGCGTTATTTTCCTCGGAATGCCGAGAAGTGAAGCGGCTGAAAAAATTAATTCCGACTGCGAAAATTCTATGATTTTGCCGATGAGTTTTCTCGCTGCGTTAACGCTTGTGATAGGTGTTTTGCCTCAATATGTTTTCAATTTTGTTATAAAAGCGGTTGACGTATTAGTGAAGGTTAATTTGCCGATAATGTCCGAGCCTGTTGAATTAATGCAGGTTATTTCTTTATATTCGCTTGCTTTCATATCTGTTGTTTGGGTTTTAATTCTTGTGAAAAAAAGAATTTACAAAAAGAAGGCAGTCCTTTTTGAAACTTGGGGCTGTGGATATAACAGGGCAAATAATCACATGCAATATACCGCTTCTTCATACGCAAGCCCGTTTTTATCAATGTTGAAGCCGTTATTTAAAAAGGTTTTTGATATTGAAAAGCCGAAAAAATTATTTCCTCAAAATGCTCATTTCAGACTTCACGTTGATGACATCGAAGAAGCCTATTTGATTGAGCCTTTGGTAAAATACGACGAGTGGTTTTTATCAAAATTTGAGGCGCTTCAAAGCGGAAATATTCAATCATACATTAAATACGGTTTGGGATTTTTAATAATCGCAATAATCGGAAGTTTATTCATAGGATAATAAAATGCTGATAAAACTATTAAATTTAATAATTCTATTGTTTGTTCCCTTCTTGATGATGGGGATAATTAAAAAGACAAAAACTTTTTGGGTCGGTAAAAAGGGTGCGTCTGTATTTCAGCCGTTGTACGATTTTATCAGGCTGATGAAAAAAGATTTTGTCATAAGCACGACGACTTCGGAAGTTTTTCGTGTTGCACCTGTCATAAACCTTGCGGCGGTTATTTTTGCGGCACTTTTTGCACCGCTTGCATCAGGTCAAGCAATTATCAATATTCCTGCCGGTTTGATTGTGTTTGCGTACACTTTGGGGCTCGGAAAATTTTTGTCCCTGATTTCCGCAATGGACACGGGAAGCAGTTTTGAGGGAATGGGGGCTTCAAGAGAAGCGTGCTTTACCACTATCGTTGAACCCGCTTTCTTCATTTTGATTGCCTCAATTATGACTTTGAGCGGAAACTACACTTTTGACGCTTTATCAAAAATAATCTCCTCAGCAGGAAATTTCGGAATTTTGATTATTGCGTTTGCTGTTGTGATTTTATTTATTATGGTTTTGGTGGAAGGCTCACGTGTTCCCGTTGACGACCCTGCAACTCACCTTGAATTGACGATGATTCACGAGGTTATGATTTTGGATAATTCGGGAAGCGATTTGGCTTTCTTCACTTGGGCTAACGGCATTAAAATAATGTTGATTTCCTCTCTGATTGCCAAAATGATTATTCCCGATAATATTGGAATTTGGCTCGCTATATTGCTCTATCTTGCAGTAATGTTCGTAATTTCCGCCTTGATTGGCACAATAGAATCCTCTATGGCAAGAATTAGAATGTCGCACGTATTTGAATTTGTGTTCATTATGAGTTCACTCGCTCTCGTCGTTCTTTCTCTCGTCGTTGCGGGCATGTTTGGAGGTATCTAAATGGTAAACGGTTTTATAATTTTATTCGGACTTACAATGCTTTATCTCGCTGCAACAAGCAGAATTATTGCTCACATCAGATTGCTCATAATCCAAGGTGTTTTGCTTTTCTTGATTTGCTGTTCGGGCATGAAGGATATGAGCCTTTTGAACATTGCGTTTTTGACGGTTGAAACTCTTATTGTAAAGTCAACTGTTATTCCGTGGTTTTTGTACAAAGTTTTGAAAAAAACACACTCCGACAGAGATGTGGCGGCAAATATTCCGCACTTCTACTGCCTTGTGATTGCAAGTATAATTCTTTTGGTAAGTATGTTGCTTTCGCAATACTATGTTTCTTCAATAAAGTTGGTTTCGCACCTGTTTTTCGGCATTTCCGTCGCAACCGTTATCATAAGTTTGTGGCTTATAACCATTAAACATAAAATAATTTCCAACGTTATCGAGTTTATCACTATGGAGAACGGAATTTTTCTTCTGTCTTTATCCGTGGCAAAAGAAATGCCTATTTTGGTAAATTTGGGCGTATTACTTGATGTATTTATTGCGGTTTACATATTGGGATTATTTGTAAACGTGATAAACAATGAATTTCAAGATTTGGAAATTTCAAATCTCTCGGATTTAAAGGACTATGAATACAATGATTAATACACTTTTAATATTTCCAATAATTGCATGTCTGTTGATTTTGCTTATCAAAAATAAAAAATTTGATATGCTGATGCTTAACTTGTACGCACTCGTTCACGTTTTTTCAACGATTGTACTCGCTATTAACAAAGATTGCGGAACACCTTATTTTGCGGTAGATAACACAAACTTGATATTCCTGATTGTTTTATCCTTCGTCTTTTTGATGACCGTGATTTACAACAACGGGTACACAAAAACCTTTAATTACGCAGAATATCCCGATAGTCAAATCAGAAATTACACAATGATGATTTTGATTTTCGTTTTATCAATGACGGGAACGATTTTAAGCACGGATTTGGGAATATCTTGGGTCTTGATTGAGGCAACAACTCTTTCAAGTGCATATTTGATTTATTTCAACAAAACAAAACACGCAATAGAAGCGGCTTGGAAATATGTATTCATCTGCTCAATCGGTATTGCTCTTGCTTTTGTCGGAATTATTTTACTCAATATTTCAACGGGAAACATAAATACTCTCAATTTCTCGGAATTGTACGCAAATGCAGGCAGTTTCAACCATAATTGGCTGAAAGCCGCTTTTGTATTCATGTTGTTCGGCTTCGGGGCAAAAATGGGCTTAGCGCCCGTTCATTTCTGGCTTCCGGATGCACACTCGGAAGCACCTTCGCCTATTTCAGCATTGTTGTCGGCAACTCTCTTAAATTCTGCTTTCCTTGTAATTGTAAGAGTTTTCAAGATAATGACCCTTGCAGATTGCACTCAATATGCAAGACTTATGCTGTTAATAATGGGCTTTGTTTCCCTTTTCGTTACGGCGGTTTTTGTTTATCACATCAAAAACTACAAAAGAATGCTCGCATATTCTTCGATTGAAAATATGGGAATTTTAGCGATTGGAACCGCTCTTGGCGGTGTTGCTTATTATGCCGTTGTTTTACATTTAATTGGACATTCACTTGCAAAAGCATCATTCTTCTTAACTTCGGGAAATGTTTTAGAATTATTCGGAACAAAGAGAATAAAATCAGTCAGCGGACTTATGACGGCTGACAGTTGCTCAGGGTGGCTTTGGACGTTGTCTTTCCTTGCAATATGCGCATTTCCGACTTCGTTATTATTTGTAAGCGAATTTTTGATAATCAAAACCATGATTGTTCAAAAACATTACGCTTTGTGCATTTTGTTTGTTTTACTGCTTACAATAATTTTGTACGGACTTGCAAAAGTCGTCTTGAAAATGACTTACGGCAAATTGAGCGAGGACAAAGAGCATAGCGTTTTTGAAAACAAAAAGAAAATATCACCTTCAATGTACGTACCGCAATTTATAATGCTGATTTTGGTATTTACACTCGGAATATACATTCCGGACTTTTTAAACAGCATTATAAACGTTGTATTTACAGGGTTTTAGCACAAGGATATAAATTATGACAAAATGGATAACGGCAAAAAATAATCAAAGAATAAATCTTTCGGAAATTCCTGTTCTTCCTTTTTCGGAATTGAGGGAAGAAATTATTGCAGCGGCAAAACGCCCGATTGGATTTTTCGGGAAAGATTGGGGATTTGGTCAAACGAAATTGTTTGTTATTTTGGCTGACGATGAAAAGTCTGATTTGTATATTTCTTCTTCGATATTTACCCCCGAAGAAACTTCGTACGAGTCGTTAACGCAAGTAATGCCCGCTTTTCACATTTTTGAACGTGAATTTTATGAACAATTTAAAATAAAACCGCTCAATCACCCTTGGTTAAAGCCTGTTAGGGAAAATCAAGATGAGTATAAATTTTTTGAAATGGAAGGTGATGAAGTTCACCAAGTTGCAGTAGGACCTATTCACGCAGGGGTTATTGAGCCGGGGCATTTCAGATTTATGTGCAACGGGGAAACCGTTTATCATTTGGAAATAATGCTTGGCTACCAGAACAGGGGCATTGAGGATTTAATGGTTAAAAAACCGTCTAATCAACTTGCGGAATCCGTTTGCGGAGATAGCGTAATCGCTTACAATACGGCTTATTCACAGGTTATGGAAGCACTTAAAAATGTTCAAATTTCAAATAAGGCTCAATTAATAAGAAAAGCCGCTTTGGAAATGGAACGAATGGCAATTCATATCGGCGATTTGGGCGCTGTTGCAGGCGATATTGCCTATTCAATGGGCGCCGCCGTGTTCGGAGTTACAAGAACTTTGGTTATCAACACAATGCTCGAATGGTCGGGAAGCCGTTTCGGACGTGGCTTAATTAGTGTCGGCGGAGTTAATTTTGACCTTGATGACGCTCAAATTGATAAAACCTTGAAAACTTTGGATAAAGTTGAAAAAGATACCGACAGAATGATTAAAACTATGCTTAAATCATCTTCCGTCGTTTCAAGACTTGAAAAAACAGGCTTGGTCAGCCTTGAAAAAGCAAAAGAAACCGGACTTGTCGGAATGGCTGCAAAAGCATCAGGTGTCGAACTTGATTCAAGATATGACTTTCCTGACAAATGGATTTTTGAACTCGGACTTGAAAAAAAACCGTTCAAAGGCACAGGTGATGTCAATTCCAGATTTAAACTCAGATATAAAGAGGTTAAAGAATCTTTGACAATTGTCAGAAAAATTTTAAGTAAACTGAAAGATTTCAAATCCGAACCGATTTTGGTATCGGCAGATGATGAATTGGAAAAAGATTCATTTGTCGTTTCGATTGTCGAGGGTTGGAGAGGTGAAGTTGTCCATGTTGCAATGACTGACGGCAATTCCAATTTGACAAGATACAAAATTAAAGACCCGTCCTTCAATAATTGGTTCGGCTTGGCACTTGCGGTAAGAAATAACGGCATTTCAGATTTTCCGCTGTGCAACAAAAGTTTCGATTTGTCGTACTCAGGCAACGATTTATAAGGAAAAAATTATGTTAGATACGTTAAAAGCAAGAATTTATCAAGGACAACAGTTTATTAAAGATATTCCGAATGCACCGATGAGAGAACAATTCAGAGGGTTTCCGATTTTGGATAACGGAAAATGCTCTGAGTGCAAAAAATGCCTCGGTATCTGCCCCACAGGCGCTTTGAACATAAATCCTTTAACGATAGATATGGGAAAATGTACGTTTTGCGGTGCTTGCAAAAATATCTGCAACTTCGGTGCGGTAAATTTTTCCAACCGTTATAAACTTGCTTCAACAAATCGTGAAAACCTCATAGTTACGGAAAATATGACCGCTGATGAATACGAAAAAACAGCAATTGCCGTTAGAAAAGAAATTAGTTCTTATTTTTCTAAATCCTTGAAATTAAGACAAGTGTCGGCAGCAGGCTGCAACGGTTGCGAAATGGAATTAAACGCATGCTCAAACGCTAATTTTGATATGGGAAGATTTGGAATAGACTTTGTTGCCTCACCAAGACACGCTGACGGAATTGTAATTACAGGCCCTATCTCCGAAAATATGGCATACGCCCTCGAAAACTGCTACCATTCCGTTCCTAATCCTAAAATTGTTATTTTATGCGGGGCTTGTGCAATTTCAGGCGGAGTTTTCTTTGAAAGCACTAAAATTAATCGGGAATTTTTGGAAAAATACCCGATAGATTTGTATATTCCGGGCTGCCCTGTTCATCCGCTAACCTTTATTAACGGTGTTTTGAACTTTATAAGAGAAAAATAGAATAAAAAAACTCCGCTAAGCAAGTGGAGTTTTTTAATAGAGTTTTCTAATAGAGTTTCATTGATTTTCTTGGTTTTCACAGTGTTTCAATGAGATTTAGATAGAGTTAGATAGAGTTTTTGAGATGAGATAAGAGATTTTGTTTACGGGTTATGAAAAATATTCTACTCCGTTTCTGTAACCCTTGAATGATGCTGTTTGGATTGTGTCTGCTGCTGAGCCGAAGTTTATTGTTTGGCTTGTTGAACTTGTTTTTGAGTTAAAAAGTGAAAGTTCTGTTGTCATTGGTTCTGCTGAGCCAAGGTCTACGAATGTTGAGTCGATGATATCAGGATTGCTGTTGAATCTTCCTTTGAAGGCAGTTGCTTGGAAGTTTGCTTTTGCGTTTTTAATTGAACCTGAAAGGTTTTGTGCTGCATTTTTTGCTGATGCGGTCAAGTTACCAAAATTTGCTGCCGCATTTGTTTTTGATGCGCTGAATGCGTTTTGGTAAGTTGATAAACTTCCTTTTCCGATTAATGCGTTGCCTGTTGCATTTGTGTAAGATTTGCCTGCTGCTGCTGACATTGCAATTGTTGCTGCTCCGCCGCCGACATTTTCAAGTGCTTGTCTTTTTTCTGCATCGGTTGTTGCTTGTGTTGCATCGTATATGCCTTTGCCTGCTTGAATTCCGCCTGCTATTGCTCCGCCTGCGATAAGAAATGGTGTTGCTGCACCACCTGTTACGGCGATTAATGCGGCTGAACCAAGAGCAACTGCCGCTGTTTTAAGGAAGTTTTTGGGGCTTGAAAACATGTTTGTTACAGATTTTACAGCACCTTTTGCAAAACTTTTTATGCCTTCCCACAAACCGATTTTGCCGTCATCTTTGCCGTCTATGCAAGTGCCGTCAAACATTCCTTGTGTAAGACCTTCTGTGTTAGAGAAGAGTGAAACATTATTTTCATTGAGATTGCCTGATCTCAAAATTTGTTGTTGTTGCAATAATTGTATTTTTGATGAATATAAATTATTAACTGCTACCATGTTTCTACTCTCCAATAACTCTCTACTTTTATATAAAGTATTTCCAATCTCAAATCTTGCTTTTTTGTATATACTTATATTTACATATCTTAACAGTTAAGATATATCGTATACTTCTTTGCTCAAAAATGAAAAATACGCAGTTCAGAATGACAGAGAAATATTTACAAAATAAAAACATACATTTAAAAACAGAGAGGCAACTTGTTGCCTTTGATTAATCGGGTACTCGTTTTTCTCTGCTTCGCTTTCGGGCTTCGCCCACTCGCTCCGCCGAAAAACTCCTGCTTACGGGCCGGGTTCGTTTCGCTCACACGGCACCCTACCGATATCATAAAGAATATGGTTTTAGATTCTGAACCAAGTTCGGAATGACAGAGAAATATTTGTAAAATGAAACATATACTCCAAAACAGAGAGGCAACTTGTTGCCAAAAAAAAGCCCTCGAATGAGGGCTAAAATCTTTGAGAGA
>ERZ857629.4521-NODE-4521-length-10717-cov-2.940724_pt1 | contig 10717 bp, 9 predicted proteins | sample MGYA00519700_ERZ857629 | MGnify/ENA primary metagenome ERZ857629 (study PRJEB31778, sample SAMEA3449351) | human gut metagenome | biome: human gut; feature: human-associated habitat; material: faeces | place: United Kingdom | collected 2010/2012 ... | reverse complement strand
TTTACCGTTATAAAAATTATCAAACATGAATAAACCTCATTAATACCAATACATTTACTTATTTTAAGGCAAATAACTCTTGATGTAAAGAAATCAATAAATACATAAATTAAAAGATTTTTTGTAAAGCAAAATCCAAAACGGTTTTAAGTTTTTAAAAAGAATTTTCAAAATAAATTTAAAATGACAAATGTTAATTAATAGTAACCATCACTTTATTATCCCCAGAAACGAAGTTTTTCAATATATGAAACATAAAATTTTGTCTGATTACTGAATTTTAGCCATGTGAACCTGACTGAAAAATTCTTTCATCTGATCAAAAGTTAAAATTGCGTTATGAGATGAGTTCCAAGGGTTTGAAACCTTAAACACCGTATTGCCGTCGTTATCTTGCGAAGGAGCAATTCTATAAGCATGAGTGCCATACATACTCAAACTTCTATCCATAATTAATTCTGCTCTGAGTAAATTTCTTTTTCCTTTATTTTTTGTACCGCCCGAGAAAATATATTCTTTTGAAGCGTCAGGATCTTTCAAAATTTCTTCAAGATTAGGGTCGTCCATAGCGTAGACTTCTGTTTCTTTAAATCCGAAATCCAAGAAAACATCTTCCATATATCCGCCATCGCCTCTGTAATAATCTCCGGGGGTTTGGTAAGAAGTTTTTCTAAACGAATTCATCTGATCCAAAGAGCGAATTGTTACACCGTCGCAATCGCTCATTTCAGGGTTTCTTTCGCTATCCAAAGCAACAACAAACTCATGTCTTGTTCTTTGCTGATCGGTATTAAATCTATCCAAAACCGACTGATAATCTTTTATTTTGCTTTCCAAAATTTTCTTTTCTTTTGCATCATCGGTTGAATCAAGTTTAGTCTGCAAGTCAGTTATAGCCTTACCTTGCATATCACGAACCATATTTGCAACTCTGTCTTCCAAAAATTCACCGTAAGCATACTCAACGAGTTTCATACCTGTTGAGCCTGTAACAAAGTTTCCTTTGTACGCTTTTGGCATTTCACCGTTTTTGGCGGTATAAACAAAATCGCTTGACGGGAAATTGATTTTTACATCATCGCCGTCTTGTTCAAAACATTGTAAGAAATAAGGGCGAGAGTTCGGGTTATCCATCATGGAATTTACAGTAGAAACAAAATAGCAGTCAGCAGAATGTGTTTGAGCGTTTGCGAATCTTTCTGCGGGCGGGAACAATTTTATCATTGTATCCCTATCCATTTTTAACTGTTCGGCAACTCCGTCTTTATTTTTTATAAAAACATTTTTCTGACCTTCAACCTCAAAAATATCGCCCGTTTCAGCAGAAGCAAGTCCTTCTTCCTTCGAGGAAACATGAGGTATATAAGCATCATTAGGGTCAATTCCGTTTGCTCTTGCGTCAAAAATCATTTTGACATCTTTTTCCATTGCATCGCACATAATGCCGTCTTTGCAAACAAATCTGAGAGTTCTCGGATTGACAGCCTTTTCATCAACCAAAGTCAACAACATTGCGACATTTTCGGACTGTGCATTACCTTTCTTTATAGCATTTTTCAAATTAGAAATATCTCTTATTCCCAATTTACCCGTTAAAGCAAACTTATTTATCAATTTTCCTGCATTATCGGTAACACCTTGAGGAGCAATACCAACCATAGCCTTCCAAACATCACCGTTTGGCGACTTAGCCGTTTCCGTTCTCGTTTCATGAAGCGGTATATCTTTCTTTACTTGTTTTTGTTTTGTTACAAAATCTGTTTTTACAGAAATGCCTCTTACAGCATCCATTTTTCTAATACCCTCGTGTTTACTTGATTTCTGCTAAAAAGAAAACAAAAATACATGCCTCTCACTTTAACATATTTATATTATCGGCTAAAATTGTTAAAACTTTAAGAAATTTTTTGTATAATAAAAGCAGGAGATTTTGTTTTATGAAAAAGTTTATTTTAAATTGTTTATCATTGATGATTGTTTTTACTTTAAGCAGCACCGCAAGTTTTGCAACGGAAAAATTGTACAAATTCGTTCCCGTAAACGATAAAAAAACAAGAGTTGAATTTGCAAGAACAATTGTCCCTGACAATTTTGAAGTAAACGCTGACGTTGTTTGGTCAAGAGATTTTGAAAACCCTGTGCTCATAACAATTACCGCAAAACCAAAAGACAAAGATGTTTTCTTCTTTGCCTCAACTCAAAAAACTTTCGTTGACACAAGCAACCTCAAAAAAGATTACCAAAACAAAAAAGACCCTAAATTAAACATCACAAACAAAAAATTTGTTACTCCCGAAGAATACATTCTTGAAATTGTAAACGTAACAAACCCAAACGCAACAGACATCAAACTTTTGTCTGAAAAAAGTTGTTCTTCCGAATTAAAAGATTATCTCATCGGAGAAATTTATAAAAAATCCGAAAATACAAAAGATAACTACAAAACAGACAGACACTCCGCAAGCGTAAAATTGGAAAAACCATTTATTGAACCGTATATTGCAACCTACACATTCAACGTAAACGGCAAGCAATATAAACAAACTTTCCTGACAATGTTCTCGTCAATTGATTTGAAATACGTCCAAAAAAGCAGTTACGACGAGTATTCCACCATCATCAAAAAGTTATGGACAAACTCCGGCTTGTACTCTTTTAGAGCAGAAGAAAAAGATTACAACAACTACATTGACGACTTTGTAATTTTTGTATCAGACACAATGATGAACCAAAAAGCAAAATATGCACTGAATAAAGTTAAAATTCAAATGGTAGTTGAACAAAATCCTTCTTTCATCGATGTTCACACAGGAATCCCCTTGAAAAATCTTCCCTCTGAATTATTCAGAAGATACTACGAAGGCGGAAGTGCAGATTATTCTGAAAATCAACCCATGCAGCAGCCTACAATCAATGATTTACGTTGGGTTAGTGAGATTTTAACCCCTCAAACCTGCTACAGTTACAGGAAAATAACTTCGATTTGGAACCAAAAATTATACATTCCGGAAAAATTCCAAAATGTTTATTACAACACGCTTCAACAAAAATTGTTAATAAATGATAACGGCTCAAAACCAGACGGCATCTGGATTAAACTAAAGCCTTCAAAAATTAATTACAATATTAAAAACGATTAGAAGAATACGTCCGTATCTGACGCAAGTATGTGTTATACTGATAGTAAAGGTGAAAGTCAAAGCGACTTTTCTTCCTAACGGTTATTTTTAATTACTTTCAAATCTTGGCAATATCATTGTATATTGCCTTTTATTTTTTAATTATAAATTATTGTAAATATAGCACCAAAAATGTAGCAAAAAATTTTATGTTCAAGTTATTATGCTGACGGTAAGAGTGTAAACGAAAGGATTTAAAATGAACGTAAACGCTATTTCTAATGTTAATTTGTACAATGTAAATGCTGTTAATGCTAACCAAAATAAAGTTACAAATCCTTTCATGATGCAAAATGCAACTGATACGGTTGAACTTTCAACAAAAAAAGCAGCACCTCAACCTAAAACAAAATTAGAAGTTGCAAGCGAAAAACTTAACGAAGGCTTGGCAAAAGCAGGTGAAAAATTTAAAGCACACGTAAATCAAGGTTTAGACAAAGCAGAGGCTGATGCTAAAACAATCAAAGACCCTGTTGATGCAATGGCAACTTCTCACGTTGCAGCAAATACCGCTTTCATTGGTCAAGCAGTTGTCGGCACAGGCGCAGCAATCGCTGAAATCGCAAAAGGAATTTTTGAAGCCTTCAAAACAATAGTTCAACAATAAATGAATGAATGAATAAATTTTATAAAAAGGCGGTTTTCAAAAACCGTCTTTTTTGTTGCTAATTTCTTTATTAATAAAGAAGGCGGCGTTGATTATTCTAATCAACGCCGCCTTAATTTGTTTATCTGCAACCTTTACAAGTTAATTATTTATTTTCAATAACTGCTTGTGCTGCTGCAAGTCTTGCTTGCGGAACTCTGAAAGGTGAGCAGGATACGTAATCCAAGCCGATTTTGTGGCAGAATTTAACTGAATCGGGGTCGCCGCCGTGTTCACCGCAAACGCCGCCAACCAATTTTGCATTTTCTGCTTTACCTTTTTCCATTGCCATTTCGATTAATTGACCTACACCTTTTTGGTCTAATGTTACGAACGGGTTCGTAGAAAGAATCTTTTGTTCTACGTAATTCTTCAAGAACTTACCTTCCGCATCATCTCTTGAATAACCGAATGTCATTTGAGTAAGGTCGTTTGTACCGAATGAGAAGAATTCTGCATATTCTGCAACTTCATCAGCCGTTAACGCTGCTCTCGGAATTTCAATCATTGTACCGAATTTATAGTCAACTTTAACGCCTTTTTCTTCCATTACTTGATCTGCAACCTTAACCAAAATTTCTTTTGCAACTTTAAGTTCGTTTACGTGTCCGATTAACGGAATCATAACCCAAGGTTTAACGTTTACGCCTTCCTTCTTCAAATCGCAGCATGCTTCAAAGATTGCTCTTACTTGCATTTCGTTAATTTCAGGGTATGTCAAACCTAAACGGCAGCCTCTCAAGCCCATCATCGGGTTAGATTCTGACAAACCTTCAACGATTTCGAGCATTTTTTCATCTTCTGCATAATCTTGCTTCAATGCTTTCTTCGTTGCAACTTTTTCGATTAATTCAACCTTTGAAGGCAAGAATTCGTGAAGCGGAGGATCGAGAAGTCTGACTGTCAACGGTTTTTCGCCGAGCGCTTTGAACATTGAGTAGAAGTCTGAATATTGCATAGGAAGTAAGTGATCAAGTGCTTCTTTTCTTGCTTCTTTTGTTCCTGCGATAATCATCTTTTGTACCCAAGGAAGTCTGTCCGGATCCATGAACATGTGTTCTGTTCTGCAAAGGCCAACACCTTCAGCACCAAACTTCAAAGCGTTTTCGATATCTTTCGGAGTATCAGCGTTTGCTTCAACTTTCATTGTTTTGATTTCGTTAACCCAAGTGAAGAATTTTTCGAAGTCTGAATCGATACCTGCTTCAACAAGTTCGATAGCACCTTCCATAACTTCACCAGTACCACCGTCTAATGAAATAATATCATCTTTGTGGAATACAGTGCCGTCTGCACAAGTGATTGTTTCTTTTTCGAGGTTGATTGTCAAATCTTCACAACCTGAAACGCAAGGTTTACCCATACCTTTTGCAACTACCGCTGCGTGAGATGTAGCACCGCCTCTGAGTGTCAATACACCTTGTGCAACTGCCATACCGTGAATATCATCAGGGCAAGTTTCGATTCTTACGAGGATAACTTTTTCGCCCTTAGCACCACGTTCTGCTGCTTCTTCTGTATCGAATACGATTTTACCAACTGCTGCTCCAGGAGATGCGTTTACACCTTTTGAAACCTTGTGAGCGTGTTTTACTGCTGCAGGGTTGAAGCAAGGAAGCAATACTTGGTAAACTGAATATGGGTCAACCAATTTGATTGCTTGTTCTTTTGTTACAATGCCTTCTTCGTGCATATCAACTGCGATTTTGATTGCTGCTTTTGCAGTTCTCTTACCGTTTCTTGTTTGAAGAATCCAAAGTTTTCCTCTTTCAATCGTAAATTCCATATCTTGAACATCGTGATAGCCGTTTTCAAGTTGTTTTGCGATTGCAACATATTGCTTGTAAAGTTCAGGCATATCTGTTTCAAGTTCTGCGATTTGTTTCGGAGTTCTGATACCTGCAACAACGTCTTCACCTTGTGCATTTACCAAATATTCACCGTAGAATTTGTTTTCACCTGTTGCAGGGTTTCTTGTGAATGAAACACCTGTTGCACAGTCATTACCCATGTTTCCAAACACCATTGTTTGTACGTTTACGGCTGTTCCGAAATTATGGTCGATTTTGTTCATATTTCTGTATGCAACTGCTCTCGGAATATTCCAAGAACGGAATACTGCTTCGATTGCTTCTTGCAATTGAACGAAAGGATCTTGCGGGAATTCTTTTCCTGTTACTTCTTTAATAACATTTTTGTATATAGGAATAAGAGATTTCCAACCCTCAGCAGAAACTTCAGTATCTGACTTTACGCCTTCTCTTGCTTTTACTTTTTCAACTTCTGATTCAAAATATTTTTGTCTGTCCATTTCCCAAGCAACTGAACCAAACATTGTCAAGAAACGACGATATGAATCGTAGCAGAATCTCGGGTTATTTGTTAATTTAACCATTGCTTCTACTGTTTCATCATTCAAACCAAGGTTCAAGATTGTTTCCATCATACCGGGCATTGAAACTCTTGCGCCTGAACGTACTGAAACCAATAACGGATTTGTTGTATCGCCAAACTTTTTACCTGCTTGTTGTTCAACTTCTTTAAGTGCAGTTTTAACTTCGTCCATCAAACCTGCGGGCATTTTATTGCCGTTGTTGATATAGTCCATGCAAGTTTCTGTCGTAATCGTTAATCCCGGAGGAACAGGCAATCCCAAATTTGTCATTTCTGCCAAGTTTGCACCTTTTCCGCCAAGGAGGTTACGCATATCGGCATTTCCTTCTTTGAAAAGCCATACTCTTTTTTCAGCCATAATTTTCTCCTTTAAATTCATGCTTCTAACATGAAATCACTATAACATCTATGCTTAAAAGGTATCATAAACATGTCTGTTTTCAAAGCATTTTCAACAATAAAAAATATAAATTTTTGTAAGAATTTACATTTTTCAATTTTACAAATCTTCTTCTTTACTATCCGACAGGTTTTGCAAATTTATCATCTTTTGTTGTATAATTATTCTCATGAAAAAATTATTATTCACTTTAATTATTTTTTCTTTTTCTGCCTTAATCGGCATTTTTTGCTGCAATGACAACTCTTTTGACGCAAGTCATATCGACTCCCTTCTCAAAAGTCAAAAAACTTTTGACACGGTTTTATATTGTCAAAGCAGCCATTCCTGTTTAAAGACACTAAAATCATCAAACAACGATTTTGATTTTCACACTTTTTTCAAGGAAAATTCTTCTCTTATTGAATTTTTTAACCCGAAAATTCAATATTCAAACACGATAAAAATATTCAAATTTCATAAAATTTTATCCCAAATTTTAATCAGGGCTCCTTGAACGCTTAAATACTTTCACAGCAAGACTTTTGGAAAATAAATAATTTTCCGTTTTTTGCAATTTGAACATTTATTTAAAATAAAAAAGGAGATAAAAATGAATAAACAAACTCAAAATCAAAAAAGCCACCACGGTGAAATCGTATGGGGAATAGCCGTTTTTATAGTGATGGCAATAGGAATGTACCTGCTCGCAATGTGGAGAGGGGTATAAAAAACCATTCAGAAAAGGGAAAGAGTTAATCTTTCCCTTTCTTTTTAATCAGTCATCTTTTCAACTTTAAACACATCGTTTTCAAAAGAAATTATTTTCAGTTTGTCATTTTCGTTTATTTCCGAGTCAGAAACATTTTCGCCCTCGGCAATTATCAATTCATTATTTACAATAATTTCAATTTGCCCTTTTTCAGACGGCAAAACCCCTGTCTTTGCGACAATTTCTTTTGGTAAAAAATCCTCTAAAATATCAGAAATTTTTACATATCTTTTTATTTTTGAAAAAATAAAAGAAGACAACACAAGAAAAAAAATACCAGCCAAAATAGCGATAGTTATTGCTGTATAGACAATATATTCATCTAAAAAGGAAAGTCCGATTTTTCCAAATCCGACAAAAAATGCCGCAACAGAAGCCACCGAGAAAAAATCTGTTTCGGAAGATTCCACACCGATATATTTTTTAGAATATGAGCAAATAACGCTTTTAAAAACACAGTACAAAAGCATTACAATCCAGACAAACACTGAGGTGTTTGTCAAAAAAACAAATGTTCTGACTAAATTTTCAAAACTCCAAGTGTCCAAAATTAACTCCTTATTAAAAAGACCCGCCGACAAGGTAATATGCCGCACATTTCAAACCGCTGCCGACTGGCGAACAATCTTCCTTCATTTCCTGTCTTGAATCATTATACCCCATAGGCTCGATTCTGTCAGGAAAAACCAGCACAACAAATACATCTTTTCCTATAAAATTCCTTTTGGATTTTCCGTTAATGTCCGCAAACAATATGCCCAAAGGTGAGGTTTTCAAATTTTCCGAATTTCTTTTTGAAGCCGTAAAGCCGATTATCATGCCATTTTTCAAATACAAAAACTCATCAGCACGATATTTTGATATGCTTTTGATGATTTTTCCGTTCAAAAAAATGTGGTGATACTTAGAATAATCAGTTTTCATATTGTTTTCGGTATCAACGTTCAAATATTTTTTATACAAGTTGAAAAATTCTTTTGAACTCAAGTCAGGATTTGTCTTGTATTTTTCAATCTCGGACTTCTCCTGAATTTTCATAAGCTCAAAAGAGTAGACCAACTCAGGATAAAATGATTTCCATTTTGCAATTCTCTCTGCCTGATTGAAGTCAATTATTTTCAGCGGAAATATGACTGCGGCAACAACCGCAATCGTGAAAATCAAAATCAAAACTTCCGTTAAAGAAAATGCAAAACGTTTCATTATGCCATATCCAACCGTTTTTTCTCTTCGATTAATTTTCCGTAAACCCAATCAGGAATGAAACTTTTGCCCAAAATCACATTGCCGTTTGTTGGGTGAGGAGCGTGAAAATCCGAACCGCCCGTCATAATTAAGCCGAATTTTTCAGCCAATGTCGAAAAATACTCAACCATAGCAGGTGAATGCTTTCTGTGATATGCTTCAACCCCTCTCAAACCGTAATTCATCAAATCTTTAATAAGGGTATCTGCAATATCAACGTCATAAGGGTGTGCCATTACAGGAACACCGCCTGCATCGTATATCGTTTCAACCGCTTCATGAGGAGTAACGGTTTTTCTTTGCACGTACACGGAAGAAGCATTGTTTATATACTTGTTGTACGCATCAATCACACTGGGCGTGCCGCCTGCCGCACAAATTGCCTTCGCAATATGTGGTCTGCCTATACTTCCGCCTTCCGAAACTGAATTTTTAATATCTTCTATATTAATCTTTATGCCTTCTTTTTTGGCAAGGAGTTTCAAAATTTCTTTTGTCTGCTTCAATCTCGCATTTTGTTGATACTTGATTACACGCTGAAATTCCGCATTTTGCATATCCATAAAATATCCCAAAATGTGGACTTCATACCCTTTGTAAATTGTGTTGATTTCTATCCCCGGAATTAATATCAACGGCTTTTTTGAATTTTCAGGCTGAATTTTTTCAAGATAAGCCTTTGCCACCGGATACGACAAAACATTATCGTGATCGGTTATGGCAATCGCATCAAGACCGGCTTCAATTGCAGCATCAACAACCTTTTCGGGGGAAAAAACTCCGTCCGAATAAGTTGTGTGAATATGTAAATCAATTTTCACTTTCCTATCCTCTCATACTCTATTTCCTCATAAAATCTTTTTATAATTAATTCTTTCTATATCTTCCGCAACGCCCGTAACCGCATCAACAGTTACCAAAACTGCGTTCACCATAACTTTACCGGAAGATGCAACTTCAAATCGGCTCGGCAGCATTGTTAACAAATGCCTGAGGGAAGATTCATAATCCATACCAATAATACCTTCCGCATCTCCGCAAAATCCGACATCAGATATATATGCCGTTTTTCCGTTAATAATGCCCTCATCAGCCGTTTGAACATGAGTATGAGTTCCTACAAATACACTCAACTTTGAAAAATACCTTGCATAACACATTTTTTCAGCCGTTGCCTCGGCATGAAAATCCATAAATATTACATTAGTTTCCCTTTTAATATCTTCTATACTCTCCTCAATAGAATATATCGGAGAGTCAATTACCGGCATAAAATTTCTGCCCAAAGCATTTATTACACCGATTTTTCCCTTTGGAGTGTCGAAAATTTTATATCCCTTTCCGGGAGCATCAGGATAGTTGATTGGTCTTAATAATTTATCAGCTCTGTCAATATAATCAAAAGCCTCTTTTTTGTCCCAAATGTGGTTTCCCGACGTCATACAGTCAATTCCGCAATCAGATAATTCGTTATAATTTTTTTCCGTCAAACCAAAACCGTGAGATGCGTTTTCAACATTCGCAATTACAAAATCAACGTCAGAAGGCTTGTTTTGTAAATAATCACGAACTGCCAGTCTGCCCGGTCTGCCTGCCATATCTCCAAAAAAAAGAATTTTTATTTTACCGTCCATAGTACAATCTCAAAATAAGAAAGCGGCACAAAACCGCTTTCTTTCATTTTTGTTTATTTCGCAACTTCCGTAACTCGAACTTCTCTTACAACCGTAACTCTGATTTGTCCGGGATAATCCAGTTCTTCTTCTATACGTTTTGAAATATCTCTTGCCAATTTTGCGCTTGCTGCATCGTCGAACTTTTCGGGTTGTACAATAACTCGAACTTCACGACCTGCTTGAACGGCAAATGACTGCTTGATACCATCGTAACTCGTTGCAATTTCTTCAAGTTTTTGAAGACGTTTGATGTAAATTTCAAGAGTATCACGTCTTGAACCCGGTCTGCCTGCCGATACAGCATCAGCCAATTTGACCAAAACCGCTTCAATAGTGTTTGCGGTTACATCATCGTGGTGTGCTTCAATTGCGTGAATAATTTCTTCTTTTTCACCGTATTTTCTCGCAAGTTCAACTCCTAATTCG
>ERZ857629.4520-NODE-4520-length-10718-cov-30.218606_pt1 | contig 10718 bp, 6 predicted proteins | sample MGYA00519700_ERZ857629 | MGnify/ENA primary metagenome ERZ857629 (study PRJEB31778, sample SAMEA3449351) | human gut metagenome | biome: human gut; feature: human-associated habitat; material: faeces | place: United Kingdom | collected 2010/2012 ... | reverse complement strand
AGTTTATTGTCATCATTCAGCAGATTAACTAGTTGTTGAACACTTGTAGTCATCTTCAACATGCGCTTGCCATTGAGATAAACTACGATACATACACTCAGGCTGATTACGCCTAAATTAGAAAGCGCAATCAAAAGAAATAAAATTGTTTTAGTCATAATACTCCCTTATTAAATCTCTTTTATGAAGAAGTGACTAAAAAACTACCTTTAGCTAGTTAGAGAAGGTAGCCCTCATGATTTTCACGAGGTGAGGCAGCTATCAGACGTCGCTGGCGATATCAGCAACACCTCGAGAATTCATGTAATTACTTTCATTTTGTTGATTTTTAAGTTTGTTGTTGTTAAATTTATCTTTTTCCTATTTTTTCATAGGGAAGTGCGCATTTTTAGTGCTACACTTCCTCTCCTTACTTTCACGATTGTTCCGGCAATTCCGTTACCATTTCCACGGCTATTTCATCACTGCATCATACAATGCCTGATAGTCCTTGACAACATCATAAATGTATCCATTCTCGCTGATGGCTGCAAAATGCTTGCGGGCACACGCTATCTTGCATCCCTCGATGCCACGTATGTGTGAACCCTGGATATCATTACCCTTGGTTTCTGCCACAAAATAAACATGCTTCACGCTGCCTTCACGGAATGCCACAGCCCAGTCGGGATTGTATTTGCCCATAGGCGTGTTGATGTAGAAGCCACGAGGCAGTTTGGTATAAACTACCACGTCATCCTGACGCTCCAGAGACTCGGCAAAGTTCTTTTCTACACCCATGCTGTCGAGCACTACCAGGTCGTAGAGCGATTTCTTTGACTCAATGGCATTGATGCCCAACTTGCCTCGCAGAGCATCCACCGTAAAGATGTCGGTAGAGAACTCATCATTCAGCTTCTCGTATGTAATACTCTGGATAACAGCAAGAGCCTTGCAGTCGTTGATGATCAGTCCTGCCTTGATGATGAATTCCTCCGGATTCATCTTGAACATGCTGAATGTTTCCGGCTTGATACCCTTCAGAATTTCCACGATGGTCTTTCTGGTCAACCCCGTAGCAGTTACCAGCTGTCCTATCAGGTCGTATGTCACTTCCTTGCCCACAGCTTCCGTTACATGGATGGTTCGGACATCGCCCTGAGTCATTGCCACACCTGCTTCAAGCGACTCCTTATCTCTGATTTCATCCATTGAACCGCCTTCTACCACGATGCGGATTTCCGTAACCCTCAACTTTTCATCAAGTTCCTCGATGGCTTTCTTCACAAGACCAGAAGTTTCAAAGCTTACCTGATAGTAGGTGCGGCGGTTGATGCGCTTCCAGAGATTCTGGAACTCCTTCTTGGCAAAATTATCCTTCTGCAACTTGGCAAGCTTCGGCTTTCTACCATTCTCCGGTGTTACTGCCGAAGGATTGTAAACGGTACCAAGGGTTGCTATAATGCCATCCCTCCATTCATTAGCCTTACCAAAATCGAGCCTATCATTGCGCTTATCCTCGAAATATTGAGCAGTCAACGCTCCGTTATCATCTACGTAGTCTTTGCGGATGAGGGCATTATAGATAGCTCTAGCCTGATTGATGTCAAACTTGCCATTGGTTCCATCTGCCATCGTATATGACCTGCCCTCGAAAAGATGGGTGGTGATAACGATTGGTCGGTCGGCACAGGCTTCAGCCATCTCCGTCTGCAGTTTCTTGGCAAAATCATCATAACTCTCGCTGGCTATCACCGTGAGGATGTTAGTATCAAACACATGGTCGCCCAATACATCCGCATCCTGGCGTTCACCCTTCTGGTTCACGCAAAGGCGCATTCCTCGTCCCACTTCCTGGCGCTTCTTGGTTTCGTTGTCCGAGTTCTTCAAGGTGCAGATCTGGAACACGTTAGGATTGTCCCAACCTTCCTTCAAGGCGGAGTGCGAGAAGATGAAGCGGACTGGCTCGTTCAACGAAAGCAGGCGCTCCTTATCCTTCATGATCAGGTCGAAGGCACGCTCTTCGTTCTCTCCCTGCTTTTCCTTCGATTCCACCGCCTTGCCCTTCTTATCCATGGAGAAGTAGCCCTGATGCACCTTGGATGCCGCATTGCGAGGGTCTGAAAGATAGCGCAGATAGGCTTCATCCGTAAACGATGGCAGCATTTCTGAAAGCACTCGGGTATATTCTTCCTCAAACATCTTGGCAAACTTACCCTTGCTATCCTCGCCTTCATAGAGGCGGTAGCTATCCACATGGTCGATGAAGAACAGACTGAGCACCTTGATATGCTGACTGAACAGCTGGCGCTCACGCTCCAGATGGGTGCGGATAGTTTCACGAATCTGAATACGACGGATATAGTCTTCGTTCACACTGCCCACGGCATCGCCTTCATGGAGAGTCAAGCCGTTGAGGAAGCGGACGATTCCCTGCCTGCCGTCTATGCGTTCTACGATGAAGTTGTTGTCATACTCGGCAAGTCCCCCACTCTGTTCCTTCAGGTTGAAGCGCTCATCCACGAGTTTGCTTACCTGTTTCGTTCCGGTCTGCGTCTTGATGTCGAAGCTGATGCGAGCCTGCGGACTGCCCTTGCCGATGACGATTTCTTCCAGATAGACGTAGCCGTTGGTGGCGGTACTGCCTATCTGTCTGATACCCTTCACCTCTATCTTCTTCACCAGTTTCTGGTTGTAGGCATCGATGGCATCCAGCTTATACACCATATTATATATATCACCCTTACGGTGGGTGGCGCTATACAGAAGGGTAAAGAGCGGCTTGAACATGGCAATACCCTTACGGGTCTTGTTCTTCTTGTCCACACCCAGCACCGACTGAGGTTCATCGATAATCATGATAGGATGGGTCTGTGCCAGCACGTCGATAGGACGGCGGGAGCCGAACTCATCACGGCGTTCGAAGATGATGCGGGCTGCCTTGTCAGCTTTCTTCAACTTGCCTTTCTCCATCTTATCGGTTGACTTCTCTTCATCCATAGATGCGTTGAATGCCTGGGTATTGATAATCATCACGTGCATGCCTGCATCGCTGGCAAAGGCATCTATCTTGCTGAGCTGCTTGGAGTTATACATAAAGTATTGCATGCGCTTGCCGTATTCCTGGGCAAAATGCTCCTGCATGCTCTCAAAGCTCTTCAATACGCCTTCTCGGATGGCGATGCTTGGCACCACCACCACAAACTTGGTCCAGCCATAGCGGGCATTCAGCTCATACATGGTCTTGATGTAGGTATAGGTCTTACCCGTACCCGTCTCCATTTCGATGGTGAGGGCGGTACCTACGCCTTGCAGCTGCTGCAGTTGTTCTACAGGTTTCAGGCCCTGTTCTGTCTGTATGGCTCTTACATTCTCGCAGACGGCTTCCGGTGCGAGGATGACGTTCTTGTTACCAAAGCCTTTTACCACAAAGAGGTCTTGATGAACTCCCTGGTCCACGATATGATCGCTCTGCCCATCGCTTTTGGGCTGACCTGTAAAGGCATTAGCCACAGCCAGCGCCGCTTCGGTTTGGAAGCGTTGATGTTTATATCTGAGTTTCATAGGCTTAAATCACTCTAATATTCTTCACTACTTCCTGGTCGCTCCAATCCAGTTTCTGCTTGAAGGTCTCGTAGATATTAATCTTGTCAGCATCCTGGGCAAAGCAGCTGTCACGGAAAATGACACGCAAAGGCATCTTGTCTGCCATGGCTTTTACTACGTCTTCTGATACGTTCTCGGCAAAGCAGGCCACCAGGTCGCCGTCGTTCACGGTATAGATGGTCTTGCCATCCACCACCTCCTGGGTCATAGGTAGAGAGAGCTGAACGCCCCAGTCGAGCATACAACCAAAGAGCAGGTCGAGGTCGTTTCGGTCGGTCTTGATGTTGTTCAGGAACAGATCGAGCTGGTCTTGCTTGAATTCCTTTGGAGAACGTTTTACATCCTCGTAATTGCCTTCGTCGAGACGGAAGACACGGAAACCGGTATCGAGGTCGGCGGTGGTAAGTGGAGATTCCTCCTTGATTTTCTTGCCGGCACGGCGAATACGCTCCTTGGCGATTTCTGGGATAGTATTATAGCCAGCCTTTCTTGCCTCGCTATCTTCCGGAGTTTCTTCAGAAATCTGAACCATAATGAATTTACGGTTGCCCCCATCTTCGGCGTTAAGCTGCATCACGGCGTGGGCGGTGGTGGCAGAGCCGGAGAAGAAGTCGAGGATGATGGAGTCCTTATCTGACGCTAATTTGCTTAATAGTTTACTCAATTCTACAGGCTTGGGGTAAGAAAAAATATCTTGACTTCCAAATAATGATTCCATTTCTTTGCGCGCAATTTGAGTATCTGGAATATCCTTTAATACAGATTTAATAGAAAGAGTTGACATCTCTTTTTTAGAATATAGTCTTCCATTTTCCTTAAAAAAGAATTCTTTTATAGTTTGACCTTTAAGGTCTGTTACTTTTTCACCTTTCAGCCATGAGAGAAACATATTTTTCATTGTCCAACCTGCTGATAATTTAACAGGTGAGGCTAATTTCCCATCTTTAAAACATAGTTTCCCTAATATTGTTATTTTTTCCGCTCCAGGTATTTCACCTTCTAAAATTTGATCTTTACCTTCGTATCTTATTCCTGCAGGGAATTCAATAACACTTTCAGGGTGTCTAGAATCAATTTTTTTATTACAACGCTCAATAGAATATTCTACATCTTCTGTTAATCGGTTGAAATATTTCTTTACGTTATAGTTTTTGGTATAACACAAAATATATTCATGAGACCTTGCTATTAATCCTGCATTAATACCTCTCGGAAGCGACCAAATAAAAGGTGCTATAAAATTACTTTCTCCTAAAACTTCATCGCAAATCTTTCTCAGATTCTCAACCTCATTATCATCAATCGAGATAAAAATCACACCATCCTCCGTCAGCAACGTTCTCGCCACCATCAATCTAGAATAAATCATAGAGCACCAATCCGAATGAAAACGTCCATTCGAATCTATGTTCTTGATATATTTATTACCTAATTCATCTACTGAACCCGAAGCCTCAGCATACTCATCAGCAGACATCGCAAAATCATCATGATAAACAAAGTCATTACCCGTATTGTAAGGTGGATCAATATAAATCATCTTTACCTTACCCAGATAAGACTTCTGGAGAAGCTTAAGCACTTCGAGGTTATCACCCTCAATATAAAGGTTTTGGGTGTTGTCCCAATCCACACTATCCTCCTTTACAGGACGCAATGTTTTCTTAGTAGGCTTCAAAACTTCGGCACGAGCTGCCTGCTTGCCAACCCAGTTGAACTCGTATGCCTCAGGAGCATCTTCTACTGCGTTGTCACCAAGAAGCTGGCGAAGTACGTCAAAATTAACTACACGTTTTACCCCCCCCCGTATCAGGATCGGCTACCTCCGTAAAGCACGAAGGCGCAATCTGATAAAGCGCATCCAGATTCAGCTGCGCTCCATCTGCCGACTGCAATTCCATTCTATTGGGTCTATCCATATTATCTATATTTTATAAATTATTCTTCATTATTTCCATATAGTGTACGAACTCGTACACTTTTGCTGAATCAGGAAAAATCTTTCATTTCTTTTTCCCACTCAGCAACCTTCTTCTTCAACGCCCGAGCCTCGTTGTTCAGCTCCAGCTGGCGGTTAAACTGCCTTTCAGTCCGAACCCGCTTCTGCAAGGCTGCTATCTCTTTCCTGCCCTTCAGTATCAAGGACTCCAGCTCCACCATGCGCTTGGTTTCCTCGCTATTGCTCGTGCCATAGCCGGAAATCACGCCTGCCATATTTTCATAGATGGCATCCATCGTAAGCCCCTGGATAGGTAAAGACAAATCTGCCTCACGGAGCCATTCCGAAGCGAAAGACTTCACTATTCTGAAGGTTCCTGCCGAGGCATCCAGCCATTCCTTATAGTTGAGCAGCAGCTTATACTGCCCCTCATATTCCAGAACAAACACCACGTGGCGAGGCATGTTCCTATCGATGAAGAGGAAGACATCATCCGGACAATCCTGCGACTTCAGCTGCGCAGAAAAGACCACAATCTCGTGAACCTCCTTGCCATCTGCCACATTGAGGGTGGAAGGAGCCAACTTATAAAGCCACTTGATGGTCACCACATCATCTACGAAGTGCTGCTTCATCTTCGCATTCACTTCCAAATGCCTGTAGAAAGCGTTCTTGGGAACAGGCTTGCCAACAAACGTGGTTGGAGGATAATGTAAATCTATCATCTTTATCTGATAATTAAGAATGTTATTAACTCAAAGTCATCCAGCCCCTTGGCATCTCCCAGCAAGGCACTCGTCTCGCCCATGGAGAACAGGCTGTCGATATCCGACTCTTCCTTGACAGAAATGATACTGTCAACCGCCTTCGCCAACATATCACTATAATGGCTCATCTGTCGGCCGTCAGCCGTTTCCCGGTTGATGATGGCACACAACTCCTTATCAGGCTGACTCTTGCCTCGGCAAACGTGGCGCATCACATCGAGCAGTTTCTTAGGCTGCAGATGGTCGCAGATGACGGAGCCATCTTCGCCCAGATACACCATATAGAACGGATGCAGCAGGTTCTTCCTGTCGATATTGATATTCCTGTTCCTATTCTTCAGGATGAAGATAACGCCCGGCTTGGCATTCTCCGAACTTGCCACCACCGCATTCATTCCAAACGGCGAGTGCTCTACATTCGGATTTTCCTTGACGTAAGCCAGCAGGTCGAGGCGGAATTCATTCAAGCCCAAATCCATGATGTTGATGCCGGCATCCATATCCTCTATATCTATCACCTCTTCCTGAAGCTTCCTGAGCTGGTTCTTGCGGTATTCCAGGTCACCCTTCTCGTTCTGCGACAACAGGTTGTCGTCGCCCGTACTGGTGAGGACAGTGGCCTTCATACGGCTCTCCACACGGCCTTTCAGTTCGATATACTGGTCCAGCTCCATATCCGGCCAATAGTTAACCAGCTGGATGACATCGTTTCTGCTGCCGATACGGTCCACACGGCCGAAGCGCTGGATGATGCGCACTGGATTCCAATGGATATCATAGTTGATGAGGAAATCACAATCCTGCAGGTTCTGACCCTCGGAAATGCAGTCGGTGGCAATGAGCACATCAATCTCCTCGGTGGCATCCGGGAAGAGAGCAGCCCGGTCTTTCGATACGGGCGAGAAATAGGTCAGCACATTGTTGAAACTCATCGGGAACTTCGGTATGGTACATTTGCCATCCGTAGAACCCGTGATAAGCGCCACATTCAACCCACAATCCGCCTTGATGCGTGCTGCCAGCTGGTCGTACAGATAGTTGGCGGTATCAGCAAAGGCTGTAAAGATAATCACCTTCTTGTTGCCCGGATTGATGGGATGCTCAAACTTGTGCTTCAAATCCTCGATGAGCATCTGCAGCTTGGAGTCGTGCTCGGGAGAAATATCCTGGAGCATGATCTGAAGCAGGGCAAGATTCTCCTGGTCGCTGCGAAGATCACGTGACCAGCGAATCACATCAATATCCCGGAGGTTGATTTTGGAATTTCTGCCCACAAATGGGTTGTTATCGCTATCTGCGCTATCCAAATCATCCGTAAATTCGGTAACATCCACAGAGCCGCTGCGCCCATTGCTTTCAATGGTATTCAGCGTTTCGTCTATATATTCCTGGATGCGCTGCAAGGTAAGACGGAAGGAGTTGACGCTGCTCTCCAGACGTTTGAGCAGGTTGGTAGCCATCAGTTTGCGGAGACCTTTCTCTCGTCCGTCGATAGAGATACCCGAGCCTTCCATATTGATTTCATAATCCTCCTTCACGCTATCAAAGATATAGAGTGACGGCGTATAGATGCTCAGATTCAGCCTGTTCAGCTGTTCAGCAATCTCACTGAAAGAGATGCTATCGCTCAAATCCGTCAACTTTGGGCGGCGGGATATAGGAGCCAATCTGGTAGGGAACTTACCAATATCCTTCGTATCGTAGTATTTCACGATGTGGCTTCGGCTTCGGGCAATGGTAACCGCATCCAACAATTCAAAGAAATCGAAGTTCAGTTCTTCAAGCAGGCGTTGCGTGGTGCGCTCTTTGGGCTGCAACTTGGTCCATCGGTTGTATGCCAACTGTGCAGAGCGGAACACATCATCTATGCTGCGGTCGATGTCAAGAACCTCGTTGATTTGCTCAGCATGACCTTCGTATGCCAGCTGCAACTGGTTCTTCAGGTCGTTGAAGCGGTTGTTGACTGGAGTGGCACTCAGCATCAGGACTTTTGTCTTGATTCCTGCTCGGATTACCTTGTTCATCAGTCGCTGATAGCGGTTTTCCTTCTTCTTACCATCATCCAATATATCCAGGTTGTCAGCCTCATCATCCTCGTCATCCACATTACCGCCATTACGGAAATTGTGGCTTTCGTCTATGACTATCAGGTCGTAGTTACCCCAGTTGATTCGTTCTAGATCAATTCCGTTTGACATTCCTCTGTCTCGGCTTAAATCGCTGTGGAACAGGATATCATAGCGAAGGCGGTCGGCCGCAAGAGGGTTGTTCTTGTAATTAGTCTTGAAGGTGCTCCAGTTGTCATAGAGCTTCTTAGGGCATAATACGAGAACCGACTTGTTGCGATTTTCGTAATACTTGATGACGCTCAGCGCCGTGAAGGTTTTACCCAGGCCCACAGAATCGGCAAGGATACAACCATTGTATTTTTCGAGTTTATTGATGATAGCCAGGGCAGCATCCTTTTGGAAATTATAAAGTTTTTTCCAAATCACACTCTCCCGAAAGCCGGTCTTCTCGTTAGGAAGAACATCCTCGTTGATATCATCGAGAAACTCGCTGAAGATATTATATAGCGTGATGAAGTAGATAAACTCGGGTGAATTTTCCTGATAAACGGTTTCTATGTATTCCAGCACCTTGGCAGTTACATCCTCGAACTTATCGCCATTCTTCCACTGTTCATTGAATACGTTCAGATACTGCTCGGCAAATGGTGAGGGCATCACCTGGACCATGGAATACAAGCTGTTTCCCCGTTCGCATCCCAATTCTGTGGTGGTAAACTCATTGAAGGGTGCATAGGCATAATGGGCAGCGCCGTTCACATGAATAAAGCCGCCCATTGACTCCTGTGACACATTTGATTTGAACTTCACCTTGCGTCTTATCCAGTTGGCGCATTCCTTGGCGATGGCTTTCTGCTCCAGTTTGTTGCGGAGTTTGATTTCGAAGTCAGAGCCATAAAGATTGCGCTCACGGTTGAGTTTTGGAATGAAGAACTCTCGCTTCTCCTTCTTCACCTTATCCTTGATGAAGGTAGGCGAAGTGAAGATAAAACGCAACTCATCAACGTTCTCCAGTTCTTCCTTCAATGCTTCGAAAGCATAGATGGAAAAAGAGGCTGCAGCTATTGACACACGGGACCCTTTAGATAATTTGGACTTCAAATCATCTACCACCCGTTCTGACACGTTGTTTATAACCTTAATCAATTCCATAAGTTTCGCCTAATAATCAGATAGTTACGCTACCAAAAGTGCAATTTCAATACACTTACTCCTTCAAAAGTACAACAATATTTCGAAACACGCAAGAAAATTGGGGAAAAGTTTTAGAAAAAGTGATCTGATAGCATTGGGGATAGCATAATCGTATGATTGTTGCATCAGAACTTAAATTCAAAGTCACACTTCTCTAAAAAAAAATAACTACCCATACACCCTAAAACAGGGCGTATGGGTAGGATTAACGACATAGATTCAAACGATACAAGTTACAATTACCCTCCAACAACCATTGCCATGACGTGTGATATAACCTCTTTCTACCAAACGTTTTACCAGTTTCTGATTTGTTGTATATTGCATCTAATATCATTGCCAAATTTTAATAGTTTACTACTTATTATGGTGGTATGTTACCACCTTTGTCGGTGGTAAAGTATCAGATAAAATTCGTCTTAGATTTGCCCTTATTCTTTCAGTTGCTATAACTGACTCTCCGACAGCCCCGTTATTTCCATCACCGTAGCTGCATCCATACCATTTGCCAGCATCTTTCTGGCAATTTCCTGGCTTCGCTGGTTCATGCCTTTCTCCATGCCTTCAGCCAAGCCTTTCTCCATGCCTTCAGCCAAGCCTTTCTCCATGCCTTCAGCCAGGCCCTTTTCCATACCTTCAGCAAGTCCTTCTTCTTTCCCTTCTCGCTTAGCGGTATCTATCGAATTCTTGATGTCGCGATATGCCATCTTACTGGCTTCATACTCTCTCTGTTCCTGCGGAGTAAATCGCGCAATCTCGGCTTCTTCAAAGAGGCGATCGAAGACCTTGTCGCATAAGGCCTTAGGACGCTGGGTGAGCTTGTAGAGATTCTTCAGGGCATAGAGCCACTTGTTGGGGGCTGATCCGAAAATTCGCTTGAAACCGAAATCGGTTAGCAAACTGATATATCTTTCTTCTACCTGCTTCATAATCCGTATGATATTATTGTTTCATTTATGCGAGCAAATTTACGACTTTATTTTGAAACACGCAAGGAATTCATAGAAAAGTTTTAGAAAAAGTGATCTGATAGCATGGGGGATAGCATAATCTTATCTTTTTAGTTGACAATCAAAATGCAGGGTCTGGCAGTAAGACCTGACGGAGATGGTTACAGTGGTTACGGTTACAGAAGTTACAGTTTTCAGCGGAGGGGGTACAAGG
>ERZ857629.4518-NODE-4518-length-10720-cov-2.903797_pt1 | contig 10720 bp, 5 predicted proteins | sample MGYA00519700_ERZ857629 | MGnify/ENA primary metagenome ERZ857629 (study PRJEB31778, sample SAMEA3449351) | human gut metagenome | biome: human gut; feature: human-associated habitat; material: faeces | place: United Kingdom | collected 2010/2012 ... | reverse complement strand
CAGTGCCTCCTGCACCTCCACTTTTTTGACACTCTGAACCGAAGGGCTGCTCTCCTGAAAAAGGAGATGCAGCCCTTCGGTTTCTTTTTGGTTTTATTCCCCCAGAAGGGAAAAAGAAATTTCATCCCCCTCATAGGAGACCGCGTAGACGCCGACAGGCTCCGGCCAGTCGCACTGTTCCTCCAGCCCCAGCGCTTCGTCGATCTGATCCCAATAGAGATAATCGTCGATTCGAAGGAAAAGAAAGTCGCAGCGGTTCTGGCGCAGCATGTCCTGGATGTTTTCGGCGGTCAGCTCGCCCAGACGGTCGTAATCCTCCACGGGGTACTGCACGATATGCATCCGCATGGGCAGGGCATAGTATTGATAGACATGGGTCTTGGCGCTGGGACTTTTGATCTCGGCGGCGCTGTAGCTGCAATCGATCAGCAGCGCATGACGGTTGGCATATTCCTCAAAGGGAAAGCCGCCCAATTCCTCTTCGTAATACTCCAAGGCAAAGGGACGGAAAATGCCTTCGTCATTTGGAACCGGCAGCTGACGGGCAAAGGCCTCCGGCGGCTGGATGAGCAGCATCAGGGGCAGAATGGCCGCCACAGCCCATCGGGCCGGAAGACGGGCCGGGAAGCGCCATGCCTCGTCCTGCCCCGCCAGCAGACGAATCAGCAGGAAGACAAAGAGCAGCAGTACCGGCGTCAGGGCGGTGTTCATATAGTTCAGGGCGACGACGGCGATTTCCTCCTGCACCACAAAGCCGCCGATCAGCCCCAGCGTATAGCACAGCGCCGCAGCGGCCATGGCCAGCAGCGCGCCCAGCGTCCGCCGCCGCTGAACCTTGGGCTGAAACAGCGCCAGTACGATCATTAACCCCGCTCCCGCCAGCAGCCACGGATAGGCGCTGTGCCAGAGCGAGGAACCAAACTGCGCAATCAAGGGCTGAAGCCGTGCCCAGAGACCGCTGCCCAATGAATCCATCAGCTCGCCCGTGCGGGGATTGCCGCCCAGCAGACTGGCAAGGCTGGAAGCAGTCGCGCCGCTGACGGCGGGAGTCAGCCCGTAAGCGGCCTTTGCCAGCTCTCCCTGCTCATAGGCCAGCTGAGAGTGATAATGATACAGGATCGACCAGGAAAAATGCATCAGCACCGGCAGCACCACGGCCATCCAACTGAGCCAGCGCAGGGAACGGACGGGCCGCCCGGCCTTCCGGACGCCGGGGATGGAAAGCAGCATGGATGCGCCGATCACCACGGCAAACAGCAGGCCGGAATAAATTTTCATACCCGTCAGCACCGCCGCCGCGCATAGGGATGGCAGCCAGGAGACAGGCCGGTCATCCCTGCGGAAGAACAGACAGAGAATCCCCGCCGCAAACAGCGCCGCCATGGGGCCGTCGCCCCGGGTGGAAAAGACGGTCAGCCCGAAGGTGGAGAACAGGTAGGCCATCACGGCCCCGGTCAGGGCAGGAAGCCAACTGCCCTCCAGCAGATCGCCAATGGCCATGCAGGAGGCCAGAATGACGGAAGCAATCACCATCAGCAGCCCCGCGTCCTGCCAGCCGAAGACCTGCACCACGCAGTATTGCAGCGAGGCCAGCAGCGGGAAATAGTCGGTGTGGCTCATGTTGGTATCCATGTGGATGGGAAAGCGTCCGTCCGTGTACAGCTCCCGGACGATGCGCATCCAGTAGGAATAGGAATCGTGATCCTCAATGCGCACGCCGTTCAGCGCCCAGAGACAGGCGGCGCAGAGCAGCAGCCAGACCAGCAGCGAGGGCCGAAGCACCCGCTGACGGAGCTGCCGCCGGTTCATCAAAAGCAGCAGGACTCCTGCGGCCAGCGCGGCCAGTCCGCCTGCCATAAGGAGCCACGCCGCTGCCTGCCGCAGGGGCAGCACGATCACGCCCACATAGGCCGTCAGCAGCATGCCGCATACGGCGCACAGAAGCGCCTGCCCCAGCTTCAGCGGGCGTATCAGCGCCATCCAGAGCAGTGCCCAGCCCAGCAGCGAGGCAAAATACCATCCGTCTGTCATTGGTTCTCCATCCCTTCGGAAAATTCGGGGTCATAGAGTCATAGAGGAAAGGGACTGCGCAGCAGCGCAGTCCCCCGAAAAATGAACCTGCCTTAGTTGCCGCTGGCGGTCATCAGCTCGATGACGCTGGAGGGCAGCTTGCTCAGCGCCGCGTAGAGCAGCTTGGTGGCGTTGGTGCTGATGGACGTAAGGTACTCGGTGGCTTCCTCGTCGCTCATCTGCAGGGGCTGCAGGGCGGTCTCCGCCGTGGCGGCCTCGATGGCCTTCAGGGCGCTGTCGTCGGCGTTCTCCGTCGTCTTGAGGCGCAGGGAGAACAGGGGACGCTCGGAGGCGGCCAGCTCGGTCAGGGCCACCGCGTTTTCCCGGACATAGAGGGCCATCACCCGGTCGGTGCTGTCGCCCTCCACGGAGGCGGCGTAGGTGAAGGTAATCTGGGTTTCATCCGCCAGCAGGGCCAGCCACCCGTCGGCCTTGCCGTCTGCGACGGTCAGCATGCCCTTGACGGTCAGTATGGGCTTTTCCTTGCCGTCGTCCACTTCGTTCATCGCGCCGTCCAGCGTATAGGAGCCGTCCTCCTCGGTCAGCACGAAGGCCAGATCGGCTTCGGTTTCGCCGTCCTCGCCCAGCATCATGGTGGCGCTGTGATTCATAACGCCGTCCTTCGTCAGGCGGTTGTAGGCGGCGGTCATCTGGACGCTTTCCCTTTCGGTTTCGCCGTCGTCGTCCGTCACGGTCATGGCGGAATCCATGGTCATTTCCAGCGCCACCAGATGGCTGTCGTCGGCATACAGGGTCATGACCACGTCCATTTTTTCCATGTTGTCCATAGCCTTTTTCAGCTCGGCGGCGGCTTCCTCCTCGGTCACAGCGCCAGTCTGGGTCAGCGCTTTCCGAACGGTGGAGCTGCCTTGCAGCTTGGCCACGTCGTCCTTGGTCAGGGTGATCTTTATGCTCTGGGTGGCGGGATCGTGAGCGTCGCTGGTGAAGCTGCCCTCGGTGATCTCCGCCCGATCCAGAATGCCCAGCACGTAGTCCAGCATGGCCGGGTCGTCGCCGTAGAGCTTCTGGAGCTGCTCGCGCAACTCGTCGCTCTTCAGCTCGGCGGGCGGGGTGACGGAGGGATCGGCCAGCGCCATCCCCTTCAGCTCGCTCATCATACCGGCCTGGCTGAAAAGATGGACGATCATGGGCTTGATCTGGTTCAGCGTCTCCTGAGTCATGCCCTCCTCGGCGGAAGCCAGCTGGGTCAGCACCTGACCGATGTCCTCGGCGGAGGCGTAGACGGGCTTGTCGCCCAGAAGGGCGCTGTCCAGATACAGTCCGTCGCCGGTCATGCGGGCGGCGGCGCTGAACACGTCCTCGCCGGACAGGTTCAGCGTCAGCATTCCGCTGTTTTCGCCCTGCAGAAGGCGCAGGGTCAGCGCATCACACAGATCCTTCACCGCGGGCACGGAGGCCATGTCGTCGCCGGGGATCAGCTGAACGCTGTATTCGGTGGCGGCCATGGCGCTCAGGGGCAGCAGGGCGCACAGCAGCGCCAGAAGGATGGCCAGCAGCTTGGTTTGTTTCATCGTTGTTTTTCTCCTTTCAATGGCCGTCAGGGACGGTTCATTTCAACCATACTCATTACCATTATCCATCATACAACATCCGGGCGCTTTTGTCATGTGTTTTGCACTGAAAACCGGCAAATCCCGTGTAAAACCTTCCGTGGGAAAGCTGAACCGTCGGCGGAAAGGCCTGCCCGGCTAAAAAACAGGGCAAATTCTGGATAAATCGCCGCCTGTATGCTATACTAGCCACGATAAGGGAGGGATGATATGCGTTTTACCAAGATGGAAGGCCTTGGAAACGACTATGTTTATATCAATGGGCTGGAAGAAACAGTGGCCGACCCGGCGGCGTTGAGCATCCGCATGAGCCGCCCTCATTTCGGCTGCGGCTCCGACGGCCTGATTATGATCCTGCCCAGCGACAAGGCGGATTTCCGGATGCAGATGTTCAATAACGACGGCAGCATGGCGGAAATGTGCGGCAACGGCATTCGCTGCGTGGCCAAATATTGCCATGACCGCGGCCTGACGGACAAAACCGACCTGACCATCGAAACAGGCGCGGGCGTGAAGCGGCTGCACCTGAATGTGGAAAACGGCGAAACGGTCAGCGTGCGGGTGGATATGGGCCAGCCGGAGCTGAACGGACGAAGCATTCCTACGACGGTGGAAGGGGAGCCGGTCATGGGCCATGTGCTGACGGCCAACGGCCATGACTACGCCTGTACCTTTGTCAGCATGGGCAATCCCCACGCCGTTGCTTTTGTGGACGACCCGGACACGGCCCCTGTGACCACGGACGGCCCGGTGCTGGAATGCGACCCCGTTTTTCCCCGGAAGGCCAATATCGAGTTTGTGCAGGTACTCGATCCCACCCACGTGAAAATGCGCGTATGGGAGCGGGGAACCGGCGAAACGCTGGCCTGCGGTACGGGCGCCAGCGCCGTAATGGTGGCCTGCGTGCTGAACGGGCTGACGGAACGCCATGCAGAGATCGCCCTGCCCGGCGGAAAGCTGGAGCTGGAATGGAACGAAGAAGACGGCCACGTCTATATGACCGGCCCGGCCACGTTCGTCTATGACGGCCAGTGGCTTCAGGACTGAACGGGCCGGAGGACGGCTCGCGAACAGAAAGACAAAGGAGGAACCCCTCATGCTGAAGGTGAATCCCCATTATGAAAAGCTTCCCGGCAGCTATCTTTTTGCCGAAATCGCCCGCAGAGTCAAGGAATATGGGCAGGAGCATCCCGACGCGCAGCTGATCCGGCTGGGCATCGGCGATGTGACCCGCCCGCTGGCTCCCGCCGTGGTGGAGGCCATGGAAAAGGCCGCCCGGGAAATGGGCCGGGCCGAGACCTTTCGGGGCTACGGCCCGGACTACGGCTATGATTTTCTGATTCAGGCCATTCTGGACAACGATTACCATGGGTTGGGCATTCAGGCGGACGAGGTGTTTGTTTCCGACGGAGCCAAGTGCGATGTGGCCAACGTGCAGGAGCTTTTCTCCGATGACGCAGTAGTGGCCGTCACGGATCCGGTCTATCCCGTCTATGTGGATTCCAACGCCATGGCAGGCCGGGCGGGCAATTATGTAAAGGATCGCTGGGATCGGCTGTGCTATCTGCCCTGTACGGCGGAAAACGGCTTTGTGCCGCCTCTGCCCGACCGCCCGGTGGATGTGATCTATCTCTGCTATCCCAACAACCCCACGGGCACGGTGCTGACCAAGGAACAGCTGAAGCCCTTTGTGGATTATGCCAAAGCCAACGGAGCCATCATCGTGTACGACGCGGCCTACAAGGCCTTCATCACCAGCGGCGCGCCCCGGAGCATCTATGAGGTGGAGGGCGCGAAGGACGTGGCCATCGAGTGCTGCAGCTACTCCAAGACCGCCGGCTTCACCGGCACCCGCTGCGGCTTTATGGTCATCCCCCACGGGGTGAAGGGCATCGGCGGGCAGGGGCAGCCGGTGGAGCTGAACGCCATGTGGAAGCGCCGTATGGGCAGTAAGTTCAACGGGGTCAGCTATCCCATCCAGCGGGCCGCCGAGGCAGTCTATTCGAAGGACGGCTGGGCCCAGTGCATGGAGAATATCCGCTACTATCTGCGCAACGCGCAGGTGATCCGGGAAGGGCTGGAAAAGGCGGGCTACACCGTGTTCGGCGGCGTGGACGCGCCCTATATCTGGATGAAGACCCCGGAGGGCATGGGCAGCTGGGATTTCTTTGACCTGCTGCTGAACCGCTATCATGTGGTGGGGACGCCCGGCGCTGGCTTCGGCCCCTGCGGCGAAGGCTACCTGCGGCTGACGGCCTTTAATACGCTGGAAAAGACGGAAGAAGCGGTGGAGAGAATCGTCTGCGGATAAATTTGGTTATTAGGAAGCGCTTTGAAGTTTTCAGCCCGTTGACGGAATTTGTCAGCGGGCTTTTTTCTTTATATATTCCCGCATATTCCCGCATATTCCCGCACTCCAAAGGCTGTGCAGCCCGCAGAGGGCAGCTTTTTCCCGGCATGCCGCGTTTTTCGGAATTTTTCCGCCGGATTTGGCGTTTCGTCAGCGGCGGCAAGCTGGTATAATCAGGGCAGGATCAAACCCCGGCCCACCGCCGGAGAATGGGAGCGATGAAAGTGAAAAAGCGGCTTTGTCCGGAAAAGGCAGCGCCGACGGGCTGCCGGCTTCAAAAAGAAAACGAAGCCTTCGCCGTCTGCGGCGGGCGGGGCGAAATGTCCCTGATCTTCGCGCCTTTCGATACGGAAATGACGCAGGCCTTTCGTCAGGCGGACGCGCTGGTGATCGATCTGACGCCCCGGGTTTCCGCCTGCGAAGCGATCTTCGTCCGCTTTGCCGAAGAGGATGGCCGGACGCTGGAAATGAACACCATGCTTTTTCCCGGTCAGAAGGCCCGCGCCGTATTCCGGCTGAAATGGCTGGACGGCAGTCTGCTGTTCCCGCCGCTGAACCCGGGCACGCTGAAAACCTGCGTTTCCGGGCAGGGCTTGGAAAAAGACCGGGTGGTTTCGATGACCGTCGGATTTCTGCCGGGCCGTCAGGACGAGCGCCGCTTTGATATGACCGATATTTTCCTGACCGACGAGGAAATCGAGTTTCCCAAAGCCGCCGAAACCACCGTGGATGCACTGGGCCAGTGGAAGCAGAAGGACTGGCCGGGAAAGCTTTCCTCTGCGGCGGCGCTGAAGGAATTTTTGCAGACGGAGTGGAAAAAAGAGCAGCCGCCCCTGCCGGGACGGAACCGCTTCGGCGGATGCACGGAGCGGCAGCTGGAAGCCACGGGCTTTTTCCACGTCCAGAAGGAAGACGGACGCTGGTATCTGGCAGACCCGGACGGCTGCGTGTTCTACTCCAGCGGCGTTTTTGGCGTGACCCCCGGCGAGGCGGGCTGGATTCGCGGCGTGGAAGACCAGATGGACGAGCTGCCTGACCCGAAAGGCCCCTTTGCCCCGGCCTATGAGCTGGCAGAGGAAAACGAGCTGTACCGCCGCAAGTTTACCGGCATGTTCCCGAAGGACACGCTTCTGTACGCTCCGGCCACGGCCAACCTGATCCGCGCCTTCGGGGAAGAATGGTACGGCCGCTGGTGCGAGATGACCGCCCGCCGCCTGCGGGCATGGGGAATCAATACCCTGTCCATGTTCAGCGATCCGGAGTTCATCCGCCGCTCGAAAATGCCCTACGTCATCATGCTCCGGGGGTATCCCGCCACCAAGCGCATGATTTACCGGGATTTCCCGGATGTATACGCCGAAGAATACGAAGAGGGCTGCCGCCGTTTTGCCGCCCAGCTGACGGCCTATCGGGACGACCCGCTGCTGGTCGGCTATTTCCTGAACAACGAGCCTGCATGGGGCTTCGTCGAGGGCATTTCGCTGGCGGAGCGGGTGCTGGAGAACGGGCAGGGCACCGCGACGCTGGAAGCGCTGATCACGTTCCTGCGGGAACGCTATGCAGACGATCTTTCCGCGCTGAACCGGGCTTGGCGGCTGGAGCTTTCCGACTTTGAGACGCTGAAGAAGGGACTGTTCCGGGCGGCGGAACGTTCCCCGGAAGCCCGCCGGGATTTGGATGACTTTACCAATCAGATGATCGACCGCTACGCGGGCCTGCCCGCTCAATATGCCCGGAAGGCCGCGCCCCGCCACCTGAATCTGGGCATGCGCTTTGCCCATGTAAACCACCCGGGCATGCTGCGGGCCGCGCGGCACTTCGATGTATTCTCCCTCAACTGCTACGCCGCCGACCCCACGGAAGCTCTGCTGGCGGTGCAGAAGGCGCTGGATATGCCGGTGCTGATCGGCGAGTTCCATTTCGGAGCGCTGGACGCGGGGCTGCCCGCTCCCAGCCTGTTCCACGTGAAGGATCAGCAGGCCCGGGGCGAGGCCTATGCCCGGTATCTGACCCGGGCAGCCGCCCAGCCATGCAGCGTAGGCGCGCATTACTTTGCCTATAACGACCAGCCGCTTTGGGGCCGGTATGACGGCGAGAACTATCAGTTCGGCTTTGTGGATGTCTGCAACCGTCCCTACGCCCCCTTCGGAGAAGGGGTCAGCCGGGCCAACGAAGCCATTTACCGGGTCAAGGAGGGACTGCTCCCGCCCGAGGGCGGCGAGACCGTCCGGGAATCCTGACCTGTTTCCCTGCCGAAAATCTGAAAAGCACAGGAGGAAACCAACATGTTCCAGAAAACCAAAGTCACGGATGAAATTCGCCTGATGGCGGCTTACGACTCTCCCGCCGCCGAGGAAATGCCCATGTTCGCGGAAAACCGGGTGCATCAGCGCTCCAGCGGCAATCCCTACCCCAACAAGGTGGTCATGCGGGTGGATCGGGCGCACCGCTCCGAAAAGCCCTTCCGCATCATCACGCTGGAAAACGAATATCTGAAGATCGAGCTCATGCCCGAGCTGGGCGGACGCATCTACGCCGCCATGGATAAGCGCACCGGCTATGATTTCTTCTACCGGCAGCATGTGGTCAAGCCCGCGCTGATCGGCCTGCTGGGCAGCTGGATCTCCGGCGGTCTGGAATTTAACTGGCCCTGCCACCACCGCCCCAGCACCTACATGCCCGTGGACGTTCAGGTAGAGGAAGAAGAAAACGGCGCGGTTACGGTATGGATGAGCGAAAACGAACCTCTGAACCGCATGAAGGGCATGGTGGGCGTTCGCCTGTGCCCCGGCGAGGCCCGGTTCGATACCCGGATGAAGGTGTACAACGGCACGCCCGCCCGGCATTCCTTCCTGTGGTGGGAAAACGCCGCCGTGCCGGTGAATGAGCAGTACCGGCTGGTGTTCCCGCCGGATGTGCATTACGTCCAGTTCCACTACCGCAAGAACGTGACGGAATATCCCGTGGCCTCCGGGGTGTACAACGGCATCCGTCTGGGCGACGGCACGGATATTTCCTATCATAAAAACACCCATCAGCCCACGTCCTATTTCTGCGCGGCGACCAAATACGATTTCTTCGGCGGCTATGACGAGGGCAAGCGCTGCGGCGTGGTTCACGTGGCCGACCGCCATGTGAGCGTGGGCAAGAAGATGTTCACCTGGGCCTACAATCAGCTGTCCCGCAGCTGGGAGCGCGCGCTGACCGACACCGACGGCGCCTATGCCGAGCTGATGGCCAGCAGCTATTCGCTCAATCAGCCGGACTTTGCGTGGCTTTACCCCTATGAAAGCAAGGAATTCTCTCAGATGTGGTATCCCGTGGGCGACGGCGGCGCGCCCTTCTGCGCCTGCCGGGAAGCGGCCCTGTCCGTGGAAAACGGCCGTCTGCGCCTGCAGGCCTCCGTGCCCCTGAAGGATGCGCGGCTGATCGTCAACGGCGCGGAGCATTGCTTCACCGCCGGGCCGGAACAGAACTTCGACCTGCCGCTGTCTGAGGAGATCACCGCGTTCCGTCTGCTGGATCAGCAGGGCCGGACGCTGCTTCGCTATGAAAAGCCCGTGGAAAACGAGCTGAAGGAAATGCCGGAGACCATCCCGGACAATCCCACCATGGATCAGCTCAAGAGCGCGCAGGAGCTGTATCTGCTGGGCGTGCACACCGAGCAGTACCGGGATCCGGCCATCCGTCCCGCCGGTTACTGGCGGGAAGCCCTGCGCCGGGATCCGGATCACCTGCCTTCCCTGATTGCGCTGGCCAACGACGAGCTGGCTCATTTCCGGCCCGAAAGCGCCTGGAAGCTGGCGCTTCACGCCTGGAAGGTAGCCACGGTGCGCAACTTCCATCCTGAAAGCGGCGAGCTGCAATACGTGATGGCCCGCATCGAGGAAGCGCTGGGCCGGGAGGACGAAGCGCTGGACGGCTATCTGCAGGCCGCGTGGGCTCAGGACGCACGCTCCCGGGCCATGACCCGCGCCGCGCTGATTCAGCTGCGCCGGGGCGTGTACGGCGACGCGCTGACCTATGCGCAGGAAGCGCTGAACCAGCATGCGCACAACGAGACGGCCCTGCTGATCCGTTATCTGGCGCTGAAAAAGCTGGGCGACGACCGTGCCGAAGAAGCTCTGCGGCAGGCGGAAGCCTACGATGGACTGAACCTGACCCTGCGGGCGCTGAAATACGGCGCGACGGCTGAACTTTACGCCACGCTGGAATGCGATCCCTGCCAGTCGGCGCTGGATATGGCGCAGGAGCTTTCCGAAATGGGCGAAACCGAGCTGGCCGCGGCCATTTTGGCCGGTTTGTCCGCGCCCTGCGCCCAGACCGAGTACGTGCGCTGGCATCTGACCGGCGACCGGGCCGCGCTGGAGAAAGCCGCCGGACTGGAAGCGGGCGTGGCCTATCCCCTGCGGGAGATTGAGCACCGCGCCCTGTCCGAGGCGGTCAAGGCTCATCCCGAGGATGCGAACGCGCTGAACCTGCTGGCCTGCCTGGAATATCACCACGAAAAGGCGGAGGAATTGTGGAGCCGCGCCGCCAAGGCGGATCCCGCCGCCTATATGCCCCTGCGCAATCTGGCCGTGGCCCGCTACAGCCACCTGAATCGCCGGGACGAAGCTCTGTCCCTGCTGGACAAGGCGCTGGCCCTCCGGCCGGAAGACGGTCAGATGGTATGGGAAAAGGCCTATCTGATGACCCGTCTCCACTGCGACCCCAACGAGACGGCGGC
>ERZ857629.4516-NODE-4516-length-10720-cov-3.256821_pt1 | contig 10720 bp, 8 predicted proteins | sample MGYA00519700_ERZ857629 | MGnify/ENA primary metagenome ERZ857629 (study PRJEB31778, sample SAMEA3449351) | human gut metagenome | biome: human gut; feature: human-associated habitat; material: faeces | place: United Kingdom | collected 2010/2012 ... | reverse complement strand
AGTCCTTTCGAAGAGATCAACGAGTGGTGTCTTATCCATAAGAGAAATGCTTAGAGTCTGAGTTTCTCAGGATACTTCCGGTATGAATTGTATTCAGTGAATTCAATCACAGCATCTGTCAAAATGTTCTTTGGCAACCTGCGCCTCCATTTACAGCATTTGTATTGCAGATCCTTCTTGGCTCGCACAACAAAGAACGATTCTTGCTGATGTATTTTGAAAAGTTCCTTGAATGCATTGTATCCACGGCCAAACGATTAACCTGCTTAACAGTTGTTTATCTCTTGATTCCTACATCAAACCACAACGCTGTAATCGAAAGTTCACCGCTCCTGTAGGTTGTTTATCTCTTGATTCCTACATCAAACCACAACATATCTCTTTAGTTATGCATCTTGATGCTAGTTGTTTATCTCTTGATTCCTACATCAAACCACAACTTATTATGTTATATTCTTTGTTATCTCTTAGTTGTTTATCTCTTGATTCCTACATCAAACCACAACCGAAGCCATACGCAGGCTAACGCGTTCATGTTGTTTATCTCTTGATTCCTACATCAAACCACAACAGAGTCGGTTAGATTTTAAGGGGTCAGTGTGTTGTTTATCTCTTGATTCCTACATCAAACCACAACCTATCGCGGTGAATTGGCTGATAATCAGCTTTTAGCGTTCACACTTACTAATAAGAAATGGCATGTAGGACGATGATTCCGCGGCAAAAACACTAAAAAATCTCTAATTGGATAGGTTCACTAATGTATTTTTTCTCAATTTTGCTTTTACTCATGCTTTTTGGCTTACCCCAGAAATTATAAATGTTTCCAAATTGCTTGTCGGTGACACAAAGTATGCTAACCTTTCCAGACTCGGGGAGCAACGATTTCACTCGTTTCACATGAACGTCCATGCTCTCTTTGGAAGCACAATGACGTATGTACACCGAAAACTGCATCATAGAGAACCCGTCTTTCTCCAGGTTCTTACGAAAAAGGGAAGCTGCTTTCATTTCCTTTTTCGTGGTGACAGGCAGGTCGAAAAATACGAACAACCACATGATGTGATAAGCGTTAAGTCGAAGTTCGGTCATATCATACAGGGCAGAGATATTTTCTTCGTTTCTCCAGCATAATACCTTACGAGTGAAGCGGTAGTGAATGTTAAAGCTATTTGTAGCGGACGCATCACTTTCCCTATGTGCACGTCGCATCTCAACAACCGCAACAATTCGGCCTTTGTATCCTTGTTCAATTCCACAGCACCTTTTTCGCAGAGTTCATAGACGATCTCATCGACGTATGGCCGATAAGGTTCCATTATGTCGTCGGCCAACGGAAATGCATTGTAGCGACTTTTGTGGAAGATGCCCAGGTTGGGCAGTAGGCCCGAACCGAGCAGAGCGCGAGCGGTTGCCGCTCGTAGAATGGCATAACCATAATTGAGCATGTTATTGGGCGATGCGCCTTCTCGCTCACGTTTGTAGCCTTGCCCAAAGAGCGCGCTCCAATAGACTCTTGCGGCCAATCCCTCCCGATTGTCAGCATCGCCACTCTTCACATTTTGGTAGAAGGGACGTAGCACGCTGCCATCCTTACCTGCCTTATTGAGCATAGCTGCTTGATTTTTGATCTTGGCCTCGATAACTTGTCGCCATGCCTGTTTTCGCATGGGCTCACTCACTGCCAACTGAAACTTCAGGCTTTCAGCTTGCGTCGTGTTGGCGTCTAAGCTTTGCAGCATGGCGGTAGGCATCTGTTTGTTGTCGCACAGAATGACGGCGACATTGTTCTTCACCAGCTCGTTAAGCAAGGGCAAGGTAACGTGAATCTGCTGGTTTTCCAAAACGACGCATCCTAAGTCCTCTATGGGACGGGTTACCGTATCCTCTCGATCCTTCCAGGCCACTACCAGTTGACTGTTTTTGAGCGAGAGGCTAACGGGCGTAGTGAAGAACAATGTCTGCTTAATCATACTATCTCAATCGTTTGATTTCACCTAATTCGTTGATTTCAAAGTCGTAGCCTTGCACGAGGATGCATTTTGAGAATTGTGTGTGCCTCATGAAAATTAAGGGGCGTAATTCTTCATCTTGCTTATATTCGCCTGGTTGAACTTTTAGTACTTTTTTCTGGCGAGCTTCCTCGTGATGCCTTAATTCGACCGAAGCATAACGCGTCCCATTTATTACCTGTGACGACATGCCAATCACCTTATACAAGCGCCGGCTTAGTTCCGTCTTGGTCGCCTCCCACACTTCTTCGGGTGTCTTCTCATAGAGCAGCACCATCGTTCCTATCTTTAGCGTATAAGCCAGCGGATAGTCGTGTGCGCTCTTGATGGGCACGATGTTGTGTCCCACCGACACCTTGTCGTTGCTTGTTCTGAAATATCTGGCGGCCTCCAACCTGTTGACCAGTTCAAACTCGCGTTTCTCTCGTTTGTTCTTGTCTTGGCCAATGTAAAGAGCCAACATGTAATTGTCGTCGTTGGCCACATGAAACTGCTGCTTGTACTCCTTTGTCGACTTATCGCGTTGGGTCCGGATGTTAAGAGGCTTTTTGACGGCCGTGAAGCATCTCACCTTCTTAATAGGAATACGCTTCTCCTCGTTCATCCAGATGGTTGAAGCCATGGCGGCTTTGAACCCCTGAGCGGCTATAGCCTTCTTGATAATGGCCTTGACGCTATCGTCCACAATGTTGTCTACGCCTTTCTCATCGAGGTTTTCGAGTGCTATGCGGGTAACATATTTCACCTCACCTTCTCTCTCAATGGCTCCATAGTATGTGTCCTTATGCAATGACCCTCTTGCGGCATCGCCTTTGCAGAGCACCTTCTTTCCATCTATTTTGATACGGCGGCGGCCCTGCTTGGGCATGTTGTCGGGCGTGTGGTGGAACACAAGAATCTCGTCTTGCACTTTCTTGATGTCCTCCACGAATGTTGGCCATGGCTTTTGGAACGAGGCCTTTGACGCACCATACCACTGGTGGTTCTCTTCGTCGTGGTAATAGGCTCCCAACTGGCTGTACTCATCAAGTCCGATGCAAGCAATGACAATGGCGTCGATGCAATGGTGAACATGGTTCACACGTTCTTTCTTACTATACAGTTCCTGTATGCCCCATATCTTCCTAAAGTCGGAAGTGGCAATGCCTTTCACGGTGTAGACATGCTTGAAGAGCGACTTGAGGTACAGGCGGGCATACTTCGAAATGACACTAATGTCTGTGCCCTGCCTACGGCTAAATCCTTCGGGCACGCTTGTCATAGTGAAGCGCTCGTATTTACCACGCCAATAGTTGCGTTTCAACTCAAGTTCGTGGCGCTTTTCGATAATTCCATCTTTCTGTTCTTTCGTCGTTGCTCCTTTTGACAGTCCCTTCTGCTTACGGATTTGTTTGTCCAGTTTCTCACATTCGTCGCTCCATGTGGCGATGCGAGCCATGATGTCGTCATGGTTGGCCAATTCGGATGGCAGCTTAGTCTTCTTCACCTCGCGGTTGAAGGCACTATCACACAAAGTCAGGTTCATCCGGGTGCTGTCGCCTCCCACACTTCTTGGAATGGTGTGTTCAATGTCGAAAGCAGGATTGTCGCCCACAAAGTCAGCTATTCTGATTTGCTTGCCTGTGTAGAGGCAAATGTGCTGCTGCTCCTCCCAAAGCACATACTTCAGGATGTCGCGGTCGGTGGGTTCTATGGTCTTTCCTGTTTCCTCTTTGTAGAGTTCGATGATGTTTTTCCGTGCACGCTCGTTATCCTTCTGATTGTTGAGGGCATTGTTAGCCAACGCTTTTCGCATATTGGCATCGTTCAATTCGCGCGCAAACTCAATATGTATCTCTGTGTCGACATCAATTTTTCTCTCTTCAAGTAAGCGGTTTACCAATTTGCGCAGTCGGAACATGGCGCGCATGGCCATAGGATTTCGCACACTATCTATTCTTGGTGAGCCAAGACGATATTCGCCCTTGTCGTTAGGCCGAACGCGCGGATAGATCTCCATCATGGATGGATGATAGAGTTTCTTCAATGCTTCGTCGGAAACGTGGTATTGCTCCTTGATGTAATCCTTGATGCATACTTCGAAAGTTCGCTCGTCGCGCGCATCGTATCGCCCCATCTCACGGATAATGTTGCCGATAGCGGCTTCGCGCATACCTTCATTGCCCCATTCATAGGGAGGCATAACCTCGCAAAGGTTGGCCAGGAACACAGCGTGCGAGTAAATAAGTCCTCTCCTTAGGTAAGGAAGAATCTTGCGTATGGCTTTCAAACTCAACGACGCATAATCGGAAGGCAGAGATATTTCGCTAAACACTTGTGCCTCATGTTCGGTGAGTTGCAGTCGGTCCTTGGCAAATTGCGCCAACTTAACGTTGTCGGAATAGAAGAACAAGACGTGCCAAATGTCGTTGACTATATCGATTCGGCTCTTGCCCTCGCCAAGCGTGTAGACTTCGCAAAGGGCGTTCACCCAATCATCGCCGAAAATGTCTCTTAACGCTGCTGTTACGGGGCTTCCCGAGACGGGGGTATCCATAGGATAATTGAAGAGGTAGGGCATGCCACTATCGCCGCTCTTCTTATAGAAACCATAATGCTTTTTAGGCGCAAGCTTTTTGGCAATGTCTTCGAAGACGAATTGTTTCTTGGATTTTCTGAAGAACAATGGCAAAATCTTTTCACGCTCCTCGGCATTTAGCGGTCGCAACTCAAAATCGTTGGGGGTCTTTATTTTGATGTTGTTAATAAAGGCCAGCATCCTAAACTCCTCATAGAGCGGATGTGATGCTGGGCAACGTGTCTTGTTTCGCTCAAACACACACTTGCCTACTTGGCCTTTCTGCGATTTCAGAGGACGCTGATCGAAGATGGCCTTTTCTATCTTTTGGGCCAGGTCTTGGTCTAACTCCTGCTTTTCACAAATGGCCCTAAACTCAGCAAGATAATGCTCGTTGCGGGCTGTGTAATGTTTGCGTATCTTCTCTCCTTTATTATATAGGGCATGAAAATAATCGCCAAGATATTCATATCCCGCTGCGTTCATCTCTTGTGTGAGTTGGCTAATGCCTTCCTTCACTGTTCCCGAGTCGTCGCCACCTTGCTCCTTACGGTTGCTCATGAAGCCACGACGCTGAATGATGTGGTAAAAGGCCCGTCCTAATACATAACGGTCGGTAAGAATATCCATGTTGAGCTTCTCGTGCAAACAACGGTGCCTGCAGGCATAAGGATTCTTGCCCGCATTGTCGTCGGTGCGCTGCCATTGCATGAACAGTTCGATTTTAGGGTAGATTTTCTTCAATCGCCATGCCGCCAACTCTTCTTTTGTGAGAGGCGGGCACAGATGATTGTCGCTCAAGATGCGAAGCAGTCGTATCTTGCGTAGCTTAATGCGGTAGTATCTTACTCGGGTAGCGCGATGCTCCGTTCGTTCCGCAGCCTTCGACGATTCAACACCTTTCTCTACTTTTACACCTTCCTGGAAGATGTTTACGCCTTTTTCCAATAGATGTTTGCCTTCAGCATCCTTGTTGATGATGGCCCAGCCCAGACTATTGGTACCTGTGTCAATGCCCAGTATCTTTGTCATAATTCGATGTTTGCTATTGGTTTCAAAAAACTCTGTAAAAATATCGTTTTTTATTTGGAAAAGCAAATTATTCTAACTATATTTGCAACCAAGAATAAGATTTCCTACATCTTATCACAATAAGGCAGTAATGCCGAAGGTGTAAAACCTATACTCCCGCTTCGGTGGGAGTTTTTTTATGCCATAGCATGAGGTAAGCTCCACTCTCCATAATTTCCAACTCTTGGCCAAGGCAACACCTTGGCCCGATGGCACGGTGAAGAAGTTTTTTCGAGCTATCAGGTTGTCGTAAGTTTCGCACGTTCAGTTCGGCATGCTGTCGCAACACACATAAGAATATGTCATCATGTTGGCAAGATGCTTATTCCACCGCTGTTCTTCCCTATAATCATAAAGATCGCAAGGCATGGCAATGGCCATGCCTTGCGATCCCAAAGTAATTATGGAACAGCTCTGCGCCCCTCTTGCTTGCGGGGTTTACAAGCAGCCACCATTTCCGTCTGCCACCGACACGTTAGCAAAGACACACACGATTGCCGCCATCATAAAAAGGCTCTTCTTCATCGTTGCAAGTTACAGAGAGAGAGAAATTCCAAACCCGTGTGATCTCATTTGAGCTTTTCCAACAATTCCTTGGCCTTACCGTTCACAGCACTACCGCTCTCCGTTGTTTGGAGAAGCTTTGCCAAAACCGTCTTTGCCTCTTCCTTGTTGTTGTCTTTCAGATAGGCGATGGCAAGGTTCCAACCTATGTAAGGCGCTTCGTTGGTGTAGTCGTTATAGGTCTTCATGACCGACAGCTCCCAAAGCACCGACAGCCGCCTGGTGGTCTTGTCCAAGTCTTTGCCCTCTTGCACATTCGCATAAAGGGCTTGGAGGTCCTTCGCCACATCGGCACCGACCATGCCACGTGAAGGAGCCTGCTCGCTGACAAAGACGGAACCATATTCCTCTCCGAGCTTCGTCACATGGCGATACTCGTAATATTTGAAGCCCACGCCAAACAACACCAAGAAGCAAGCCGCAATGGAAATAACCTTCAAGATGCGTCTCCGCTTATCGGATGTCTCCGAGGTGGTTGAAGAAGTCTCCGAGGTGGTTGAAGACGTTGATGACTCTTCCATATCTTTGGGCGTGAGGGCATAATCGCAGGCTTCCGGCATGATGGCCCAGGTGGTTTTGGATGCGATATGTCTTGCCGAAGCCAAATTGATCGACAGAAGAGCTTCTTTTACTTTTTCGTCATTTTCTTCTCCAATTTTCTTCATGGCCTTGGCAAGATGAGCCGTTGATATGGCTTTTGAGCGTAGCTCGCTGTCGCTATTGAGTTCGTCCAAGAACGTCACTTCTTCTTCCTCTGGCATACGGTCACGCAGATAAGCGGATATGCGCTCATCGTCGTGCAGCTCTTTGTCGGTAACTATCTGATAATTCTCACTCATGACAATTGGTTGTTAAAGGGTTTTAGAAGAGATTCTTTGCCAAGTCGTTCCAATGCTTCCTGAACTTCTCCTGACAACGATGTTTGGTGACTTTTACATAGCCAACCGTCTTGCCCAAAATGTCGGCAAGTGTCTTCAAGGAATAGTTGTCGCGGAAGAATCCCCACAACAAATCATTGCAAGGCTGGGGCAAATCGCGAACGATCTGCCTGGCAATGGCTTCCTTCGACTCGACCAAGGAGGTTTCAGGATCCATCGCAATCAGGCTGTCCAACTTGTCGTCTTTTATTTCGTCGAGCATGTCGAGTTCCGAATCTGTGCCCACATTCAGGCTATGCGATTTTGCGCGTTGCAGCTCGAGCGCCTTGTTGCGGCAAATCGACATGAAATACGTCGACAGAGAACAAGACAAATTATCCAACATCCCTTTTCTGTTGTTTTGGAAAAGAACGACAAAGGATTCTTGGAATATGTCCTCACATTCCATTTCTGAGAAGGATGTGAAATGCTTCGTGAGATAGGCTTTTGCCTTACCCCATTCCTTCTGGGCAAACTCGCCGAGAAGCTGTTCGCTGTATTTGGGCATCTGTACGATCATTGTTTTGTCTTTTCTACAACCATGTTTTGTCTGACAAGGCGCCTGTCGGCATTCATAAGTTTGCGTACGTTTTCTGTCCACGCGGTATTGGCCGTCAGACTGTGACAACATAGCACCTTGTTTACATAATGGGACAACGGGCCAAAATTACATTTTTATTCCCACAAGTTGTTAACTTCTACCGTTTTTTTTCATAAAAGGTCTGAAAAGCCCCGAGCGGCAACGCTCAGCGCCCAAAGAGCAACTTAACAAATTCAACGGATATGAAAAAGATTATCACATTCATTTTCTGCATGTGCCTGCTTCCACTGGCAGGCAAGGCGCAAGAAAGTCTTGAAACAGCAACCATGAGGATCAGCGACGATTGCTCCTATCAGGTCATCGTTCCTACAGTAGGCAACCTCCTTTCGATTGTCAATATGGACGTGGCGACATTCAAGGCAACAATGAGCCGCTACCACTACCACCCCGACGAGCAGCTCTCCGGCAGTTCGTATGTCTACACCAACTCGAATCTCGACTTCTACCTTTACAACAACAAGGGATTGGGCGTAAACACCGTGTTGTTCGACCCTTACGCAGGCAGAAACAAGTTTGCCGGCTTCTGGATATTCCACCATCAGGCTTATCCAAGAACCTGCATCCAGGACTTATACCAGCAACTGTCGCCTTACTATCAGAAGGCGGTGGGCGCCAAACGCTATTACGCCCTGAAATACAATGGCCATTCGTATGGCATAGAGGTAGGCCCCACACAAGGGAGCGAGAGCACCGTTATTCACATCTATAAATTCACTAAGTAAAACAAGAAATCTATTTTTTTCAGATTATGGGATTCATATCTATCATCAAAAGCCTGCTAAACAATGACGTCACCAGCCACTCAGACAAGCAGGTGGAGCCGAAGACCGCTAAGAAGGCTGCCTCCCAGGATGGCCCGGCCAACAACACCCATGACGACAACGGCACGTCGAACGCCTACAACCTCATCATCTTAGACGAGAGCGGATCGATGTCGGTGGTTAGGGAAGCCACTATTTCCGGATGCAACGAAACGCTTGCCGGCATACGCAACATCCAGAAAGAGCAACCAGGCATCCGACAGTTCGTATCGGTGTTCTGCTTCGACACGGCGCGCTCCCGTTACATCTTCCACGACACCCCGATTGAGCAGGTCAGGGACATGACCATGGACGATTATTGCCCAAACGCTTGCACTCCTCTTTACGATGCCGTCGGAGATACGGTTTGGCAGTTGTTCCGCAAGATCGATCAGCAAGAGGCCAAGGGCAACGTAACCATCATCACCGACGGTTATGAGAACGCATCACGCAAGTGGACGCTTCCGCTTGTCAAGGAGCTCATCGCCATGTTGAAAAAGAAAGGATGGGTGTTCACATTCATCGGTGCCAACATTGATGTTAAGAACGTGGCAAGCAGCCTTGGCATCGACAGCTTTATGAAGTTTGAGCAGACGGAGGCGGGCATGGACGACATGTTTGAGTGTGAGAAAAGAAGCCGAAGAGCCTACAACGAGAAGATGCGCTACATGGAAATGTCTAAGTTCTATCAAGGGTTGAGCCAAGAAGAACGCGACCAAATGAGAGGCGCCATGAACGCGGGCTATTTCGTAAAAGACCTGCGGATTGCTCCCGACAACATTGCATCGCTCAACGAGAACGAGATCTTCGTCTTTGGCAGCAACGTGGAGGGTGCCCACAAGGATGGCGCCGCTGCCTATGCCCTGCAACACTTCGGAGCGCGGTTTGGCCAGGCGGAGGGCATCCAGGGACAGAGCTACGCCATCCCGACCGTCGGCAACTCGTTTGAGGACGTGAGGAAAGCTGTTGAGCGGTTTACAGAATATGTGGTGTTCCACCCACAGAACCGATTCATGCTCACCGCCGTGGGAACAGACAATGGCAGATACGGTGTCTCCCAGATAGCTCCGCTCTTCCGCCAAGCCTACGCCTTCGGCAATGTGTATGTGCCGCGAAGCTTCATAAAATACGTGGTGCACAATCCGAATGTCCAACAGTAAACACCCTGTCGGCTGTTAGGCCAAAATAGGGAAAACGGTAGGTTGTTAGCGTTTCTTTCGGTCTCTGGCCCGAAACAAACGCCAACAAGAATTGAAGTCTACCGGCCGACTGGGGGTCCATTTCATGGGATGGGCGGAAAGGCCGTAAGCGAGGGGCGGCTCGCCTGGCTCTGACTGAGGACGTAACAAGGGTGAAGACGATGATCATTGGTGGCGCAGGCGTATCGCCGTAGCAGCTGCGATGATGCGACCAGCGATGTATCGGCTGCGACGTGGCAGATGATACATACAAGTGACTCTTCCCATATCACAATATTTCTTTCAATGGGAAGAGTCACTTATAAAACAATTGCGAGAACCGTATTGACAAATAAGCTGTCGTAGGATTAACCGATAAATGATAATTTACCGATGCTTGACCATTTATTAATAGGGGTAGAAGCTCGTCGCGCTGCTTAGTCAATTCTATTATTTCGCAACGATTTTCTATGATTTCTGCCAATATAGAGTCAAGCTTGTTCCTAAAATCAGCATTTGGGCTGACCAATACAAATAACTCCTTCAAATCTTTGTCTGAAAGATGTCCAACAGTAGAACCTTTTGCTCTCAACTCTTTAGCCTTAATGTATGGTGCAATATCATATTTTGCTTGCATAATAGAAACTGCCGACTTGGATTTTGCCCTTAGTCTTACACTCCGTTGATTCAGATAAGAAACATTGTCATTCCAATAATTCATGTGAAAGTTGCCGTCCATTCCTATCACTAAATCTTGCTTCTGTAATTTATACTTTTCGTCTACTTCCTCTTCTGAATATGCAGAAACAGTATTCTCTAATATATCACGAATACGTACAACAGGAATGTTTGTTGGCTCTTCTGTGAATAGTTCCGTAGAAAAAGGAAAGCCGTATTGAACGGATACTTCGTCAAATACATTGGCAACTTTCCATCCCTCTGGTATTTCACGCTTCAGCTTCTCATTCCAGACCATAACCCCACCACTTGATTTATACGGTTTTCCCTCCTCATTCGGGA
>ERZ857629.4515-NODE-4515-length-10724-cov-2.881526_pt1 | contig 10724 bp, 7 predicted proteins | sample MGYA00519700_ERZ857629 | MGnify/ENA primary metagenome ERZ857629 (study PRJEB31778, sample SAMEA3449351) | human gut metagenome | biome: human gut; feature: human-associated habitat; material: faeces | place: United Kingdom | collected 2010/2012 ... | reverse complement strand
CGAAGAGGAGGGGGTGGTTGTTCACACCGAGCCAAGAGTCGCCATCGCAGAGGTTCCAGAAGGTCACGTTGTCGATGACATCCTTGTGGTTGCGAAACACCTGGAAGAGACGGGCGTACTGTGCTGCCTGAAGGGCGGCGAGCGAGTCGGTCATCTGTTGGGTGTCGCCCTTGGAGAACTGGAGTTGGCCACCCATCTCCTTGTTGCAGCGCACGTCGAGCTCGGTGATGTGGATGTGGCTCACCAGTTCTGCGTATTTCGTCAGCGCCGCATCCACATCCTGAGCCGACGGACCGTAGATGTTGCAGTGGCCTTGCATGCCGATGCCCGTGATGGGCACGCCTGCCGCCTGCATCTTCTTCACCATGTTATAGATGCGGTCGCGCTTGGTGGGTATGGAGGCGTTGTAATCGTTGTAGAAGAGTAGGGCGCTTGGGTCGGCCTCGTGGGCGTATTTGAATGCCTTGGCAATAAACTCGTCGCCGTAGAGCTTATAGAGTTGGCTCTGGCGATAGGCCGACGGACCGCCATCGTCCATGGCCTCGTTGACCACGTCCCATGCGTAAACCACGTCTTTGTAACGTTTCACCACTGTATGGATATGCTTCCGAAGGCGTTTGAAGAACAGCCTCTTTGAGGCAGGGCGGCCTTTCTTGTCAGTCATCATCCAGTCGCAAAACTGGGCGTGCCACACCAGGCAATGGCCACGTAGCTTGATGCCGTTCTGCCTACAGAAGTTGGCGATGCGGTCGGCCCCTTGCCATCGCCACACATCCTCCTTGGGATGGAGCGACCCCGACTTCATGTCGTTCTCGGCCGTGATGCTGTTAAACTCTTTTTTGATCAACGCCATTTGTGTGGGGTCGGTCACATTGCGCTGGTTTACCGCCACGCCGATGGTGAAATAGTTGCGGTAAACATCCTTCAGGCCCTCGGCCTCGTGCGTCTGTGCGTTAGCGCTCCCTGTCAGTAGCAGCGTAAGCAGGACAAACAAAAAGGTTCTTTTCGTGTGATAGGTCATCATGATCTGTTAGGTTTTGTAGGTGTCGCCTGTTCCCATACCGATGGATGGTGTGGGAGAAATGCGTAGCGGTTATTGGCCATGCCATTGCAGTGGGCGGCACTGAATTGTTGATGTGTTATTCTGTGTTTGAGTTGGTTAATTGATTTTGTACACGCGTTTCGCGCCTTTGTATGTGCAGGTCACTACGGCGCGTCCATCGACCACCTTGCCCACTGCAATCTTCACAGCGGGATTGGAGGCTGTGGCCCGAACGGTTGAGCCCTCATGGAGTGGCGCGTAGGCTTGGTAATGGCCTAAGTCCATGATGCCGTTGGCGTTGGTGGCAAACTGCGGTTGGGTGGGCAAGGCAACCTCGTGGCCATCGACGGTTATCTTGACGATAGGTTTTTCGTCGATCGTGCATGCCATGCCCGCCTTGGTGAACTCTAAGCTGTGGAGGTCGAAAAGCCCTTGTGGCCGTTGAGGCTTTGGCGATCGGTTGTAGGGGTTGCGATCAAGGGGTGTTGGCTTCAGCTCGGCCCCTTCGGTCACGAGGTATAGGGCATGCTTGCCCTTTAGGCCTTCAACGGCGGGAACGGGCACGCTATAGGTGGCGCGTTCTTGGCGCGCGTCGGCCGGAATGTCGATAACGGCAATCTCGCGGCCCTTCCAAGTGTCGTTGGCGTAAGGCCCGTCGAGCATGACATGGATGCGCACGCTCCCATGTCCACCGGTGTGAGTTGGAGGTTGAGCATCGTGTGGTCGCCTTTGGCCGTGCCAGCGAAGGCCTTTACCCCCTTTGTGTCGCGGGCCAGTCCGCCAAACCCGAAATACTTAAAGCCCACCACGCCGCCATTGGTGATGCCTGCCAAATCCATGTTGTTGTCCCAGTTGTCGAAGTTGTCTTGCATCCAGTTGTTGCCATTGACGTAGCAGGCTATGCCGGCCGAATATTTTTGGTAAGGATTAAGTCCGAATATTTGGAAGCCTTCCGAGGTCACTTCGGCACCGGTATAAACGTTGCCGTCGGCTGCCGCGGCCGTCCACTCATGGTTTTTGGCGTAAGGGTCGTAGGCCACGATGCGCACCTTCCCCCCCTGAGCTACCGACCGTTTGTCGCATTCGATCTTCACCGGTGCCACCATGGGCTGTCGGGCGTTGCCGAAACCACGGGGCGCCCTGTGGTAGAACACATACCACTGCCCATTGATTTGCTGCAATGAGCCGTGGGTGTTGTGGGCAAAGTTTGTCGTGGTGAGGTGTGAGCCGTTCTCGTTGGGCACCACGCCACGCGAGTCGACCAACACGCCGCCCGACCGCCAGGGTCCCAACGGACTGTCGCCATAGGCGTATCGCAAGGCCGAATTGGTGGAACTGAGGCCATAGTCGGGTCCCGAATAGCCAGAGAACACCATCACATACTTGTTGCCCACTTGTCGTATTGACGACGCCTCGAAGAAATTGAAGTCGCCGGGGTTTTGCCCTCTGCAGAGCGCAGGGTATTGCGTGCCTTCTGGGTCGCGCACCACGCCGTAGCGTTCGCTGGCTGGCAGGAAATAGTCGTGCACTTGGGTGCCCGGTCTTACGCCATACATGTTGTCGGGGTTGAGCTCGAAGGCGGTGGAGTGGCGAAAGCCATAGAAGACGTATGCGCGATAGCCGCGAGCATAATCGGCGTCGCGTGGGTTGTCGATCCTCTCCACAAAGACCGATGGGTCGAAATCGATGAGCGATCCGTCGACACACCGTGTGCCGTCGGCCGTGAGGTTTACAGGGGTGAATGGGCCATTGGGGCGGTCGCCCTTGCACACCATGGCCACACGGCCCCAGCCGCGCGAGTGGGGGTAAAGCCAATAGGTGCGCTTGCCTGTGCGTCGGTCGGTGGTCTCCACCAGGTCGGGAGCGTACATGGTGTCCCATTGCCCGTTGACGTAATGGCTGAAAATGGGGCCTTCGTCGCGCCACTGCGATAGGTCGCTGACGGGTGCCGACCACATACGTATGTCGTTGCCACAATATGCCGTATAGGTCATGTCGTGTGAGCCGATGATATAGGCACGGTATTGGCCAGGGTGGTCGGGGTCTTCAAATACGCGCGGCTCGCCGTCGGGCAGATGTTCCCATAAGGGCAGGTAGGGGTTTTGCGCATGACCTATGGCACACGCAAGGAAGGACATTACTGCAATGATGGTTTTCTTCATGGTTTTAGTAGATTGTGGGATTGGCCTTCTTGTATAGAAGGTTTCTCGTTGCAAAAATATAGCGATTCTGCCAAATAAGCAAGTCTGTGGGTGCTTTTCTTCTGCCGCATGCGCTTTGAAAGCGCCATTTGGTTGTAGTTTAGGGGGCCAATGAGGGCTCGTGGCTGTCCATTTTTTGGGGTTTTAGGGTTCTAAAACAAACAAAAAGGTGGTACTGGAGGGTATTCGTGAGTTTTTTGTTAACTTTGCAAGGGATAAACCTATTTGTAATATGCTTACTACCATTCAACGTCTGCTGTGGAGCGGCATGGCTTGTTGCTGCTTGGCCTTGGCGGGATGCGACACGGTGTTTGACGTGCATCCCTACGATGTGCATATCCGTGGCGAGAAAAACCTCAACGCCAAGGGCGTGGCAGCCATTGAAGCCGCCACGCTCGGCAAGGACACGCTGCGCCTGGCGTTCATCAGCGACTCGCATAGAAACTATAACGAACTGCGCGACATGGTGGCCGACATCAACCGGCGCGATTCCATCGACTTTGTGGTGCATGGCGGTGATGTGACCGATTATGGCACTACGCGCGAGTATGAATGGGCACGCGACAATCTGGCCCGCCTGCGCAAGCCCTATGTGGTTTTGCTGGGCAACCACGACTGCCTTGGGACGGGCAACGCCGCCTACGAGTGCATGTTTGGCCAGCCCGACTTCAGTTTCATAGCCGGGCGCGTAAAGTTTGTGTGCCTCAATACCAACGCCATCGAGTACGACTATTCGCGTCCGGTGCCCAACTTCGACTTTATGGAGCAGGAGATGACGGCGCGCGGCGACGAGTTTGACCGCACGGTGGTGTGCATGCATGCCGCCCCCTACTCGGAGCAGTTTAACAACAATGTGGCGAAAGTGTTCAATTATTATGTGATGCGCTTTCCCCAACCGCTCTTCTGTCTCTATGGCCACGGCCACCACACGGAGCAGCACGACATCTACGGCAACGGACTGATTTACTATGAGGTGGGCAACGCGCAGAAGAGGAAGTACTACATTTTCACCATCACCCCTAATGGATACAGCTATGAGATCGTTGAGGTATAGGCTTCTGGCATCGTTGGCGGCATGCCTGGTGGCGGTGGGCTCCGCCTCGGCGCAAGACACGTGGCACCGAGGCGACGACTCGCTGGTGTATGTGGCGCGCGACACCCTTGCCGATGCGCGCAAGGGCATCACCGTGGAGGGCGGCGTGTCGCGGTACGACAAGCGCATGCACTATTATCGCAAGGGGTGGGCCAGCCTCATTCCCACGCAGCACGTGTTGCAGTTTTGTGGCAACATGGGCCTGTTCTCCATCGGAATAGGCTGGGAATATGGCAGGCACAAGCAATGGGAAACCCAGTTGCTGATGGGATTTGTGCCCAAATACGACTCCGACTACGCTAAGATCACTATGACCTTGAAGCAAAACTTCATTCCGTGGTCGATGTATATCGACAGGGGCTGGTCGTTTGAGCCGTTGCAATGTGGACTGTATTTCAACACCGTCTTCGGTCACGACTTCTGGGTGAAGCAGCCTGTGAAGTATTCGGGAGGCTACTACCCGTTCTCTACACGCATTCGGCCAAACATCTTCGTGGGCCAGCGTGTCACGAAGATGGTGCCGCACAGCCGACGCAAATACATCAAGTCGCTGAGCTTCTTCTATGAGTTGAGCGCCAACGAGATAGGTGTCATGAAGTTTGGCTACAACGGGCGCGCCAAGTTTTGGGATGTCTTCGGTCTCTCGCTGGGGCTCAGGCCCAACTGTTGTAGCGCAGGTGAACGGCGCAACAGGCTGTTCGCCTTATTTCACCACGTAGGTGTTGAACGAGTGGGCGGCGGTGTTGAGGTTCAGATACTTCTTTCCGATCTTCACGGAGAGCAGCGATGGTTTGTCGGTGAAGTTGCCGGCGGTGACGATGTATTGGCCTGCCTTGTCGCGGAACACCACCACGGGCGTTTGGCTATGCTCGCGGCCCGCATAGGCCAGCATCTCGGTGCCAGCCTGCACGAAGTGGCTGAAATGCTTGTAGGCGAAGAACTCGGCCGTGTAGCGTGGCTTGCGCGTCTTACTGTTCACCTGCACGAGGGCGTTCTGTGTCCATCCCCAAGGCGATATGCCATTGTCTGTCAGGATGAAGTTCCAGTTGTAATACTCGTCGCATCCCAGTCCGATGTTGTCGCTTAGGAGGAAGAAGGTGTGCTCGCCCGCCTTCCAGTCCATCGACCCATTGCCACACTCGCTCTCGCTCACCATGAAGCGGTGGTTGGGATAGCGCTGGCGCATGGCCGGCAGGTTGTTGCGACATTCCCACTGGGTGCCAATGCCCTTGACATTGGCTTGCAGGGTTTTGTCGTCGAGAATCTTTTCCACGTAGTCGAGTCGGTTGGTGTTGAATGTGCCAATCCATAGCTCCACCTTGGGGTGGCGCTTGGCCAATGTGGGCGCGAGATAATCGTTGTTGAAGCGCAAGGTGCCCTCAGCCGTCCACGCACAACCCGGATAAGGGGTGTAGGAGTAGGCCTCGTTCTGGTACATCACCTTTGTGATGGGCAATCCCTCGGTCTTGTAGAGCTCGATGAAACGGCAGAACATGTCGGCGTAGCATTGCAGGTAGCGCGGGTCTTGGATGAAATAGTCTTGTGAGGCAAGGCGGCGTGGGAACACGCCCTTGCGGTCGCCAAGCAGTTTCATTTCTTCGGCGTCGACCTGGCGGCCGTCGTCCATATAGAGCAAGTAGGCCTGCCGCTCATCCATTTGGTTCGTATTGCTCGGCGACACGGGGTAGTCGTGGTTGATCTTCATCCAGACGGGCGGCGACCACGGACTCATGAAGAGCTGCAAAGCAGGTTGGTACTTCTGTGCGGCGCGGGCCAATGGGATGATGTTGCGCTTGTCGTGGTCAATGTTGAAGTACCTCAATGCGAAGTCGCCCGCCACGTCGTCGCAGCTATACCATGCCCGGGCGTAGTCGTTGGCGTTCATCGATACGCGACCGTGGGTGAACTTGAGGTCGCCCTCGGGTGCGAACAGTCGATACATCAGTTCGTCTTGCTCCTGTCGTGTCAGCAGGTTGAACGCGTCCCAGTCGAGCTCATTGAATGTGGTGCCGAAGCCCACAAACCGTGTGCCGTGGCTGTTGGCGTCGACCGCCGCCACCACGTTGCCCGCCGCCTTCGTAGCCATGACGGATTTGCCCTTCGCCCACGAGGTTGCCTCCGTTGTGGTGAACGACGTTACTTTTTGTGCCCACGAGCCTGTTGGCGTCATGAGGGTGGCAAGGGCCATCGCCACTAACGTCTTCATTTGTTTCATAATGTTTTTTGTTTTAATAGTTTTGGTGCATGCCTTTCTCGCTTGGTTCGTTAAGCATAGTGGCTGCCGGCTATAGTTTGTCTTTTTGCAAAGGTAGTGGATTTTTTGCGACAATCCTTGTTTGTCGTCATCTTTTTGGGTGAATGGGAAGCATTCTGTCCCAACCATGGCCCTTGAAAGCCAAAGCGCCGAAACGCCCTGTCCCCTTTTCCGCGCCGTAGCGGCGAAAAGGCGACAGAGGGTTCCGGCGAAGGAGCTTGTGGGAGGGAGCTGATAGCCTATCCTCTCACATAGTGGGGCATGTCGGCAGGTGTGACCATGGATATCTCCACAATTCCAGCCACCTTGCCGTCTTTCTTCCAAGCCGTTTGGTAGATCACCTTGTGAAGTCCCTGCTTCTCGATGGTGTAGGAATTGCTTCCCCCGGTGGCGAGAAGGTGGCGGATGATCTCACGCGAGCGCTCCGAGTGACAGGCGTAGAGGTTCTTGCCAATGAGGTCGCCCTCCTTCTTGTAGGTCTCTCGCGACTTGTCGTTCATGTAGATGATGGTGCCCTCGGCGTCGCAAACCGTAACGGCGCAGTTCATCTCCTTGGCCCATTCGTAGTTTTCCATGGCTTATGTTATTTTAAGATGAATACCTTCGTTTCGTGCGAAGCCACCGTGCCCTTCCAGCGCTTGGCGTTGCGGGCTATGTCCTTGTGCTGCCATACGTCGCGCACCCCATACTTGCCCATCAGTCCGAGTTGGGCGAAGTTGGCGGTGAGGGGCAGCGCTTTGTCGGCCGTATTGAGGATAGCCACGGCGTGTGAGCCGTTGGCGAGCGGGCGCACAAAGATTTGGTGGGTGTCGGTGTTCACCAAGCGCTCGGCCGCCTTGCCCAGCGGGTCTTGGTCGATGGCGATGATCTCCGTGTTGAGCAGGATGCGACGGTCCTCGGGGGTCAGCTTGCGCAGGTCGTTGCTCAGCGCCAACACCGACGACATCATGCACCACATGCTCATCTGCGTCTGATACTCCACGTAGGTGCAGCCCACGCCGCCGAGGTCGCTCGATGGGCCACCCGTTCCGTTGAGGCCCACCACCATGTCGGGCCATTGTCCGTGTCGGGCGTTGTGGGCGATGGGCGCCGTGACGTTCACGATGTCGAGGATGCCCATGCCGCCCTGGCCTACGATGTCCTTCCACATGTCGCGCACATCGTAGCTGGTGCGCCACAGTTGGCCGCCCACGCTCTCGCACCACTCCTCACACTGGCGCTGTCCCCACTCGCAGATGCCGAGCACGATGTCGCGGCCCGAGTGTTGCAGGGCGTCGGCCATGCGCTTGTAGCGTCGGCGTGCCGTGGCGCTGTCCTCAGGCGCGTTGCAATAGTCGTATTTCAGGTAGTCGATTCCCCACGACGCGAACGTACGGGCGTCTTGCTCCTCGAAGCCCAGGCTGGCGGTCCATCCACCGCAGGTAAGCTGGGCGGCGTCGCTGTAGATGCCGAGCTTCAGGCCCTTGGAGTGCACATAGTCGGCCAATGCCTTGATGCCGTGGGGAAATTTCTTGGGGTCGGGAATGATGTTGTTGTGGCGGTCGCGTCCGCCCTGCCACAGGTCGTCGATGAAGATGTACTTGTAGCCAGCCTCCACGAAGCCGTTCTCCACCATGGCGTCGGCCGTTTCGCGGATTAGTTGGTCGCTGATGTCGCCCTTAAATAGGTTCCATGTCATCCAGCCCATGGGTGGAGTGGGGGCGAGTTTGTGGCGTGGTGTGGGTTGGGCAGAGGCTGCCAGCCCCATGGCCAAGAGACAAAGGGTCAGCGTTAGGCGTTTGATTTTTCTCATTAAGATAATACGTTTATAGGTTTATGTGTAGGCAAAGTTAGACATAATAATCCGAGCGCCCAAGCGATTGCAGGTGTTTTATGGTACGTGGGGCGCAAAAAAATGTCGCACCCTCGCCGTTTTTCGATGAAGATTACTACCTTTGCTTTCAGAAAAAACATATTTTGCATGAAGCGCAAACACATTCTATCAATTCTCTTGGGCACGTTGCTTGTGGCCGTGGCCGTCGTGGCGGGCGTGTGGATGCTGGGCCGTCATGGGCGCGTTCCGCAGCACAAGCCCCTGCTCCTGATGCACGCCCGCCATCAGGCTCTAAAAGCCCAGCGCGATAGCGTGAAGGTGGTCCGCGTAAGGCCCGACACGATCATCGTGGGAACGCTGGCCGACGCCCAGGGCAATGGTATGCCACGCGTTATTGTGAGCGACGGTTTCTCCTGCACGCTCACCGACACCATGGGGCATTATCGCCTGCGCCGTAACGCCCGGGCGCGCTTCGTTTATTACACCGTTCCCGACTACTGTGAGGTGCCCGTCCATTCGCCTTCCGACCGCACCGCGTGCTTCTATCAATCGCTTGTCAAGGGCGACTCTACCTACGATTTCACCCTTCGCCGACTCCCTTTGGGCCGCGAGCGCAGTTACCGACTGGTGGTGTTTGGCGACCCGCAGGTAACCACCGCGATGAATCCTTACTACACCGGGCCCAACAACAACCGCGGGAAAAAGACCGACTTGCAACGTTTTAAGGATGAGACGCTGGGCGACGTGAACACGTTGTTGGCCGAATGGCCTGCCACCGAGAACGTCTATGCCCTGAGCATGGGCGACAATGTGCAGTATTATGGCGGCTACAGTCCCACCCTTGAGCGTGAGATGCGCGAGGCCATGGGTTCCACCCGCATGACCGTTTTCTCGGTTATTGGCAACCATGACCAAGATGGCCGGCAGCTATACCGACAAAAGTGGGAGGACAGCTGGGGTCCCACCGACTACTCGTTCGACCGTGGCGGTGAGCATTTCGTGTGTTTCAACAATGTGATGTTTGCCCGTAAGAAAGGCTATTTCCAACCGGGCGAGCTGTCGGATGCGCAGATGGAGTGGTTGCGCCAGGACCTGTCGCTCACCGATAAACGACGCAAGGTGGTGCTCTGCTACCATATTCCGTTCACCTTTGGCAACAGTCCCCACGGTGGTGCCACGCCTTTGGCCATCGCCACCGAGAGCGGCCATTACAGCAGTTCGCGCCTGACACCCATCCTTCGCTTGCTTGAGGAGTTTGAGGGAGGGTTCGAACTCTTCTGCGGTCACACCCATTTCGCCCTCAATCACGAGATCCATTACCAAGGGTGCGACCTCATGGAACATTGCCATGCGGCCGCTTGTGGCAATATTTGGCAGTCGAACATCAATATCTGCGGTACCCCCAATGGCTATTATGTCTACACGTTCGGAGGTACGACGATAACCGATTGCTACTACAAATCGGTGGGATGGCAGCGCCATAAGCAGATGAGCCTCTTCAGGGCCGACACCGATTTCAATGGCGAACGTTACGCCGTCGATTGGAATTTGCCCACGGGTCAGGGCGTCATAGTGGCCAATATCTTCAATGCCGATTCACGATGGGTAGTGACAGCCGTGGAGGATAGTGTGGCCACACCAATGATACGGCTCAGCGGCAAGAACCAAGACGCCTTTGCCACGGGCTACCACCATCGCTACGCAGAGGCCATGCCTTACCAGTTTATCAGTAAGGCGAATGGCTATCTCATCATGAGCCACCTCTATTATTATGTGCCGCGCCGCAAGGATGCCGAGGTTACCGTGGTGGCGAAGGACCCCTATGGCCATACCTATACGGCCTCGTCGATCGATGCCGTGACCGAGCCCTTCTACAATTACGCCCATTTCCTCAAGCGGGGAAGGTAGCTTTCGCAAAACAATAGGCCCTCCATCGTGTGTTGATGGAGGGCCTATTGGCGCTTAGGGCTTACTGCTGCAACCAGTTTCTCACGATGGTAGCGCCCTCGGGAGTGAGCACACTCTCGGGGTGAAACTGTATGCCGTGGATGTTATAGTTGCGGTGGCGAAGCGCCATGATTTGGCCGTCGTCGCTCATGGCCGTCACCTCCAGGCAGTCGGGGAAGCCCGCACGGTCGACCACCCAACTGTGGTAGCGGCCCATGACGATGCGCTTGGGCAGGCCGGAGAAGATGGGGTCGTTGCCAAACTGGGTGCCTTCGGTGGCTATGCCGTGATACACCTCCTTCAGATTGACCAGTTTTCCGCCAAACACCTCAGCGATGGCTTGGTGGCCCAGGCACACACCCAGCATGGGCTTA
>ERZ857629.4514-NODE-4514-length-10724-cov-4.940575_pt1 | contig 10724 bp, 5 predicted proteins | sample MGYA00519700_ERZ857629 | MGnify/ENA primary metagenome ERZ857629 (study PRJEB31778, sample SAMEA3449351) | human gut metagenome | biome: human gut; feature: human-associated habitat; material: faeces | place: United Kingdom | collected 2010/2012 ... | reverse complement strand
AGACTGCAATCCTTTTGTCAAAAAAGGGCAAAGCCCTTTTTTGACAGTCTCAAAGTACCGCCCGATAGAGCGGTACTTCAGACTGTCAGGAAAGGCAAAAAATGTGCTGTCATTCCGAGCCGTTTTGCCTTTTCCGGCTCACTCCGTGTAATACTGTGCCTGAGCGTTCCAGAGTTCGGCGTATTTTCCGGCGGGCTGGTTCAGCAGGGACTCGTGGGTGCCATGCTGAACAATGCTTCCCCTGTCAAACACCAGAATTTCATCGCAGAACCGGCAGGACGCCAGACGGTGGCTGATATAAATCGCCGTTTTGCCGCCGGAGATCTCGTTGAACTTCCGGTACACCTCATACTCCGATTCCGGATCCAGCGCGGCAGTAGGCTCGTCCAGCACAATGAAGGGGGCGTTTTTGTACAGCGCCCGGGCAATGGCGATCTTCTGGGCCTCACCGCCGGAAATTTCCACGCCGCTCGGGTCAAACTCCCGGTAGAGGTTGGTTTCCAGTCCCTTGGGCATTTTGGACAGCCGTTCGCCGAAGCCCGCTTCTGTCAGACACGCTTCGCACCGCGTCCGGTCATAGTCCGCGCCTGCCGCCACGTTCTGTCCCAACGAGAAGGCAAACAGGCGGAAGTCCTGAAACACCACGGAGAAAATTTCCATATACTCTTCATAGTCATACTTCCGGATATCCACCCCATTCAGAAGGATCACGCCCTCAGTGGGGTCATAGAGCCGGCACAGGAGCTTGATGAATGTAGTCTTTCCGCTGCCGTTCATGCCCACTACCGCCAGCTTTTCTCCGATTCTGAAATTCAGGCTCACGTGGCGCAGCGCATAGCTTTCCGTATTGGGATACCGAAAAGATACGTCCCGGAACTCGATGGTGTAATCGTTGTCATCCCGTTTTTCAGTGGACAGGGTGCCCTTGTACATAGGATTGGGAATATCAAAATAATCCAGAAACCGCTGCATGAATTCCCGGTTGACGCTGGACATGCCGACGGTACGGACGAACCCGGAAATGGCGGTCAGCAGCAGCATGATGCAGGACACATATTTTGCAATGGATCCAACCGACAGTCCCCCGGACAGTGCCGCGGAAATCAGCAGCAGATACACACCGAACCTGAGCAAATGGGTCACGAAGGTGGCGATCAGGCCCATCCACGCGGTCCCGAAATTCATGACCCGCTCACCGCGGTAAACATCGCCGCAGAATTTCCGTTCCAGCTCGGTAAGGTCTTCCGCCATGCCATACAGACGGATGTCCTTACCGGAGGAGTAGTCGCTCATGTAGTCAAACAGCCGGTCCCCCAGAATGTTGGAGTCCACACAGCCGGCATAAAACCGATTCCGCAGCTTGCCGCTCTGTTTGGCGGTGAGAATACTCACCGCCACAGTCAGCAGCGTTCCGCCAAGAAGCCCCAGCTTTGCGCCCGCGGAAACGGCATCCAGCCGAAACAGAGAAACGGTCATGGACACGGAAGCCAGGATCTGCACCGAATAGCGGATGTACTGACTCACGGCGCCGCAGTAATAGAACAGGTTATAGCCGGTCTGGGTCTCCATCTGGATCCGCTCCCGCAGAAGGGCAACCTTCCGATCCTCCATAGTGGAATACGCCATGCTCATGGCTTTTTCCGCATGGAGCCAGTCGACGGACCGGCTCAGCTCCGCCTCACCCGTGTCCTCCCACCTCCGAAAGAACGCGGTAAGCAGGCTCAGGAGCGCCGTAAGGCCCACGGTAAGCCCGGCGTAGAGCCCCAGCGTTTTTCCGCCCGCGCCAGACGCCAATGCGTCAATGATCTTTGCGGAAAACCAGACCGGCACGTACAGCACAACGGCTGAAAACAGGCTGCGGCCAATGTTGCCGATCATATATCGGGGATTCAGCCGGTACAGGAGGCGAAATACCCGCCGGTTCATATCCAGTTTCTTCTTCATATTCATGCCTGCTCCCCTCCCTGATAGCCGGGCTGATACCAGCAGCTCTGAATGTCAAACAGCCGCGCGTACTCTCCGTCTGCCGCAATGAGCGCCTCGTGGGTTCCTTCCTCCGTAATGGAACCGTTTTGCAGAAACAGGATCCGGTCACAGAAACGGGTGGAGGCCAGCCGGTGGGAAATAAACAGGGCGGTTTTGTCCTCCGTCATATTTCTGTATCCCAGATACACTTCATTTTCCGCAATGGGATCCAGCGCCGCGGTAGGCTCATCCAGTACCAGCACCGGTGCGTCCTTGTAAAACGCCCGGGCCATCATCAACTTCTGGGTCTCGCCGCCGGAAAGCTCCACCCCGTCCCTGTTTACCTGCTTGTCCAGTCGGGTGTCCATGCCCTTCGGTAGAGCATCCAGCTTTGCGCCCAGTCCCGCCCGGCGCATGCAGCGCTCTGCCTTCTGCCGGTCCACCCTGTCCCCGAGACAGCAGGCAACGATTTCCGCCAGAGAGAAGATCGAGGTCCGGACCTCCTGAAATACGGGAGAAAAGAGCCGGTAATAGGCATTCCGGCGGAAATCCCGTGCATTCACTCCATCGACCCGAATCTCGCCGGAGGTGGGGGTATACAGTCCGCACAGGAGCTTGACCAGCGTAGTTTTTCCCGCGCCGTTAACGCCCACAAGCGCCACCCGTTCTCCGGAGTGGAGCGTAAAGGAAAGGTCATGGAGGGTATCCTTCTGCGCCCCCGGATACCGGAAGGAAACATGGGAGAAGGTGATCTCCGGTGCTTTTGCCAGGTGTGCCTCCGCCGGTTCCGTTCCGGTACCGTCCCCGTCCGGAAGATCCATATAGGCCCGGTAGTCGCTGACCTTCAGACTGGCAGTCTGCATGGTGTTCCACGCCGTAATCATGTTGCCCACGAAGGTGGCAAAGCCGGAAATGGCGCCGAAGTACAGCACGAATTCGTCCGCCCGAAGCTCGCCCCGCAGCGCCATGGAAATGAGAAGCGCGTAAGCACCGCCGTCCCGGATCAGGATCACCAGCAGATCCACGACCCGTCCCAGAAAGCGGCGGTTGTCCAGCTTTTTCTGCCAGTCGCTGTTCTTGCAGAACAGGTCTTCATAAATCTGCCGCAGCCACTGTGCCAGACCGTATACCCGCACATCCTTGGCGGCGGTGAAATCGGCGGCATTCCGGGACACATAGGCAAGCTTCCGTCCGATGTCCGTCCGCTCGGAACGGGTTGCAAATTCATAACGGTTGTAGGCGCGGACGCACAGGTAATTTGCCATGGGCGCAAGGGTCAGCAGCACCACCAACAGGGGGCTGATCCCGGACAGGATCGTGCCAAACAGGAAGTAGCACAGCACGTTCCGGATGAGTTCCGTAGCCTGCTCAGGCACCTGACACAACGGCACCTCGCCGTTCGTCATATAGCCCGCGGAGGCGGCCCGCTCCCGCAGATCCCGGGTCTCCTTCTTCTCGTAGGTTTCGTAGAACATGGTAACGCTCTTATGCTCGATGGCAGTCGTCAGGTCGAAGCGGTAGCGGCTCAGGAGAGATTCCAGAACGGTTTTGCAGAAATCCCGCAGCCCTGTCGCCAAAAAGGCTGCCGCCAACAGCGACCCCACCGCCAAAGCTGCGTGACGGAAGGTCTGCCCCGCTGTCACCTCCGCCACCACAAGGGCGGGAAGCCGGATCTCCACCCAGGACAGGAACACCCCCAGCGGGACCCCCGCCGCCATCACAAAAAAGGATGCGGGCGCTCCCCGGAGCATTTCCCGATAGCTCCACAGTGCGTTGCTGCCCATTCCCTTATAAGGCTTCTTTGTTTTCTCCTTCAAAACACATCGCTCCTCTCGTGTTTGCAGGGTCAGTATAGCACAGCTCCCGGCAGAAATGAAAATTCGTGCACCAACTGCATCCAGCGGTACACGAATTGCACAGACATGATGAAATTGGACTTTGTGAAAACATGGCATGCTTTGCGCATCCCCCGTCGATCTGCGGCGCAAAGGTGCTTACTCCGCTGCCGGAACGAGGAATTCGGAGGTAAACGCGCCTTCCTCGCTGTTGTATTTCACCCAGCCTCCGTGCTGCCTGAGGATCGTCTCCGCCCGGTGCAGGCCGAAGCCATGGGCGCCGGTTTTTCCCGTTCTGAAAAGGGTACCCACTTTTTTCTTCTTTGCCCCCGCCGCGTTCAGCAGGTAAAAATACAGCATGTTTCCCTTCATCCGCAGGGTCAGCCGCAGGAACTTTTCTCCCTCCGCCTCCCGGCAGGCTTCGATGGCATTGTCCAACAGATTCCCGATGACGATGCTCAGCTCCAGATCCGACAGGGTCAGGCTGTCCGGCAGATTTGCTTCCACCGTGGTATGGATCCCCGCAGCCTTTGCCTGGGCAATTTTTGCGGAGAGAATGGCGTCTACAGTCACGTTGCCGGTTTTCAGCAGCGTATCCACCCCCTGCAAATTTTTGTCCAGCTCGGTTATGTAAGCGATGGCCCGCTCCACCTGTCCGGCTTCCAGCTGCCCCTTGAGGGTCTGCAAGTGGTGATGAAAGTCGTGCTTGTAACCGCGCATCTCGCTGTGGACGCTCCGGACCTCGTCCAGATGCTTCCGTGCCTGTTCCTCCTGCATTTCCACAAGCTTCAAGTAGGTTCTTTTCAGCATGGTATCCTCAGTTTCTGGCAATAAACGCCCGATTGATCTCGTCATATTTTCCCCGCGCCAGCGGCACGGTTCCGCCGCCCTCCAGCGTAACGGCAGTGCGGCCGATACACCGGACCTTTTTCAGATTCACAAGGTAGGAGCGATGGACCCGGTAAAAGTCCGGGCTGAGCTTCCGGGCAAAGTCGGAGATGTTTTCCCGAATCCGGTATTCTTCCCCAGTGGTGTGGATCACAAGGTCGTGCAGGAAGGACTCCACATACAGGATCTCGCTTTCGTACAGCTTCACAGACTCCCCTTCCCGGGAAATCACCACGGATGGCGGCTCCACAGCCAGCCGCTGAACCGCCCGGGTCAGGACGGAAAACACCTTCTCCAGGGACACGGGTTTTATCAGGTAATGCAGTGCGTCCACCTCGTACCCCTCCCCCATAAATTCAAAATGGGAAGTGATGAAGATGATCTCCCCCCGGCAGCCGTCCGCCCGAAGACGTTTGGCAAGCTGAATCCCGGTCATGGCCTTCATTTCCACGTCCAGAAGAAAAACGGCAAAGTCCTTCTTCTCCGCATAAGCAAACCAGATGGCTTCGGCACTGGAAAAGCAGGTCACCTGACAGGCATTTCCGGTTTTCTCCGCCCAGTCCGCCGCAAGCTCTCTGAGCCGCTCCGCCTGCTCACCGTCATCATCGCAGATCGCTATTTGATACACCACTTTTCACCTCCGGAAAATCAGGGAGTCCGCCGACATCCTGTAAATTGTTGTTTAGGGCAGCACCACACAATTCGGCAGGAAGTCTCAGACAGGATTTTTGCACCAATTCAAAGTTTGGAAAACGAAGGAATACTGTATGTATTTCTCGTTTTTCAAACTGAAGAAGTGGCGCAAAAAGACGGAGGAGACTCGCAGACGCAATTGTGCGGTGTTGCCTTAGCATGCGGTCCTCTCAGTCACGGCGTTTCGCCGTGACAGCTCTCCCAAAGGGGGAGCCAAGGGGGCTTCGCTCCGCTAAATTTTTATTTATTATAACACACTTCACCGGGTTTCTTCAACGGTTTCTTTTGATACGAAAAAGCGCCCCTTTCCGGCAAGAACCGGAAAGGGAGCGCTGTGTCAGAAATTATTCTTCGGTTTCTTCCGCTTCCTCGGGGAAGTCGATGTCGTCATCCTCTTCGATGACCGGCTCTTTGGGCTGCTCAACGGGCTTCTGTCCCAGACGGGAGGGAGGGGTGGCACCGGGCTGGAAATCCCGGTATGCCATCAGACCGGAGCCTGCAGGGATCAGCTTACCGATAATGACGTTCTCCTTCAGGCCTACCAGATGGTCGACCTTACCCTTGATGGCAGCATCGGTCAGAACCTTGGTGGTCTCCTGGAAGGATGCGGCGGACAGGAAGGAATCGGTAGCCAGAGAAGCCTTGGTGATACCCAGCAGAACAGGGCTGCTGACAGCCAGCTTCAGCTCGGTCTCACCGGCGTCAATTCTCTGCTGAATGGCGGTGTTGGCGTCCTCGAATTCGAAGATGTCCACCGCGGCGCCCACCAGCAGGTTGGTGTCACCGGCATCCTCCACACGGACCTTCCGCATCATCTGGCGGATAATGACCTCGATGTGCTTATCGTTGATTTCAACGCCCTGCTGACGGTACACCGCCTGTACGGACTGAACCAGATAGTTCTGGACAGCCTCCACGCCGGAGATCCGCAGCACGTCCTGAGGATACAGCGCGCCATCGGTGATGGGCTCGCCCTTCTGGACCACCTTGCCGTGGCTGACCTTCAGGCCCACGGAATAGGGAACCTGATAGACCTTCACCTCACCGTCGTCCGCGGTAACGGTAATGTTACGCAGAGCGGTACGGTGGGTCTCGTCGATGTTCACCACGCCGGTGAGCTCGGAGATCTGTGCCATCTTCTTGGGACGGCGGGCCTCAAACAGTTCTTCGACTCGAGGCAGACCCTGGGTAATATCGTCACCCGCGACGCCGCCGGAGTGGAAGGTTCGCATGGTCAGCTGGGTACCGGGTTCGCCGATGGACTGGGCCGCGATGATACCGACGGCTTCACCCAGATCCACTTCCTTGGAGGTGGCAAGGTTCATACCGTAGCACCGTGCGCAGACACCGCTCCGGGCACGGCATGCCAGAATGGTGCGGATATAGATCTTCTCGATGCCGTGAGCCTCGAACTTGGCGGCATCCTCGGGCATCATCATGACATCCTTGGAATGCAGCAGTTCGCCGGTCTTGGGATCGACCACATCGTGGACGGGGTAACGGCCACGAATACGGTTGCCGAAGGTATCGATCACATCGCCCTTCTCAATGACCGCGCCGACCCAGATGCCGTTGGTCGTGCCGCAGTCCCGCTCCCGGATAATGACCTCCTGACTGACATCCACCATTCGGCGGGTCAGGTAACCGGAGTCGGCGGTACGCAGAGCCGTATCGGTCATGCCCTTACGGGCGCCTCTACTGGAAATGAAGTATTCCAGAACGGACAGGCCTTCACGGAAGTTTGCCTTAACAGGGATCTCAATGGTACGACCGGCGGTATCGGCCATCAGGCCACGCATGCCTGCCAGCTGACGGATCTGTGCCATGGAGCCACGGGCGCCGGAGTCTGCCATCATGTAGATGGGGTTGAATTCGTCCAGATTGCCCTGCAGGGCATTGGTAACGTCCGCAGTGGTCTTTTCCCACTGCTGAACCACCAGACGGTACCGCTCGTCATTGGTGATAAAGCCCTGACGGAAGTAATTTTCGATCTCAACGACCTTTCCTTCCGCCTCGTGAACCAGCTCATACTTGATGGCGGGAACCACCATATCCGCGATGGACACGGAGATAGCGCCCTTGGTGGAGTACTTGTAACCCAGAGCCTTGATCCGGTCCAGCATCTCGGTGGCAATGGTAAAGCCATGGACCCGGATGCAGCGGTCAATGATCTTGCCCAGCTGCTTCTTACCGACCAGGAAGGAGATCTCCAGATCGAACTCGTGACCGGGCTGGGTACGATCCACAAAGCCCAGATCCTGAGGGATGGGCTCATTGTAGATCAGGCGGCCCACAGTGGCATCGATGATCTTGTACTCCATCTTGCCGTTAACTTCCTTGCCGAAGCGAACCCGGATGGGCGCGTGGAGACCCACGGCGCCGTCCGCATAAGCGGCAATGGCTTCCTCGGTGCTGGAATAGTTGTGGACCGGGCGGAACTTTGCCGTCGCCTTACCGACGGAGGAAGCGGCCTTATTGGCAGCCAGGAACTCATCGGCATCCACAATGGTCTGCGCGGGCAGGTTTGTGTCGCCCGCGTCGGTCACATAAACGGTCTCCGCGCCCTTCTCCGCCTTGCCGAGTCTGGTGTAGGTCAGGTAGTAGGCACCCAGAATCATATCCTGCGTCGGCACGGTAACGGGCTTGCCGTCCTGCGGACGGAGCAGGTTGTTGGCGGAGAGCATCAGCATTCTGGCCTCGGCCTGAGCCTCGGGAGACAGGGGCACGTGAATTGCCATCTGGTCGCCGTCGAAATCCGCGTTGAAGGCGGTGCAGCACAGGGGGTGCAGCTTCAGGGCGCGGCCCTCCACCAGAATGGGCTCAAAGGCCTGAATGCCCAGACGGTGCAGCGTAGGCGCACGGTTCAGCATGACGGGGCGATCCTTGATGATATCGTCCAGTGCGTCCCAGACCTCGGTCTTGCCCTTATCGATCATCTTCTTGGCGGACTTGATATTGTTGGCCAGACCGTCGGAGACCAGCTTCTTCATGACGAAGGGGCGGAACAGCTCGATGGCCATTTCCTTGGGCACGCCGCACTGATACAGCTTCAGCTCAGGACCAACCACGATAACGGAACGGCCGGAGTAGTCCACACGCTTGCCCAGCAGGTTCTGACGGAAGCGGCCCTGCTTGCCCTTGAGCATATCGGACAGGGACTTGAGGGCGCGGTTGTTGGCACCGGTAACGGCACGGCCGCGGCGGCCGTTGTCGATCAGGGCGTCCACAGCCTCCTGCAGCATCCGCTTTTCGTTCCGGACAATGATGTCCGGAGCGTGGAGCTGCATGAGCCGCTTCAGACGGTTGTTCCGGTTAATGACCCGCCGGTACAGATCGTTCAGATCGGAGGTAGCGAACCGGCCGCCGTCCAGCTGGATCATGGGTCGGATATCGGGAGGGATGACAGGCAGAACATCCATGATCATCCAGCTGGGCTTATTGCCGGACTCCCGGAAGGCCTCCACGACCTCCAGACGCTTCACAAGGCGCAGCTTCTTCTGGGAGGATGCGGTTTTCAGCTCCGCACGCAGCTGCTCGGAAAGCTTGTCCAGATCGATCTGCTCCAGCAGTTCCTTGACAGCCTCGGCGCCCATGCCCGCCTTGAAATCGTCCTCGTACTTTTCCCGCATGTCCCGGTACTCCTTTTCGGTGAGTACCTGATTCATGGCCAGAGGTGCGTCGCCCGGATCGGTCACGATATAGGCTGCAAAGTACAGCACCTTCTCCAAGACCTTGGGGCTGATATCGAGGATCAGGCCCATCCGGGAAGGAATGCCCTTGAAATACCAGATGTGGCTGCAGGGAGCGGCCAGCTCAATGTGGCCCATACGCTCCCGGCGCACCTTGGCACGGGTAACTTCCACGCCGCAGCGGTCGCAGATCTTACCCTTATACTTGATTTTCTTATATTTACCGCAGTGGCACTCCCAGTCCTTGGTGGGTCCGAAGATCCGCTCACAGTACAGGCCGTCCCGCTCGGGCTTCAGGGTACGATAGTTGATGGTTTCCGGCTTCTTGACCTCGCCGTAGGACCACTGCCGGATCATTTCCGGCGAAGCGATGCCGATTTTAATTGCATCAAAGGTGGCATTTGCCATAAACTGCGCCTCCTTAGTCTTCGTAGGTGTCGGTGTCCGCCTTATCCAGGTCGCCGAACACATCCATAATATCTTCCGGGCTGTCCTCGTCAATCACGAAGCCGGAGTCCAGCACATCCTGGGTATCGCCGACCACCACATTGCTGTCGGACTCGGAGCTGTAGACGATCTCATCGTCATCATCCTCATCCTTCAGTTCGATCTCGTTGCCGTTCTCGTCAAGAACCTGGATGTCCAGACACAGTGCCTGCAGTTCCTTGATCAGAACCTTGAAGGACTCGGGCACGCCGGGTTCGGGGATGTTGTCGCCCTTGACAATTGCCTCGTAGGTCTTGACACGGCCGGTCACGTCATCGGACTTGACGGTCAGGATCTCCTGCAGGGTGTAGGCGGCGCCATAAGCTTCCAGCGCCCAGACTTCCATTTCGCCGAAACGCTGGCCGCCGAACTGCGCCTTGCCGCCCAGAGGCTGCTGGGTCACAAGTGCGTAGGGACCGGTGGAACGGGCATGGATCTTATCGTCAACCAGATGATGGAGCTTCAGGTAGTAGGGGTAGCCGACGGTGACCAGATTATCAAAGGGCTCGCCGGTACGGCCGTCATACAGAACGGTCTTGCCGTCCTCACGCAGGCCTGCCAGTTTCAGGGTATCCCGGATGTCCTTCTCGTTTGCGCCGTCGAACACGGGGGTGGCAACATTCCAGCCCAGTGCCCGGGCCGCATAGCCCAGATGGACCTCCAGAACCTGTCCGATGTTCATACGGGAAGGCACGCCCAGGGGATTCAGCACGATGTCCAGCGGTGTACCGTCGGGCAGGAAGGGCATATCCTCCTCCGGCAGGACCCGGGAAACAACGCCCTTGTTGCCGTGACGGCCGGCCATCTTGTCGCCCACGGAGATCTTCCGCTTCTGGGCGATGTAGACCCGGACAGACTTGGTAACGCCGGGAGCCAGTTCATCGGAATTTTCCTTGGTAAAGACCTTCACGTCCACAACGATACCGCTTTCGCCGTGAGGCACCTTCAGGGAGGTATCCCGGACCTCTCTTGCCTTTTCGCCGAAGATGGCGCGCAGCAGACGCTCCTCGGGCGTCAGCTCAGTCTCGCCCTTGGGGGTGACCTTACCGACCAGATAGTCGCCGGAGGTGACCTCAGCGCCGATACGGATCACGCCGTTTTCGTCCAGATCCTTGAGGGTATCGTCGCCCACGTTGGGGATATCCCGGGTGATCTCCTCGGGCCCCAG
>ERZ857629.4512-NODE-4512-length-10728-cov-2.528905_pt1 | contig 10728 bp, 7 predicted proteins | sample MGYA00519700_ERZ857629 | MGnify/ENA primary metagenome ERZ857629 (study PRJEB31778, sample SAMEA3449351) | human gut metagenome | biome: human gut; feature: human-associated habitat; material: faeces | place: United Kingdom | collected 2010/2012 ... | reverse complement strand
CAGATGAAGGGGAATGGAGGTTCTGTCAGCCCTGATTATGCTGCTGACCAGGAGGCCATCAAGCAGGAGGCAAACAAAGAAACAGAAGAGGAAGAGGATAACGAATTCGGCATCCAGGAAAATCTTCTTGCCAGCGATACCCAGGAAATGCCCCCCAAGGAAGAGGATGAGATCCAGGTCAAGACGGTGGATGTGAGCCAGTATAATACCCTGAACCTGCAAAAGGAACTGGCGGAAAGCATGAAGGAATTTCTGGAGAACAATAAAACCCAGAACCTTCCTGTAGATGAAATTGCGGAGGAAGCACAAAAAACCCAGATCTATGAGCCTGTTACCTCTGAAAATCTGATCGGGGAAATCCAGGAAGAAACAGACGCCCAGGAGGAGACAGAAGAGGAAGAGCCGGAAGCTGAAGAAAAGACAGCCACCCTCAGACAGGACACTGACGAGATGCAGCTGATCACAGAAGAGGATCTGAGTGGAAAGAATAATTCAGAAGAGGTCTTTTTTGGCAATACGGAAGAAGTCAATATTGAGGATGTGGTTTCCAAGCTTGCCAAGCAGAACGAGGATAAGTCGCCCTTTACCCCTATTGATCAGAAGGAGATGCCCATAAAGCAGGAGGAAGTTATTCCTCAAATTTCCAAGAGCCCGCTCAGCGACACAGGCGTGATCAGGACGTTTCATAAGCCTTCAGGCTTTGATAATATGCTTTCTCAGGAGTACGATGGACAGATCTCATTGGTAGTTCCTGAAAAGGAGCAGGTTGAAAAGCAGATCACAGGACAGCTCAGCATAGAAGATGTAATGGCTGAGTGGGAGCGGATCAAGCAGGAAAATGAACGCAAGAGGATGGAAGAAATACGAAGACGCGTTCACCAGCAGACAGACGCCTTGTTTGAGGACTTTGACGAATCCACCAAATCAGGACTTTTGGAAGAACTGGAAAAGGCCATGGTCACTGCAGCCATGAAGGAAGAAAAGGCAAAGGCAGCCAGTGAACGTCCCAAGGTGGTAAAAGTTGCAGACATAGAGAAGCAGGAGCCTGCTGCGGCCAAAGAGAAAACAAAACCGGCAGAAGCAGCAGAGAAAGAAGTCTTAGAAGAAACCGAAGAGATTGAAGAAATTGAAGAAATTGAAGAAATCCCTGCTTTAGAGGAAGAGGAGGTTTCTACAGAGCCTGTACCGGAAGAAGATACGCAGGAAGAGGACTTTGAAGAAGAACAGCCGGAGGCTGCAGAGGAGACTCTGGATGAGATTTCGAATAAAGCTTCGGATGAAGTTTCTGAGGAAGCCGGCGAGGCTATAGAGGAACCGGATGCTTCAGAAAAGGAAGAAGAAACCGAGGAGGCAGAGTCACAGGAGGAAGTTTCCGAGCAGAAGAAGACCGGAGCTGTAAGGGAGATGACAGACAGCGAAAGAGAGCAGTTTGCCCCCTTTATCCATCACAAACGTACCAGAAGACAGATCGTTACAACGCTTGATAATATCAGCATGGCTTCCTACACGGGAAATGTGATCGTTACAGGAGAAGAAAGTGCGGAGGCAACCGCCCTTGCCAAGGTTCTTGTAAAGGAAGTACAGCTTTCTGACAGTAATTTTTCAGGAAAGGTTGCAAAGATTTCCGGCGCTACCATGAATAAAAAGGACGTAGGAGCAACCCTGGCAAAGCTGTCCGGCGGGGCGCTGATCATTGAAGAAGCCGCCTCCATGAAAAAGGCTGCAACAGAAAGCCTTTTAAAGCAGCTTAACCAGGAAGGAAAGGGGCTGATCGTTCTTTTAGAGGACACAAAGGCAAATATCGCGTCCTACCTGGAAAAATATCCTGCCCTTTCAGAGGCGTTTAACCTGCGGGTGGATGTGGAAGCGCTGGATGACCAGACACTGGTAAAATATGCTCAGAAATATGCAGTTGAACAGGAATATTCCATTGACGAGCTTGGAATTCTCGCACTGCATACAAGAATTGCGGATATGCAGACCAGCGACCATGAGGTAACGCTTGGGGAAATAGAAGAGCTTGTGGATGAGGCGATTTATTATGCCGACCGCAAGACGCCGAAGCATTTCTTTGATGTTTTATTTGGAAAGCGGTATGACGAGGAAGATATGATCGTTCTTCGTGAGAAGGATTTTATGCATTACTAAAAAATAGAAACCGGGGGTTTAAGGTATGGATGGTGAAGTTTTTATTTCTGAGGCGGATCAGTATCTGTTTGCCCAGGGAACACATTATGATATTTACAAAAAGTTAGGAGCGCACCCTTCTGTGGAAGATGGAAAAAAAGGCATGTTCTTCGGTGTGTGGGCGCCCAATGCAGAAAGTGTGCATGTGATCGGAAGCTTTAACGGCTGGGACGAAACAGCTCATCCTATGACAAAGCTGGGGCCCGGCGGGATCTATAAGCTGTTTGTCCCGGGTGTGGGGGAAGGAGAGCTTTACAAATTTCTGATCACAACGCCCTCAGGAGAAAAGCTGTATAAGGCCGATCCCTTTGCAAACAGTGCAGAGCTCCGCCCCGGGAATGCGTCGAAAACCACGGATATTTCCGGCTTTAAATGGACGGATGAGGTCTGGATGAAGGAACGGGAGGGGAAGGATTATAATCAGGAACCCGTTGCCATTTACGAGTGTCATATCGGCTCCTGGATGAGACATCCCAGACCGGAAGAACAGGGATTTTATAATTACCGGGAATTTGCAGACCGGATCGTGGAATATCTGAAGGAAATGAAATACACCCATGTAGAGCTTATGGGAATTGCAGAGTATCCCTTTGACGGCTCCTGGGGGTACCAGGTGACCGGCTATTATGCGCCGACGTCCAGATACGGAGAACCCAAGGACTTCATGTATCTGATCAACAAGCTTCATAAGCACAAGATCGGCGTTATCCTGGATTGGGTTCCTGCTTGGACGTTTTGACGGAGAGTGTATTTTTGAGGATCCGGATCCCAGAAAGGGAGAGCACCCGGATTGGGGAACCAAGATCTTTAATTATGGTAAGAACGAGGTAAAGAACTTTTTGATCGCCAACGCATTATTCTGGATCAAGGAGTATCACATTGACGGTATCCGTGTAGATGCAGTGGCCTCCATGCTGTATCTTGATTACGGCAAAAAGGAAGGCCAGTGGGTTCCCAATAAATACGGCGGAAATAAAAATCTGGAAGCCATTGAATTTTTCAAGCATTTGAATTCGGTGGTACGGGGAACCTATCCGGGCTTTATGACCATTGCAGAGGAATCTACCGCATGGCCCAAGGTAACAGGAAATGTGGAAGAGGGCGGTCTTGGCTTTTCCTTTAAGTGGAATATGGGCTGGATGCATGATTTTTGCGAATATATGAAGTTAGATCCTTATTTCCGCAAGGATAATCATTATGCCATGACCTTCGCCATGAGCTACAATGACAGTGAGAATTATATCCTGCCTCTTTCCCATGACGAGGTAGTACATCTGAAATGCTCCATGGTCAATAAAATGCCCGGCTACAAAGCCGACAAATACGCAAACCTGCGCTGTGGATACGCTTACATGCTGGGTCATGCAGGCAAGAAGCTTCTGTTTATGGGACAGGATTTCGGGCAGGAGCGTGAATGGAGCGAGGAAAGAGAGCTTGACTGGTTCCTGCTGCAGGAGGATCTGAATAAGGGACTTCATGAATATGTGAAGGAACTGCTGAAGCTGTATCATAAGTATTCCTGCCTGTATGAGTTTGATGACAGCTGGAAGGGCTTTGAATGGCTGAACTGTGATGACAAGGACAGAAGCACCTACAGCTTTTACAGACGGAATTCCTCCGGTAAAAACAACCTTATGTTCATCATTAACATGACGCCTATCAAATGGGAAAATTATAAGCTGGGAGTTCCCGCAAAGAAAAAATATAAGCTGCTTTTGTGCAGTACGGAAGAGAGGTTTGGAGGAACCGGAGAGACGGTTCCCAAGGAAATCATGGCAGAGGCAGAAAACTGTGATTACAGGGATTACTGCATAACGCTGGATCTTCCGCCTTATGCTGCAGCGGTATTTGTATTTTAAAGTATTAAGGAATGAAAAAGTTATGCCGAAATAAAGGGTGAATGCAGGAAGCATTTACCCTTTGTTTTTTGGAGCAGACATATGAATATAATATTGGATGAGAAACAGATCAAAGATGCTCAGGCATATACAAACGTAAACAAAGGGACAACTACATACCGTACCCCGGAAAAGACCGGTGAGGTTAAAAATTCCGGGTTTGCATTAGACATTTCTGGCACAGTTACGGATAACAGCGCTTACGCAGGTCACGGAAGGACCGCAGAAGAGGTTATGCTGGATGCAGGGCAGGAGGATATTACTGCCCGGCGAAACTATATGGCAGTTATGTCTAATTGTATGTCTGACGAAGATTTTGCAAAGCTTCAGGAGGACGGATTTCATCCCGGCAGTACGGAAATTGAAACAGTTGTCACCATTGTAGACCATATTAAAGCAGCCCTTGCACTCTCCGGCAGGGAGGTGGTTGGGTATACGGATACCATCAGCCAGGAGGCGCTTACTGCAATTACAGGCAGCGAAAGCTTTGCCCTGCAGCTTCAGGAGCAGTTCCGTGAAAAGGATATTCCGCTCACAAGAGAAAACGTAGAAGCAGTATGTAAGGCATGGGATATTCTGCAGCAGACAGGGAACATAACCGAAGGATCCAAAAGATATCTGGTAGAAAATGAGATGGATCCCACTCCCGAAAATCTGTACATGGCAAAATATTCAGCGACAGAAGGCGCAGACAGACAGGCAAGGGGCTATTACAAGGACGGAACGGCAGGTTATTTTGCAGAAAAGCCTGATGTGGTGGATTATGAGAAGCTGAAGCCACAGATGGAGAAGGTGATCTCAGAGGCAGGATTTACTGTGACGGAAGAGACCCTTGCAGATGCAAAATGGCTTTTGGAAAAGGGAATTCCCCTAAATACAGATACGTTGTGCTTATTTGAGAAAATAAATGACGTGGCACTGCCCATGGAGCCGGAGCTTTTCCTGGAGCTTTCGGCTATAGCCATTGCGGATGGGAAAAGACCTGCCAGGGCAGACCTTTCCAAAACGCAGACAGATTATGAAAAGGCAGCCCGGCTGCTTGAAAAGACCAAACAGGTATCAGAAGAGGCGGTGGATCAGGTAGCGGACCGCGGCGACGCCTTTACCCTGCGGAATTTATTTGCTGCGCAGGAAGCCTTTGGGATGTCAAAGGAACTGACAAAGACTGGTGCAGAGGATATTAAGGGGCGCAGGCTTTTGGAAGAGATCAGGCTTTCCATGACGGTTCAGGCCAATTTGAGACTTCTGCGTCAGGGCTTTCAGATCGAGACAGCCCCCTTGGAAGAGCTGGTGGAAAAGCTGAAGGAGGCTGAGAGCAGCTACCAGATGGCGCTTACCGGAGAAAGTTCTAAGGCCGAAGCAATGCAGAAGGCATCCTTATATGAAAAGACTTTAAGCGCGGTAGCAGGGATCAAGAACTCCCCTGCAGCGATCTTAAGTGAGTTATCGCCGGAAAGCACCCTGGAAGAAACCTATGAAATAGGGAAAACAAGGGCGGCAGATTATGAAAGGGCGCAGGAGCGTTACGAAAAGCTGTGGACTGCACCCAGAGCCGATATGGGAGATTCCCTGCGGAAGGCGTTTCGGAATGTAGATGATATTCTGAAGGATCTTGAGCTTGAGGTAAATGAAGAAAACAGAAAAGCTGTCAGGATCCTGGGATACAATCAGGCACAGATCAGTAAAGAACATATAGATCAGATCAAAAAAATGGATCAGCTTCTTACCGGCACGATCAGGGAATTAAAGCCGGGGACAGTGCTTTCCATGATCAGAGAGGGTATGAACCCCATGAAAATGGAGCTTTCTGAGCTTTCTGATTTCCTGGAGCAGCAAAATCAGGAATCCTCCGGACAGGAAATGGAATCCTACAGCAAATTCCTTTATCAGATGGAAAAGCAGAAGGAGATCACAGAAGAGGAAAGAAGCGCCTATATCGGTATTTACAGACTGATCCATCAGGTAGAAAAGACGGATGATGCGGCAGTAGGCGCCATCTGGCAGAGCGAAGCGGGATTTACACTTGAAAATCTGCTTTCCGCAGTGAGAACCGCAAAGAAAAAGCATATGGATTACACCGTCAATGATGACTTTGGCGGTCTTAACAGGGCAGATACAGGAACGGAAAGTATTTCCGATCAGATCGAAAGGGGCTTTTCCTTATCACAGCAAACAAACAGGGAAGAACTGAAGGTTTTTTTGGAGCAGGCGCAGGATGAGCAGCTTCAAAGAGAATACCAGTCCCAGGAGGCCCAGCAGATCCGAAAGGTGGCGGAATGCGAGGATGCTATTTTAAAACAGCTTTCTGATTACGGACAGAGTGTAACGGCGGATCATCTTTTTTCTGCAGCGGCGCTTATGCGAAATCCGGAAGAGATCTTCAGCCAGCTTGGAAAATACTGTACAAAAGCCGGAAAAAGCGATCCCAAGGAAGAAATCCTGAGGGCCGGGAAAAAGCTTTTAGAAGGACTGGAAAGCAAAGACCGGGAAGGGGCAGCCTATGAAAAACTCCAGGAGGAATTGAAAGAGGAGCTTACCCGGGAGGGCTTTGAAGGAGATCATGACGCCCTTGACATCAGGGCAATGAGCAATCTGTGTAAGCATCTTTCCTTTATGACAGCCATGGCGAAGGAAGAAAATTATCAGATCCCCGTGGAAATCGGCGGGAAGCTGACAGCCATCAACTTAAAGGGGATCCATAAGGAAGCGGAAGAAAGCAAGGCTGTTGTGACAATGAACAGTGAAGCAATGGGAAAGATTGCGGTGCAGCTTCAAATGACGGAGGAAGGCCTGGAAGGCTTTTGTATCTGCGAAAGGAAGGAGAGCACAGAGCTTTTGCAGGATTGTCTGCAGCAGGAAAACGGCATGGCCGGAAGCTTTTATTTTGCAACAGGTGAGGAACTCGATCTTGCGGAGTTTTCGGGGAAGCACACAGAGGGAAGGATAAAGAAGCCGGGAGCAGATGTTCTTTACCGGGCAGCAAAGGATCTTATCGGTTATATACAGGAAGCAGGAAATAAGAAAGGGAGTATGACACATGAAAATCAGCTATAACGCATCAGCGGTAACCGCTAACAATGCATTAACCAGAAATGATAACAGTCTTCAGGAATCCCTGGCAAGATTGTCATCGGGATTGAAAATCGTAAATGCAAAGGACAATCCGTCCGGACTAGCCATGAGCAAGCGTATGAATGCCCAGATCAAGGGATTAAATCAGGCAACGGATAATGCCGGCGACGGCGTATCGGTGATCGAGATCGCTGATGGAACGCTTTCAGAAGTCCACAGTATGCTCCAGCGTATGAATGAGCTTGCGATCAAGGCCGGAACGGGCACCGTGACAGATGATGACAGGGCTATGATCCAGTCTGAGGTATCGCAGCTGAAGGAAGAGATCACCAGAATTGCTTCCGAAACGGAATTTAACGGACAGAAGATCCTGGACGGCTCCTTTGACCTGAAGGGATATGCAGATCAGATCGATGCAAAGGTAACCTATTACAGTGATGATATTATCAGCGGAGTTTATACGGTTACTTCCATGGAGGTAGAATATGAGGCAGACGGCACCATCAAGGAGGTGAAAGACTTCCAGGGCGGCACCGGCTTTCCGGCGGATGCGGAGGTAAGTCAGGTGGATGGAAATATTGTCACCATTAAAGGGGCCGACAATTTTGAGATCAAGCTCCGTCTGACAAATACCACAACTTTTACCGATTTGAATTTGAGCCTGGAAGGCTTTGGAGCAATGGATACCCAGATCGGAGCCAATGAAGGCCAGCAGTTAGCGATCAGGATTCCTAAGGTTTCCCTGGAAAATATGGGGATTTCGGCCGTAGATATGAGCACCAGGGAAGGGGCGCAGGAAGCCATTGACAAGGTTGCAGGGGCGATTAAGTATATTTCCTCTACGAGAAGCGGGCTGGGAGCTTATCAGAACCGTTTGGAGCACACCATCAATACCCTGGATATTACCAGTGAGAACATGACCAGCGCGTATTCCAGGATTATGGATGTGGACATGGCAGAGGAAATGACGGAATATACCACCATGCAGATCCTCTCCCAGGCAAGTACCTCCATGCTGGCACAGGCAAATGAAAGACCTTCACAGGTACTTCAGCTTCTTCAGTAACAGGAAAAGGTGGGAAGGGCTATGACCAAGGAATTAAAACAGCAGTTTACGCTCAGGATCTCTCAGGCAAATAAGTCACAGCTTGTTGTGATCCTTTATGAGATGATGATAACGTATTTGGATGAAGCAAAGGAAGCATATGACAGACAGGACAGGGCAGGATTCCGGGAAGGGATCCGCAAGTCAAGGGGCTGTCTGATGGAGCTCATGTCATCCCTTCATTTTGAATATGAAGTGGCATCCAATCTGCTTTCCCTTTATCTGTATGCAAACAGAGAGCTTGCCAGAGCTGACATCAGAAACAGCGTCACAGAGCTTGTTCATGTGAAGGCGATCATGTCCAAACTCCATGATGCTTATGAAAAGGTAGGAGAGCAGGATACATCCGGTCCTATTATGGAAAATACGCAGACCGTGTATGCAGGGCTTACCTATGGCAAGAACACGCTTACGGAAAATCTATACGATCAGGGAAGTAACCGGGGTTTCCGTATTTAAGGTATTTTTTTGAGGAATTTCTTCAGGCAGCGGGGCAAGCTTTGCTGCCTGTTCCATTAGGAACTTATAGCGCTTCAGCACAGAATTCACTTCGTAGATGTAGCAGTCGATCAGATCCGGTTCTGTTACATTGTCAAAGCCTGCATAGGCGATCTCCAAAGCTTTTTTGGTTTCTTCAAGATCAGAGAGCAGGGCATTTCGCTTGATCTCCTCTTCTGACAGGGTGCGGTTCACCTGACAGCTCCGGCTAAAATACATTTTCATAACATCCTTCTTTCCGGTGGGGTACCTTGGCTTTTTTACATCATATTCCGGGAATAACCAATAATTACCTTTCTTTCAAAAGAGTATGAACAAAAAAATATTGTTTATTCCGTCATGGAGGAAAAAGAACAGGCATATATTCTAGCGGAGGGTGGAAAAGCATATGGAAAACCAAATGGGAATAATTTTGATCGTGGGAAGCCTTGTCATTGTTCTGCTGATCGGTCTTGTGAAAAGCAGGGCGGAATTTATCATTAATTTTGTCCTTCGGGGCGTTACGGGAATGCTGATCATTTACTTTGTCAATTTCCTTCTGGCAGAAAAAATACCTTCTCTGTGTATGGGATATAATCTGGTTACCTTTCTGGCCAGCGGCGTTTTAGGACTGCCCGGTGTGGCGCTGCTTTATGGAGTCAATCTTTATATGAACTGGTGACCGGCGCTCTGCATAATCATAGGAAATAAAGGTGCTGCGTCAGCGCCTTATTGACATCCGTTAAAGGCTGAAAACATAAGGGCTTGCGGGGCTTTTAAAAATGAATTGGCAAAAAGAATTGTAAAATAGTAACAAAAATCAACAAATTTAAAAATATCTCTGGACAAGGAAGGGGCTTTTTAATATAATCGGTTCTACAAACAGGAACGTTCTGAAACATCAGGTTATTTCAACGGGCTGTATTTAAGGACAGCGCACATCATGATTTCATGGGAGAATTCCTTCCAAGCATCAGCACAGTAATTGATCATTTTACACATGTACAGAAAAGGGGGTACGATTGGATAAAAAGATCCTTGCGATTTTTGACGGCGAGGAGAGCTATGCATATCGTTTGATGAATTTTATTGGTGAACGGGAAAATCTTCCCTTTGAGCTTTATGTTTTCACCAACAAAGAAAGGTTTTATTCCTGTGAAAGGATCAAAGATATTGAATGCCTCCTGATCGCAGAAAGCGCTTACGAACCAAAAGTAGAAACACTTCATATACCGCACATGATCATCTTAAGCGAGAGCGGTAAAAATCTGAATAAAGCTCTGCATCATATCAGTAAATATCAATCCAGTGAAAAGATCTTCCACCAAATTTTAGAATATTACACCGATTTATCTGAGACCATTCCCATAACGCTTCGGACAGGCCTTTCCAAAATGCAGATTTTAGGGATCTATACCCCTATCGGCAGGTGTCTCCAGACAACATTTTCCCTTACCCTGGGACAGATGCTTGCCAGAAAACACAAAACGCTGTATCTGAATTTTGAAACCTACTCCGGCTTTGCCAAATTAATGAACAGACAGTATGAAGGAGATCTGTCGGATCTGATGTATTATTTTGAATGTGCAAGGGAAAAGCTTTCCTATCGGCTTCAAAGCATGGTGGAAACCGTAAACGGACTGGACTTTATCCCACCTGCGGAAATCTATCAAAATCTTTCCGGAATCCGGGGAAATCAGTGGGTTGATCTGTTTGGAGAAATTGAAAAGAGCAGCAGCTATGAATTTCTGATCCTGGATCTTGGGGAAGGACTTCAAGACCTGTGGGAGGTGCTCAGGAGCTGCAGCCATATTTATACGATCACCCGGGAAGACGGACTGGCCATGGCAAAGATCGATCAATATGAAAAGATACTGGAAACCATGCAGTACGGCGACATCAGTGCAAAGACAACCAAGTGGAAGCTGCCGGTATTCCGGGAACTGCCTAAAAACTTTGAAGAACTGACATACGGAGATCTGGCAGCCT
>ERZ857629.4511-NODE-4511-length-10728-cov-2.658952_pt1 | contig 10728 bp, 6 predicted proteins | sample MGYA00519700_ERZ857629 | MGnify/ENA primary metagenome ERZ857629 (study PRJEB31778, sample SAMEA3449351) | human gut metagenome | biome: human gut; feature: human-associated habitat; material: faeces | place: United Kingdom | collected 2010/2012 ... | reverse complement strand
ATGCCGACGGACGGCACGTTGATGTCGCCGAAAAGCTGACGCCAGGCGCCGTGTTGGGCGAGGCGCGCGGCATGTACCAGTGTCGGCGCGCATAGGAATGCCGCTGGGATCGGCATGAGCAGCAGCATGGCGCGATGGCGTGGGATGAACAGTAGGAATACCAGGAAGGTGACGATCAGCGGCAGCAGCAGCTGTGGTTCGGCTGCGACGACCGGCATGAAGCATAGCGAGGCTGCGGCCGCGGCCTGCACGGATGCGCGCGGGCGCACCTGATCCTCGGTGTGGTAGAGGCCGACTGCGCGGAACACGAAGGCGAATGCGGCGGGCAGGAAGATCATCACGGTCATCATCGGCAGGTTGGCTGTGGCATACAAGCCCATGGCCAGGCCGAACGAGCACCACAGCAGGCCGCTGGCGATGCGCACGGTGTCGGAGCGGGTGAAGATGCCGGCCAGCGCCCAGAACGACAATGCGCTCAACGGTGCGGCGAGGAAGAACAGCAGACCGGTGGCTGCGGCCACGTTGCCGAAAGTGAACAATGATGCCAGCAGCAGCACCCAGAGCCACGGTGTGGGTGGCAGTGACACTCCCCCTCCGATGCCCCACACCCATTGCGTGCTGGCAGCCTCGGCAAGCTGGCCGAAGGTGGCGCCGGTGGGAGCCAACTGGTCGGAGTACAGCGAGCCGCCTGAGAATAGGGAGCGCAATACTGTCCAGTACATCACGACCACCGATGCGAAGGCGACGGCGGCCATGACGAGTGCCGCAATCCAACGTTTTATCGCCCGGACGCGCAGGTGGGAACGGACCAACGGGCTGAGCAGCGTGGTGTTGCGCTGGCCGTCCAATGCGCGAACGCGATCCTTCCACTGGGTGAGCTGGGCGTGTGTGGCGGTGATCATGTTCAGCTGCGCATGCGGGACCTTCGACTGTTTGGACACCAATGCGCGCGCCTTCGTGCCTGCTGCTGCGGAAACCAGCGCATGCCACGGCATGCACAATTCGCACCATGCCTCATACGGTTGTTTTTTGACCAGTCGGATCAGGGTTTTGAAGAACGCCGCAAACAGGGAGAGCACCCAGACCACCGGCCAGCGCAATCGTGCGATATCGGTGTAATAGTACCGTTGCTTCGCCACCAGGATGCTCATGGCGGGGTTGATGGGCGTCTCCTCGTCCACTTCCTCGCCACCGCGCGTGCGCACGCCCTCATAGCGTGCACGGCGATGTGCGATGCGGGCCTGCGGCACTACGAGCACACGGCCGCCGCTACGACTGATACGCCGGCAGAAATCGATGGATTCGGCGTATGTGGTGAACCAAACGCCGATCCCTCCCATGCTGCGCAACGTGGTCAATGGCAGCAGTGCGCCGGCCAGCGAGACGCTGAACACGTCGGCACGGGAATCGTATTGCTCCTGATCGGGTTCGCCGTCGACCACCAGCGAGGCGACGCCATGCTTGTTCGCGTAGGCGCCGACATCATGCAGGTTCACGCCGTCCCAGTCAAGCTGCTTGGATCCCAGGATGGAAGCGCCCGGCGTATTGCGCTGCGCTTCGAGCAGTTCGCTCAGACATTCGGCGTTTGCGGGGCGCGAATCGTCGTGCAGCAGCCACAGGTTCTTCACCTCGGGCGCGATGCGGGCCAGGCCGATGGCTTTCTGCACCGCGTCCCCGAAGGACCGCGCACCGCGCGTATTCACGATCTGTACGCTCACGGTCTGCGCCTGCGGCACATATTCCAACGGTTCGGAAGACGTGGTGACCACATCGAACGTAGTCTCCATGGATTGCATGGTCTGACCGCTGCAATCGGCGACCACGATGACGCCGGGCAACACGGTCTGCTCCAGCACGGCCGCCAGCGTGTCCGGCAGAAAACGGATGTCGTCTTCGACCGTAACCACCGCAGCCACAGCCTGCGAGACGAACTGACAGTGCGAATACGGGCGGTTGGCCACCGCGTCGGTCAGCACCTGACGCACGCCGCCGTCGAGAATCCGTTCAAGATCTTGAGTCAAATCTGCTCCTTGCGCATCTTTTTGTACCGGCGACGTTCGCGTTCGCTCATGCCGCCCCAGATGCCGAATCGTTCATCATGCTCGATGGCCCAGTTCAGGCATTGCTCGCGTACCTCGCATTGCGCGCACACACGCTTCGCGTCGCGGGTCGAACCGCCTTTTTCCGGAAAGAACGCCTCCGGATCGGTCTGTGAACACAACGCCTTGTTCTGCCACGTGACATCACCGTCCGGCAGGAACAGCCCCCACAGTTCGCCAGACGGCTCCCCCTCGGAATCTTTGGCGATGCCCCACATACGTGCATCCTCCTTGCCTGGCTTTTCATTATTCTGATGTGTCTGCAACAGATAGATTACACACTTGGGGCTTCGTTTTTGTCAAGTTCAAGCTGTGTCATTACCACAGGTTCGCATGAATCTGTGCTATATGGTTTCGCGCCTGCACAGGTACGAAACCACCCGGGCGAACGCCCATCGCCATGCAGTTCGCAAACCTCCCGAACGGAAGGCGGCACCCGCTGCGCGAGTTCCAGGGTTCAAAAGGACTGTGAGGAAACCGCGGCTGAAAGCCTCTTTTCAACTCCATGCCGTACAATCAAAGCGTTTTGCCCCATACAGGAAGGTTCGCAAGCGTGAACGAAGAACGATCCGATGCCGACATTCCCAACGTAGGCGGTTGGAAAGATATCGCGCCACGCCACAGCATGGCGTACCGGATGCAGCACAGAATACGCAACACCGTTATATATGTATTGGTCGCCGCATTGGCCTTCGTGGGAACCGCCGCCGCAGCCACATTGCTCGACATCAACGGAACGATCAAAGACGGCGAAGTCAAGATCATTCCGCAAAAGGGACAGAAGGAACCGGGCAAGCCGATCGAATTGCTGGTCATGGGGCAGGACACCAGAGACGGCGCCGACAACGCATCCATCGGCGGCGGCGACACCAGCGAAGGCTCGCATCAGGCGGACACCACCATGGTGGTGCAGATCTCCGCGGACCGCAGCTACATCAATCTCGTCTCCATTCCGCGAGACTCCCTGGTGGACGCGCCAAGCTGCGAAACCAGCAAGGGCACGATCAGTGCCCAATACAACGTGATGTTCAACTCCATCTTCGCCAACGGCTACACCACCGGCGACGATCTCGCCTCCGCGGCGAGCTGCACGGTGAACGCGGTCAACTCGCTGACCGGCCTGAACATCCAGAACTTCATCGTGGTGGACTTCAACGGTTTGAAGGATATGATCAACGCCATCGGCGGCGTGAAGATCTGCATCCCCTCCGACGTGAAGGACCCGTACACCGGTCTGGACCTCACCAAGGGCCTGCACCAGCTCGACGGCCTGGCCGCCACGCAATACGCACGCACCCGCTACAGCCTGGGCGACGGATCCGACGTGCAGCGCACCACGCGCCAGCAGTACCTGATCAAGCAGCTGCTGCAGCAGGCGCTCGACAAGAACATCTTCACGCATACCAGCGAGCTGTACCAGCTGGCCAAATCCGCGTTGAAGTCGCTGAACATCTCCCAGGGGCTCGCCGATACCGCCACGCTCGCCGGACTGGCCATGAGCCTGAAGAACCTCAACGTCTCGCATATGTACACCCGCACGCTGCCCGTGGTGCAGGCGCCGAGCGACCCCAACCGCGTGGTATGGGACTCCTCCGCGGACGAGCTGTGGACCAAGATGCGCGAAGGCAAGCCGTTCGTGGAACAGCCGGCACAGGATTCCTCCAGCTCCGATTCCGCGAATACCAACAACGATTCGTCCAACACCAGCGACCAGGCCCAGGATTCCACGCCAAGCAATCAGGACAACGCGCAGGCGACCCCGCAGAACACGAGGGTCGCCGACGGCGTGGAGAAGACCGCGGACGGCAAGTACATCGACACCGCCACCGGCGGCGAAATCGATACGGAAACCGGTGCGGTGAAGGACATCAACACCGGCCAGGTACTTGGCATTTCCGAAGCATATCTCAATAACGTGGTATGCCCAGTGCAGTAGACGAATACACTGGAAACGACTAATTATTAGGCGGCGCAGAGTTTCACCCTGTGCCGCCTTGTGCTGGAAATGAGAAAAAAACCGCCTAGGCACACGTTTGCACGCCATTATGTGCAACAGTGACATAGGTTTTGTTATCGCTCAGGAGGAGATATGGCACAGGACAACGTGGGAAAGCACGCCCAGAGCACTCCGCCAAGCTTCATCCCCGCAGGCTCACGCCGACGCACCAATCCCGCCGTCACACCTGCCGCGCAATCCTCCGGCTCCCCGGTACCACCAAGCTTCACACCGCCATCCCGCAGGCACGGCGAGCCCGCACCCACAACATCATCCACATCACGTTCGTCCACGAATAAAGCAGCCTCGACGAACCGATCCTCCACAGTCCATTCCAACACAGCCGGCCGCACCACAGGCCATTCCACCAACCGTTCGACATCATCCTCTTCCGGGCCTCGAGGTGCGGCACAATCCGCCGCGCCGCAAAGCTTCGCGCCGCCTACAGCCCGTGCCCGCACATCACACGGCACCACCGCGCCACGCAGCGTGCAGCCAGCCGCACAACCCGCATACCGTTCCTCCATGCCATCACGAAACGCCTCACCAGCAGCCCCCATCAGATCAGCGAACCTCACAGGCGCCACCGCACGGCGCAAACGGCGCGGTGCCAAGCACATCGCGTCCCTGACCGTACTCATACTGCTGGGGGCGCTGGCCCTCTCCGTGTTCAGCGGATGGGGATGGATCAACAGCCGACTGAACAAAGAGAACGACTGGCTGACCACCAAGGCGAACGGATCGGCCACATCATGGCTGATCCTCGGCTCCGACGAACGCGACGGCACCACCGGCGGCTCGGCCGACGACACCCCGGGATTCAGAACCGACACCATCCTCATGCTCATCAAGCCGAAGTCCGGCCCGAGCGCGCTGATCTCCATTCCACGCGACTCGCTGGTGCAGGTCAACGGCGAATACATGAAGATCAACGCGGCCGCCGAACTAGGCGGCAACAAGGCATTGGTGGAGGCCGTCGAGAGCATTTCCGGCCAAAAGATCAACCACATCGCCAAAATCAAATTCGGCGGCCTGCAGAACGTGGTGAACGCCATCGGCGGCGTGAACCTGTGCTATGACCAGACGGTAAGCGACCCCTACTCCGGTCTCGACTGGCAGGCCGGCTGCCACACCGTTGACGGCGGAACCGCATTGGCATTCTCCCGTATGCGCTACGCGGACGCGAACGGCGACTTTGGCCGCGCGCAGCGGCAACGCCAGGTAATCGGCGCAATCGTCGCCAAGGCCATGTCCAAGGAGACGCTATCGAGCCCATCGAAGGTGACGAAGGCCGCCGACGCCGCCCTGAGCATCATCGATAACGGTGTGCCGGCGACGCCGCCCTGAGCGCGGTTACCGTAGATCACAAGACTTCCCCGCTGACCTTGGCACAGCTGGCGTTCGCGTTCAAAAGCGCCACCGGAAGCAAGGGCATCAGCGGCAGCGTATATTGGACCGATCCGGGCTATATGGTCGCCGGCGTCGGTTCGTCGGTGCTGCTCGACGACACACGCAATATGGACCTGTTCAGCCAGCTGGTGGCAGGCACGCATGCCGCAGGAAAGGTCGGCACGCTCTCCGAAGGCTGACGAACCATAGCAAGCGGGACGGGGCCGCAATGCATTGTGTGGAATGCATTGCGGCCTTATTACAACCTTATTGCGGTCGCATATCGCGGCCTACTGTACGACTCGTTGCCTGCGGTTGTTGCATGTTCCCTGTCTGTGTTCCAGTCGCGGCATGCGATTCTCTCCCCGCCTTCGCCTTGTGAAGAACATGTGACGAGACAGCCGGGTTCTGTCCACATCGCCCGGCCCGCTTGCCTTGCCTTCCCGCACCGCCGCAGACTGAAATTTATGGAACAGCGATCGCAACAACGCGCCGAACGCCTGACACTGCTGGTCATGGTGGCCCCGATGGCGGGGCAGATCATGCTGCTCGCCATGCTGCTGGCGCTCCGCCAATGGATGTTCGCGGCGATGATAGTCCCCTCGCTGCTGGGTTGCATGGCCTCCTTGGCCCTGGCTCTGCCACGCCGAACGGCATCCGACCACGGCAGGGGCGGCATAAGCGGTGCATCCGCCGCCAATCCGACCATGGCAAACGCCTACGACGCCGCAACCGTGGAGGAACGCACCGCGAACCTGCAACGACTTCCCGCCCAGAATCTGGAGCCGCTGCTGGGCATGCACCACAACGAGGAACGCCTTCCCTGGCGCACCGTGGCAAGACAATGGCTACAGCCGTTTTCCATGGACGTACCCATAGGATTGACGCAACACGGCGTGGCCCATCTGGACCTGCAACGGCAGGGGCCGCACGCGCTGGTTGCCGGAACCACGGGATCGGGCAAATCCGTATTGTTGCAAAGCTGGTGCCTCGCCCTGGCCGCACGCAACCCGCCGAACCGTCTGCAGTTCGTGTTTCTCGACTTCAAAGGCGGTACGGCGTTCCGCCCGCTCGAACGGCTACCGCACTGCGTGGGCAGCGTATGCGACCTCGACCTGCAGCATGCGGTCCGCGCACTGCATGCGTTGGAGCTTGAACTGAAACACCGAGAACGCCTTGTTGCGGAAGGCCATGCGCAAGACATCGGCATGCTGCATTCCGCGCCGCCGCGGCTGGTGGTGGTTATCGACGAATTCCATGCGCTACGCGACCAGCTTCCCGATGTGGTGAATCGCATCGTGCATATCGCCTCGCTGGGCCGCTCGCTCGGCATGCATGTCATCGCCTGCACGCAGCATCCGGCCGGGCAGGTCTCCTCGGATATGAAGGCGAATATGACGCTCGGGCTATGCCTGCGTGTACGCGACGCCATGCAATCGGTGGAGATTCTCGGGTCGCCCGTCGCGTCGGCCATCCCGCCCTCGTTGCCGGGAGTCGTGTATTGCAACGACGGCGAAGGCATCGAGGCCTGGCGATGCGCCGCTGCAGGCGACATCACACGCATGGCCGACGCCATCGTATTCGCAGCGCGATGCCATGGCAGCGTTCCGGCACCGGCCTTGTTCTCAGCGCCACTGCCACGCATGGTGCGCCGGCTTCCACCGGCCCTGCAGTCTGACGGCATACCGTTCGCGATGGCGGACAATGGCGTAGCGCTCCACCCCGCTCTGCTGCCCATGTTCCACGGCAATATCGGCATCATCGGCCCCCATGGGCGGGGCAAGACCACGCTATTGGCCGCCATCGCACAGTGGCTGCGATCCAACGCATCCAATACGGCGAGCGTGCAATGGACGACCAGAACCGCAGACGGATACGCCACGCAAACCGTGCAGAACCCCGGCGGCCCTGCCGTTGGAGACAACGATGCCGCATACGCCGCACCGCGACGAGTCTGGCTGGTGGACGACGCCGATCCGCTCTTCGACCCCTTCTGCGCCGACCCGCTGGGCGCACGCCTGCTCGAGGCCCTCCGCGACCACACCGTCACCGTGGTGTTCGCCGTGGAATCCAGCCGCCACGTGCGTATCCCCGATCATTGCGCCATTCGCGTGGTCTTCCCCACCGCCGACAAGGCAACCGATCAGATGAACGGCATACCGGCCGATATCTGGGCGTCGTTCGATGCGGAGACTCTTACGCTGCCCGGTCGCGCGGTGTTCATCGATCATGCTCGAGTGGTACCGGTACAATGCTCGTTTGGAGATAGTTCGTGAAGCTTCGTCAATCTCTTTGAAAAAAAGTCTTGAAAAACTCGGTGGAACGTGCTTATCTGTTACTGGAAAGATTGTTGGACATTCCATTTGGGAGGATAAAATGAGCAGCGCTTTTGATTGGCGAGCCAAGGCCGCATGCCGTGACAAGGATCCTGAGCTGTTTTTCCCTGTCGGCAACACCGGCGCTGCATATCAGCAGATCGAAGAGGCCAAGGCCGTGTGCCGCACCTGCAAGGTGATCGACGCCTGCCTGAAGTGCGCACTCGACACGAATCAGGATTACGGTGTGTGGGGCGGCCTGAGCGAAGATGAACGCCGCCAGCTCAAGCGCAAGGCGATGCGTCTGCGCCGCTCGCAGGCCATGCAGATGCAGATCTGAAAAACATCGACGGTTTACGGCATCATCTCGCCGGCAACGGGGTGGAGACCTTACGGTTTCCACCCCGTTTGTGTTGCCTTGGCGAACCGGCTGATTCGCATATACCTGCCGACGGCATATTCCCGGCGATATAAACAGGTGCCCTTCAACCAGGCATAGGAAGCCTGAGTGAAGGGCACTTGTTGGAAGGGCAGCCGCAGCAACGCGAACACCGACGCGCCGCTACATCCGCAAACCTACATCTGCGACTGAGCCGCACGCAGCGTCATGTCGAGTACCACCCGCGTGCCGCCTTCGCGACGCGCCTGCCATTGCACGCTGCCGCCGAAATCATTGGTCACGAAGGTATTGATGATCTGCGTGCCGAGACCGGAACCGGAGGAACGTGCCATACCGCCATGCGCCTCCGAATCAAGGCCCACGCCGTCGTCCTCCACCACCACGTTGAGGTTGGCGCCGGACCTCCCCACGGAAACCGTGATATGCCCCTCCTGGCGGCCTTCAAAGCCATGCTCCACGCAGTTGGTGATCAGCTCGGTAAGCACGAGCGACAACGGCGTGGCGTCCTGCGCCGGCATCATGCCGAACTTGCCGAGGAAGCTGATGTTGATGTGCTGATCGCGCATGGTGGCCAGGTCCACCGCCATTCTGAGCAGCTTGGAGATCACCTTGTCGAAGTCAACAACCTCGTCGGCGGTCTGGCTCAGCCCCTCGTGCACCATGGCGATGGTCTGCACACGGCGCTGCGCCTCCTTGAGCTCGTTCTTCACCTCTTCCGACTTGGTCTTGCGGGCCTGCAGACGCAGCAACGCCGACACAGCCTGCAGATTGTTCTTCACACGGTGGTGGATCTCGGAGATCGTGGCGTCCTTGGTCTGCAGCTCCTTCTCGCGCCGGCGCAGCTCAGTGACGTCACGGCACAACACGATGGCGCCCATGCGCCCGTTCTCGTCATGCAACGGCAGGGAGCGCAGCGAGACCGCGGAATGGTTGGTGCAGATCTCCGAATCGACGGCCGCCTTGCCGCTCAGCACCAACGGCAGCTGATCGTCGACCGGATCATCGGTATGCAGCAGATTCACCCCCAGCTCGCTCAGGTAGTGCCCGCGCATGGTGGCCAGCAGCCCGATCCTACGGAAACAGCTGATGGCGTTCGGGGATGCGTAGCGCACGATGCCGTCCACGGTGAGGATGATGAATCCATCGGACATGCGTGCGATGTGACGTTGGCTCATCACCGCGTCGGTGTAGGGGAACTGACCACGCGGAATCATCTTGAACAGCTGCTTGCCGGCATTGATGCTTTCGGTCTCATACCGGCCGTTCGATTCACGGGTGGTCATATTGGTCTCGCGCACCACAAGACCCAGGGTCTTGCCGTTGGCCCGCACCGGAGCGTATACGCTGCACACGCTGACCGAGCCGAAGTCACGCAGAACCGACGACCGGTACCCCCCTTCGCCTTCCATGGCGGCGTCGAGTTCGGCGGTCTGGTCTTCGGGCACCACCTTGCCGACGATATCGTCGGCTCGCAAGGTCACCATGGTGGACGGGCGGCATTGCTCCGCCACAACATATCGTCCTTCACCGTTTTTAATGAGCAGCAGCAGGTCCGCGAAACTGAGATCGGCCACCCCCTGCCAGTCGGCTACAAGATGGTGCAGCCATTCACGATCTCTGTCGTCAAAGTCCGGACGCGTTGCAAGTATCTGTGAGAAATCGGCCATGCGACCATAATACGCACGTACCATGGTGCGACACGAAGCGTTGACGTCGCGTCACTTGACTTTCCGATAACCTACGGTATCGTAAGTTACGGTTGCGTAACCAACCTGAGAGGATCAGCATGTCAGAACCCGAAGAGCACAACAGCGCGGAATCGCAGATCGCACGCAAACAAGCCGCGGTAGTGGAAGCGCATGGCCAAGCCATCACATCGAAAGCCGAAGGGGTGCGCACCCGCGCCCAGCTCAAAGCAGAGCAGATCCGGCTGAAAGCCGAAATCAAAGCCAAACGCGTTATCGCCAAGGGCGAAATCAAGGCGGCCAAGATCGAAGGCATCGACCTTCCCGAGTTGGACAAGCACAAGAAGCCGCGCAAGATCCGTTACGACGTGCACGGCAGGCCGAAGCCCGCCATGCGCGGCTGGATCCACGCGGTTGCCGCTCCCCTGTCGCTTGCGGCAGGCATCGTGCTGATCTGCCTGGCCAAACAACCCGGACTCAAATGGGCCTGCGCGGTGTTCATGGTCAGCTCCCTCATCCTGTTCACCAACTCCGCCGCCTACCATCTGGGCGACTGGAACAGCAAAGTCACCAACGTGCTCAGGCGCATCGACCACGTCAACATCTTCCTGCTGATCGCCGGCACCTACACGCCGGTGGCGTTCGCCCTGCAGCCGTTCTGGCGCAACACCATCATCATCTCCATGTGGGCGTGCACCGCCATAGCCATCATCATCAACGTGATCTGGACCACCGCGCCACGGTGGCTGTACACGCTGGTATACGTCATCTTCGGCATCTACGGCCTGGCCTACATGGTGCTGTTCTGGACCTCGCCCGTGGCCGGCCCCGCAGTTACGATCCT
>ERZ857629.4509-NODE-4509-length-10729-cov-3.034570_pt1 | contig 10729 bp, 13 predicted proteins | sample MGYA00519700_ERZ857629 | MGnify/ENA primary metagenome ERZ857629 (study PRJEB31778, sample SAMEA3449351) | human gut metagenome | biome: human gut; feature: human-associated habitat; material: faeces | place: United Kingdom | collected 2010/2012 ... | reverse complement strand
TTTTAACGACACCTTAGAGCAAGCTTATGATGCCCCCCAAAAGGATACTATTTACTAGGAAAGCCATCCGTAATATTTATGTATTTTAATAACTACGAATTCCTAATAAATACTATCCCGGCAATTGACTATTACATACTTAAATACAGTAAAATCTCATAATGTTTCAATATCTGAAACATTTTTTTTATCAATTACTTCTTTAAAACTTGTCACAATATAATTATCCGTAGCACCAATTATAATTCTCTCTAAAACTTTGCCATTAACCCTAAATCTAATTCTAGCCGGAAGCTCCTCAAAGGGATCCATACTTCTCTCATTTATCGGAAACGTATATTTTACGATATCCTCATCAAACTCATTTTTATATAAATTACTCACATTAATCACCTTTAATAAAATATATGATTAAAAAAAGCATAATTTGCCACAATAATAACATGAAAAAGAAATATTATATTTTAATTACTATCTTTTTAATATCTATAATAAGTATTTATAATTTATACTGTGCAAAATTCATTTCACTATCTTACCAAAATCTCTACTTAAAGCAGCTTATTTGGTATATTTTTTCATTTGCTCTTATATACATTTCATCAAAAATAAACCCAAACTTTATCTTAAATAATTCCAAATATTTTTATATCCTAGGAAACATTTTACTACTAGTAACTCTTATATTTGGTGTAAACGTTGGTGGCAGTAGGTGCTGGCTTCAAATAGGTAGCATCAGTTTTCAAACAAGCGAGTTTATGAAAATTGCTCTTATTCTATCCCTAAGAACCATTTCTCTAAAAAGATATAGCAAATTAAAATTCTTTATTTATAGTACCATTCTTACGCTAGTTCCAAGTCTTTTAACCTTTCTAGAACCCGACACTGGTGCAGTAATCATCTTTTTAATCATTTATGTCTCATTCTTATTTCTGTATAAATATCCTAAAAAAATATACTATATTCTAGCATCCATCATCCTAATATTTAGCGGTCTATTTCTATATCTATACTATCAAAAACAAGACTTATTCATAAATATCTTTGGCACCTCATTTTTCTATCGTATGGACCGTATAACCTCATTTACCAAAGGGGAAGGGTACCAAATAAACACAGCACTAGACAGTATTAAATCATCATCTATTTTTGGCATCAAAGATTATTTATATTTTCCAGAAAGCACTACTGACTTTGCTTTTACGCTTTTACTAGCATCTTGTGGCATCATGGGAGCGAGCATCTTTTTAATAATCTACCTAGCAATGCTCATCTTAATAACCAAATTAAAAACTGATAAATACCTAAAAATATCTCTTTTATCTGTTCTAACCATTCAGTTAACTATCAACGTCCTTATGAACATCGGCTTATTTCCAATAATCGGCATCACACTACCATTTCTATCTTATGGTGGCTCTAGTTTACTATCTAACATAATCTTACTTACTTTAACACTAAAAAAAGTATCAGATGATACTTATCTATAAGGTGGATAATAATTATATCCTCCATAGTAATTATATCCATAAGGTGGCATAGTAGGTGGCATTTGATAATTACCTTGGTAAGGCATATTATTTACAGCATACACTGGCCTAGGTCTAGAAGCAGATACAACAGCAGCTCCGCCAAGTCCTCCAAGTAAAAAAGGAAACCAAAATTGTCTTTCACCACTCATATTAGGATAATTTTGATAATTGTAATACATAATAAACTCCTCTCAGAGTATTATATGTTATTTACTATAAAAGCGATATAAATTAATAGAAGGCTTATTAAATAACCTAAGAGGATACCTACTAGTACCAACACCACCACTAATATAAAGTAAAGAATTATCAAGTACATATTTTTCATCATTATAAATTCTAGCACCATTAACCTTAAATAAAGGTGGCATAAAAGGAATTCTAACTTGACCATTATGTGAGTGACCAGCAAGTATTAAATCGGGCATAGTATCTAACTTATCAATGACATCAGGAGCATGTGTAAGCATAATCTTATAGCTATCATCAGATATTCCTTCATAAGCCTTACTCAAATCTAAATTACCCTCTAAATAATCATCTAATCCAATCAAACTAATATAATCTAAAGAACCATTATAAATATTAAGATTACTATTATCAAGTAAAATAATATTAGAAAGTGACATAATACTCTCAAAATAATCATTACTATCATGATTACCTCTAACCGCATATACATCCTCTTTAGGATTTATTTTTTTTAGTACATTAATAATATCATTCTTTTCTTCATCAGTTAACTTATAATTCTTATCTATTAAATCTCCAGTAAAAACCACAATATCCGGATTTAATAAATTAATTTTATCAACCAAATTTTCAAGTTCCTCTAAAAACACTGTTGTCCCATAATGTAAATCAGAAAAGTGAACTATCTTAAACCCATTAAAAGCTTTTGGTAACTTCTCACTAGTAATAGCTTCTTCTCTAATAACTAAACCTTTAGTACCAACATATCTAGCATCTAAATAAATTAAAAATCCTAAGATAATTAAAAAAATAATAATCCTAGATAACAATCCCTTTTTATTTTCTTTCTTCATTACAACACCACCATTAAATAAAATAATAAATTATATAATACATGAAAACTAATCGGTAACTTTAAATCATCACTTTTCCTATAAACATAACCTAAAACTAAACTAAATATAAAAGCAATAATAAAATATAAATATTCAGATAAACTATTAACTCTAATAACACTAAATAATAAAGAACTAATTATTAAATACAAATACTCATTTTTAATAGTATCAAACCCATATCTAAAAGTAAGTTCTTCCAAAATAGGAGAAAGCATTACAACATATATAAAATAATAAGAAGGCCTAGCACCAATTAACGAAATCAAAAAACTATCATGCTCACTATTATCAATAAAATATTTAATAAAAAACAATAAACAAACTACTAATCCAAAAAGTAAATACTTTAAGTTCTTCTTCCTAAAACTCATCTTTTTATTAACATCTTTAAAATTCAAAAAGTAAATTAACAATATTCCAAATAACCCACCAAGTAAAGGATACTTATTAGAAATACTAGAAGCTAATATAAATATAAATAAAATTTTAATTATTTTATACTTTTTCATTATTTCACCAACACTACTATACCATAAAAATCATTGTTTAACACCTTAAAATAGTTTGAAAATGACACTTAGTTATGCTATACTTGTCATAGGATAGGTGATGGATGTGAAATATTTTAAAATATTAATACCTTTATTGTTTTTTTATGTTAACGTTTATGCCGCTGAATGTTCATATAAAGAACAAGCAAATCTAAATAAAGAAGCCGCACTAGTACAAGCTAATTATGAATTAAAAGAAATCAAGAATAAAGTTACTAGTGAAGGTGGCGACGAGTACGATCAAATAAACTATAATTTCATTATATCTTTTTATAATATAACTGAAAATCTAGCTTTAGAAGTTACTGATTCGTACACAAGAGAAAAAAAATCAATATACTACAGTGACACTGAAAATGGAAAATACTCTATAACTACTGAAAATCAAGATAGTATTGTAACTTACGACATTATAGTATATTCAAGTACTGAAAACTGCGGTAGAAAAAGATTAAGAAGTTTTTCATTTACTAAACCAAAATACAACGTTTTTTCTGAGTACGCAATATGCGAAGGCCACGAAGATTTATCATATTGTCAAAAATTTATCACTAAAGAAGTAGACATGGATATTAATCAAATTGTTAATAAAATAACTGAAATAGATAATAGCAAAAAAAATGATGGCGACAAACAAACAAAAGAAAATAAATTTTTAAAATTCTTAAAAGAGAATTATCCATACATAATTGGGGGAACAGTTTTAATAGCTGGTGGTGTAGTAGGTGTGATAATTTATAGAAAGAAGCGTGTATTATAATGAAGAAGAAGTATCTATTATTAATCTCTCTTTTATTTGTAACTATAAATGTTGATGCCTCAAACGGTATTTGTGATGACAGACCATCAGCAGCTAATGGCTATTGTTTATTAGAAAATCCTATAACTGATAATAAAAACTATCAAGATGGTTATAATTTTGAAAATGGTACTACTACAACAAAATTATATCATCATGCTAACATTGAAGGCCAAACTGTAGATTTATATTGCCTTGACCCAAATAGGAAGGATCCAAGTGTTTTACAATATGGTAAAGAATTATCTGTAGAAAATGGGGCATACGATGCAGGCCTTATTAAAATGCATCAAATATATTTAGCAGAAAGATTACAAAATAGTTATGTTGATATCAATACTGCAGTTAGATTTTTTGTTCCCAAAATGGGAATGGCAAAATCTGGTGGTTCGCCAACACCAGACAGTTTCTATAATGGTGGAGATGTATTTGAAGAATTAAGTCCTTCAAAATCTGGAGCAGGAATCACAACTATACTTCCACAAGAAGAATATGAAGAAAAATATGGAGCATCATATGCTCAAGCAAGAGCAATATATTGTGCTGGTAGACTTGCTAAAGGAACTAGTGCTAGTTGTGCAAATTATTTGTCAACAAATGGTTACGGAGGTATTTATACAGCAGAAACAAAAGATTATAACGTAGAATTTGTTGTTGACGGAGAGCCACAAGATGTAAGTGATTCATCAAATGATTTTCATAAAAAAGTTAATGTAAAAATAGAAGGTATAGATGATATTAATTCAGCTATCACTAGTTACGGATTACAATACTTAAATCCTAAAATAAATTTTAAAGGATTAAAATGTAGTAAAGCAACTTGTAAAAGTGATTTAGCAGAAGGTACCGACCTATTAAATAGTAGAACAAATTCATTCGTGATAGAAGTATATGGTTCAAACAAAGATATTGCTAATGATCCAAAAATAACCGTAGAAATAGAATATGATTATTTCTTTCCATTTGGTGCTTCTGGCGTAGGAATTTTAGTTAATGAGCCATCAGAATCATTTCAAAGAATGCTAGGATATTTAGATAGTATGACACACAAGTTAACATTTGATTTAGAAATAAAACTACAAAACGTGTGTAGAACTGAAGAAAATAATTATTATGTTGGTAGTAAAAAAGTAGAAATAAATGAATATATTAGTGCAGGTTGTTGTGAGGGCATAGATAGTTCAAGTTTAACCGAAGCTCAAAAAGACATTTACAAAGAACAATGTAACGATGAAGATGTTGTAGTATTAGTAGCCGATTGCAATGGTGAATGCGATGAAAATGGTAACGTAAATAATGAACCATCAGACTCTTATGTAGATCAAGTTGATTACGATAAATTATTAAAAAAAGTTAAAACAAACGAAAAAAAGGTAATGGATAAAAAAATCACCTTAACTGATTATTCAAATTATACTAAGAACGCACTTAAATATTGGCGTGATGATGAATTTGAAAAAAAATTAGAAAATAACGAATATTGTAAAATATATACAACTGAAGATAATCATATGATTTACCCAATGACAACAGCATCTACAAGTGGTAGATTCTTCGTATTTGCTAAAGGCTCTGATGGACAATACTCTCAGCCGGAAGTAAAGGGAGAAATTACAGCTTTCTTTAATACCGCTTATGATATATGGAAAAGAGACTACATAGCTATGATTCAAGAAGAAAAAAGAGCTTTCCAAAGCTGGCAAGAAGGAGAAAATTATAAAGATGCAGTCGATCATGCAACAACGACTGGTACTGGAGATTGCTGTACTGTCGAGGATGAAGAAGATGGCAATTGTACAAGGGGAACAGACACATATGATATATATGAGGGAACCGCGGAAGGGACCTACTATAATGGTGTGTATCACAGTTCTCCACAAGGTAAAAAAGATGCTAAATGGACTGAAGGCGGAAGTTGTGGTGGAAGTAAACCAGACACTTCATACGTTGCTGAATTAAAGAAAGATTATTTAGAAAAAGTAAAGCAAAGAAGAGATCTTGAAACAAAAAAGAAAGATTGCCAAGAAGCAAATAAAAAATTTAATGAATCTTGGAAATATATATTAGACCCTGATCTAACATTTACTTATACGCAACAATATTATGATTCAGTTAGTGGTAATACCAAGGTAGTAGAACAAGAAGTTGAATTTATAAAAGCAGAAGGTACAAGCGATGAAGAGGGTCTAGCAAAATACTGGCCAAAAACTAGTCAATTACCTTCAAAAACACAATCATCAAGTTATAATACAACTGTAAATTTTAATGGAAAAGATAAAGCAAAATATGAAGGTGCTATTTATGGTAAAGAATCATCTAGCGAGGGGACTACAGAAACAGGATGCAATGAACCATTCTTGAATGTTGATGAAACCAAAGCAGACGATCCTAACAGTAGTCAAACATGGAATGCCGATTTATACTACCGTCCAACAGTTGGCTACTATAGTTTAGTTCCTAGTGGTTTGTACATAACAAATCAAGAATATTCTAGTGGAACAGATGCTTTAAATATAGGTTATGTATTTAATGTTCAAATAACAAATTACCAAGGTAAATATAGAACTTGGTTTACTATAAAAAATAATGGTCATTTAGAACTGGAACCAAAAGCAAATGATAAAAATGAGTCAAATGTTCAATACCGTATAAATGAAAAATTAAATAATGGAAATCCATTTGAAAGTTTATGTGTTTACTGTAATAGAGAAGTAATCTATGATAGATATTGTCCTACATGTTGTATTGGCCCAGATTGTGAAAATGATCCAGATAAATTCTATCCAAATTACGTTTATAGAACTATAAATCCAAGCAATATGGATCCGAATAATCGAAAAGACAGTGGAGATTTAGGAAATAACTGGTCTGATGCCAAAGGAGGAGCAGCTGAAAGCCGAATCAGGCAAATTGGATTAAAAGATGGAATGTTTGATGATTCAGCAGATTCTGAAACTCTTGAATATGTATTTAACTTAGACACGAAGACAATGCAAGAAATAAAAAAATATAATAAAAGTACAAACTATTATGATTGGAACTCAACAAATGGCGTTAATTCTGCGTTTAGTTGTGCATCTGATGGCAAAGAATGTATAAGTAGCTTTGTTACAAAATATGCAAGCAATACAGCAGGTAGACAAAAATATAAATATTATATTGATGGTACATTCAAAGAGGGTACAATTAAACAATTATTACCAGGTGGTTATCCAGATGTTGAATTAGATGACGAAGGAAAAATCTATCCATAGGAGGTGCAAAAGTAAATGAAAGAAAGTGTATGGGGTTATTGGATTATAGTTTTTGGACTAGGTATTTTAGGAATAATGTTAATCTTACAAAACTATACAACCACTAACGAACAAGACGTATATTTGATTAAAGAAATAACTGATGCAGCTCTAGGAGACTCATTAGATTTAGCTCACTATCGTAAATACGGAGAAATAAGAATCATTAAAGAAAAATTTGTGGAAAACTTTATTAGAAGGTTTTCAGAAACCATAAACATCAATAAAAATTACAAAATTTCGTTTTACGATATATATGAAGCACCACCAAAAGTAAGTGTTAAGGTAGCAACTGTTACTGGAACATTTAATGTTGAAAGTACTCAAGAAAACTATGCTGTTGTTAACAAAATTGATGGTATCTTAGAGGACTCTCATAATAAAAATAATAGTAAAGATAAGCCAAGTAAATACTATCCAGATCGTACAGGTATTAGCTCAAGATAACAAGAAATTGTTATCTTTTTCTTTACATAAATATTGATTTAGTAGTTAAACTATATTATAATTATTTTAAGAATAGGAGGAATAAAAAAATGAAAGAAGCATCAGGCGAATTAAGTATGACTGCAGTAGCAGTAGTAGCAATCGCCGCAATAGGAGTAGTATTTACTACATTAATTTGGCCATCAATTAAGTCAAATATCACAAGGAGTACAAAGTGTACACAAGCATTTAGTTGTACTTGCACGGCAGGACAAAAAATGTGTAGTTGTTCATATTGTAAAGATGACGCTTGCACGGCCCCAGAAACCGTTCAATGCCCAAATAAGGACGCTGATTAGAAAGCAATAATGTAAATGAGAGAAGCAATTGGTGGAACTTGGCTTTTAACAATTGTTTTAGTTTTTATAGTTTTATTTTCAAGCTTTTTAGCGCTTTCAATTAATTATTCAAAAGCATTTAAGGTTAAAAATGGTATTGTAAATATCATTGAAAAAAACGAGGGACTAAGTGATGATAGTCAGAAAGAAATCGAATCTTATCTAACTACAGTAGGATATTTAATATATAGTAGTTGTCCTAAAAATTTAACAGAACAAGGTGATGGTACACTTGTAAATGGCTTTATTCCTTATTATGCTAATGCAAACCAGTATAGGTATTGTGTTGCTAAGACAGAAGATACTAGTGGTAATATAAAAAAAAGTTATTATAAAGTTACAGTTTTTTTTAGAGTAGACCTACCAATATTAGGTGAAATATTTACATTTCCAATAACAGGTGAAACTAAACCGATATACTTTGCTAAAGATAACGTACCAGGATGGAAATAGGTGATTGAATGTATATTGCAATAAAAAATCTAAATGGAATAATAATTGATAGTGCTAATTTAGATACCATCAAGACCTTAGATGGCGAGTTCACTAGAGAAATGATTGAAAGTCAATTAACAAACTTTATTTATAGTAAAGCGATAATTGATATAACCGCAATCAAAAATTATTTTGATATCAAAGAGGTCTTAAATTTTTTAAGTTTCTTTCCTGCATCAAAAGTAATTATTCTTCTTAACGATAGTGAACTTGTTAGTAGTAATAACTACTTAAAATACTTAGTTGAAAATGGTTACTATAATTTTACTAGAAATGCCGCAGGAATAAACTATTTATTAAATCATCCAAATACATTAGATAATGTTAAAAAATATTTAAGTGAATCATCTTACACAAGTCAAAATGATATTAATCAAAGCGTAAGTACATCACCAAATGCATTTGGTAATCAATCTTACGTTGCTAATGCAAATTTAAGCACAAACTTTAATAATGATCAATATAAACCAGCATTTACTAATCCAAATGTTTTTAGTAATGTGGATTACATAAAAGAAGAAGAGCAAATCAAAATTAAAGCTAGAATTATTGGATTACAAAATGTAACAGAGCACGCAGGAGCTACAACTTTAATGCATATGATGTTAAAACAATTAAAAGCAAATTATAAAGTTATCGCTTTTGAAATGTTTAAACAAGATTCAATCTATTTTAACGATCCTGATCTTAGTTTCTGTACATCAGCCGAAGAATTAAAATTCAAAATAAATGCGCTTAGAAATATTGATATTATCTTAATTGATTTAAATGATTTGCCAGAAAAACAATTTTGTACGGATATTTTATATTTAGTAAATCCTGGAACAATAAGTTTAAATAAAGCTTTAAAAAAAGATAACAATTTACGAGAAAAAGTCAAAGATGGAAAAGTAATATTAAATCAAAGTGCTATCAAGGATGAAGAATTAGCAAATTTTGAGTATGAAACAAAATTTAAAGTCTTCTATAATATGCCAGTTATTAATGATAGGGCAGATAGATTGTTAGCAGTAGATAAACTTCTTGGTAAGCTAGGTTTTAGTAAACAAGAAGGTGGAATTTTTGGTATATTTAAATAATTTGTTGACAATTACCATAAATTCATATAAAATTTAAGTATGTAAGGGAGATGTGAGCATGAATATAACTGGTTTTTGTGATGAAGCAGCAGATATTTTAGGATTTATAGGTTGGATACTAACCGTATTTAAAATAGCTATTCCATTATTAATTATTGGGTACGGAATGTTCGACTTAGGAAAAGCTGTAGTAGGTGGTAAAGATGACGATATTAAAAAAGCTAGTAAGAGTTTAATGTATCGTGCTATTGCAGGAGTATTAATATTCTTTGTGCCTACAATAGTTATGTGGTTATTTGGTACAGTTAACGGATACCGTGAAATGCCGGCAAGCAATTTCAAAAAATGTCAAGATTGCGTTTTAGAACCTTGGAACTGTAATTAATAAGTTAATTAATCTCTTCGGAGATTTTTTCTTTGACAAAAAAAGTGACACCTTTTAAAGTGTCATTTTATTATTCCTGCTTGTCCAGTTGTTTTATTAAAAAAGTTAGATTTAACTAATAGTGCTTCTATTTCACTTAATATAGCATATCTAAAACGATAAACAAATTCTTCGCCTAAAAGTGATAATATAGTTAGACAATCTTTATATTGGCTATGTAATAAATTTAAGGCTTGATCTGTTTGTATTTCATTCAAATTATCTTGAGTAATTTTTTTATGTGTTCTTGCCATTGACTCATCTAAGCACTTTAGTTTTTCAATTAAACGATTATCCATGTGACCTCCCTTGATTATAATATATCATATAATAAATACTGAGTAAATCAAAGTTAAAATAAAAAAGAAAAAATCACTTTATTTCTAAGTCAAATTTCAATCTCATCTGCTGGCATGCATTTTTTTCTAAACAAAAAAATCAATCATTTCTGATTGATATCTATCTAAAAGTTCGAATAGTTCGAACAAACTTGTCAATGGTGCGGGTGACAGGACTTGAACCTGCACGGATTAATCCACTAGATCCTAAGTCTAGCGCGTCTGCCAGTTCCGCCACACCCGCAAATAAAAAATGGTGGATCTTGTAGGACTCGAACCTACGACCGCCCGGTTATGAGCCGG
>ERZ857629.4502-NODE-4502-length-10744-cov-7.092619_pt1 | contig 10744 bp, 9 predicted proteins | sample MGYA00519700_ERZ857629 | MGnify/ENA primary metagenome ERZ857629 (study PRJEB31778, sample SAMEA3449351) | human gut metagenome | biome: human gut; feature: human-associated habitat; material: faeces | place: United Kingdom | collected 2010/2012 ... | reverse complement strand
AACCCACACCCCCAAAGCCCCAGCCGGAGCCGAAGCCCGTGCCGCCGAAGCCCCAGTCGGAGTCCCGGCCGCCGGAAAAGTCAACGGGAAAGCGGGGCGGCCGCTCCCCCTGGCTGCTTGTGGCCGTCGCGGTCCTGGCGGGCGCGGCCTTTGTCTTTGGCAAAGGTACGGGAAGAAAATCCACCATCCCGACCGTTCCGACTACTCCGTCTGTCTCGACGGTCTCCACCACTCCGTCCGCCCCGGCGGCCTCAACTGCCCCGTCCGCACCGGCGGTCTCCCCCGCCGCGCCCCGCTTCGACCTGACGCCCTTCCAGCTGAATGAGGCCGTGGCGAAGCAGATCCAGGAGGGAACGGAGGACGTCTATATCTACCCGGACGGCAGCCGGATGGAATTCTATTTTGACGGCAGCGGGAAGGAAATCTGCCGCGTCTATATCAACACGGAGGACATGATCGAGAACCTCTTTACCATGCTCTACGATTCCGGCGGAAGGCTGATGATGCAGGAGCTCTACGACAGCCAGGGAACCGCCCTGCGGGTGGATACCTATGATTTCCACAGCAATGAAAGCACCGCCCAGCACAGGATCGAGCTGTCCGACGGCCGCTTCTTCCAGGGCATTTCTACCTTTGACGCGGGCGGCGGGGAGACCTTCGAATGCTTCCTCGGCGACGGCTCCAAAACCGTAACGCAGTACGATCCCAACGGTCTCCAGATCGCTCAGACGACCTACGACACCTCCGGGGCGGTCACAGACGAATCGTCCATTGATGATATCACGCCGCTGTACGCGGTCAGGGGTATCCCCATTGGCAAGGCAATTGATTACGGCGACCTGGTATATGTATGGGGCCTTTGCGGCGAACCCATCAAGCAATATGGCGTGTACAAGGATGATTCTTTGTTCTCTTACGATGTCTCAATCCACGACGTGCTGGGGAACATCCTGGAGCAAACAGTCTATAACACCGATGGCGACATGACTCTTTACTATGTGTGGGAATACGACGAGGACGGCAGCTATCTTGGCTATAATCGAACATCTTACGAAAAGATCCAGAACGGCGTACCACAGGAGAAGACCCTGACACATTTCGACCGGGACGGTGTGGAGACCTCCAGTAAGACCTATGACGCCGAGGGAAATCTCACCAGTATGACCTATGACGACAGAGGGAATCGGATGGAATGGACCTACAATTCCGACGGTCAGCCAGAGACATTGACCGTCTATGACGCCGAGGGGAAGCTCGCCAGGCGGAGTGAATCTGCCTACAATTCTGATGGTCAAACGGCAAAGATAAGTCGGTACGATGCTGCGGGAAATCTCACCGGCTGGAGGGATTATGTCTACAATTCCGACGGTCAAACAGCAAAAGAGATTGACTACGATGCCGACGGAACCTTAACCGGCTGGCAGGAATACATCTATGATCCCGACGGGAATCTGGACAGCACTCAGTACCACGAGGCGGAGTAAACACCGCAAAATAAATATCGCAAAGGAGAGATAAGAATGGACGGACAATTACGCCCCGGGACGGTCATTACCACCCAGGCGCAGATCTCCTACCGGGTGGTTTCCCTGCTGGGCGCCGGTGGGCAGGGCGAGGTATACGACGTGGAGGCCGGCGGGCAGCACAAGGCGCTGAAATGGTACTTTTCGGGCAGTGCCCTGCCCCAGCAGCTGGAGATCCTGACCCGGCTGGTGGAGCTGGGAACGCCGGACAGCTCCTTCCTGTGGCCGGAGGACCTGGCCCTGGATCCCCAGGGGGAGCGCTTCGGCTACATCATGGGCCTGCGGCCAAAGAACTACAAGGGCCTGCAGGACCTGCTGAAATGCCGCATCGACCCCACCTTCGAGGTCCTGTGCCGGACGGCCTTCAATCTGGTGCGGGCCTATGAAAAGCTCCACTCCAAGGGCAACTGCTACCGGGACATCAGCTTCGGCAACCTGTTTTTCGACCCCGAGACCGGCGACGTGCTGATCTGCGACAACGACAACGTGGCCCCCAGGGATATGCCCGGACTGGTGATGGGCACGCCCCGCTTCATGGCCCCGGAGATCGTCCGGGGAGAGGCCAAACCCTCCCGGTACACGGATCAGTTTTCCCTGGCCGTGCTGCTGTTTTACATCTTCATGGTGGCCCATCCCCTGGACGGGAAGCGGGAGGCCCAGATCAAGTGCTACGATATCCCCGCCCAAAACAAGCTCTACGGCACGGACCCCCTGTTTATCTTTGACCCCAATGACGACAGCAACCGCCCCGTGCCCGGGATCCAGGACAACGCCCTGATCTACTGGCCCATGTACCCCCAGGAGCTGAAGGACCTGTTCACCGAGTCCTTCACCGTGGGCCTGATGAATCCCAACAAGCGAGTGACGGAAAACCGCTGGCTGGCGGTGCTGGGCAATATGCTCAGCGGCATCGTCCGCTGCCCCAAGTGCGGCGCGGAGATATTCTTCGACAACGCCCACCCCAGCGCCTCCCGATGCTGGCACTGCAACGGTACCGTCGCCATGCCCACGACGCTGGTCATCGGAAAGCGGCGGGTGCTGCTCCAGCCGGACGCCATCCTGCCCACCTATCAGATCGACGGCAGATATGACACGGAGGACGCCGCGGGCCGGGTCGTGCGCAACCCCAAGAATCCCGCCCTGCTGGGCCTGCGCAACGAGAGCAAGGACAACTGGACCTATATCAAAACAGACGGCTCCCATCTGGTGGTGGCCCCGGGCAAGACCGCGGGCATCGCCAAAGGCGCGAAAATCGACTTCGGCGTCAAAACCGGAGAATTTGAATAATGGAGGAATGTAACATGGAATTGAAACGACCCGGCGGAGCGCTGGCCAACCGGCCTCTGCACTTTTTCTGGGTGGTGGACTGCTCCGGCTCTATGTCCGGCGACAAGATCGACACGGTCAATCACGCCATTCAGGAATGCATCCAGCCCATGCGGGACGAGGCCGCGGGCAACCCCAACGCCCAGCTGTTCATCCGCACCCTGAAATTCTCCAGCGGCGCGTCCTGGGTGACCCCGGAACCCGTGCCCATTGAGAATTTCGAGTGGGAGGATCTGGGTGTTGACGGCATTACCGACCTGGGCAAGGCCCTGGAGATGGTGGCCGATCAGCTGGAGATGCCCCCCATGCCCGCCCGTGCGCTGCCCCCCGTGGTGGTGCTGATGTCCGACGGCATGCCCACGGACGACTGGAAGCGTCCCCTGGAGCGGCTGCAAAAGCTGCCCTGGGGCAAGAAGGCGGTCAAGATTGCCATCGCCATCGGCCGCAACGCCGACAAGAGCGTGCTGGAGGCCTTCACCGGCAACCCGGAGACCGTGCTCACCGCCGAGAACCGGGAGACCCTGGTCCATCTGATCAAGTGGGCCTCCACCGCCGCTGCCGCTGTTTCCCAGCCCGCCAGCGTCGCCGCCGACGAGCTCCCCGACGGCCAGAACTACCAGCTGGTGCCGCCCCCCGCTATTGAGGAAACGCAGCTGGACACCGCTGCCGAGCCGGAGAGCGCCGAGGATGTGTGGTAACAAATCCAAGGGAGGTCCTCTATGAATCCATCTGTACTCGAAGCATGCGTCAAGGGTTACAGTCATATCCAATCCGGCAAGGAGTGCCAGGACAGCTGTAAATCCGAGAAATTGCAGGACGGGACACTGCTGCTCTCCGTAGCGGACGGCCACGGCAGCAAGTCCAGCCCGCACAGCAAGGACGGGTCGGATATCGCGGTGAACGTGTTCTGCCAGACGCTTTCGGATCTGTACCTCCAGAACTGCGGAAAGCGGGACGAGCTGATCCGCTTCCTGAACCAGGAGGGCAACCTGCGGCTGGCCCAAGCGCTGGAGCGGAAATGGAAGGACCGCGTTTATAGGACCCACGTCGACATGCTGCACCGCGAGGTCCCCACCTACGACGACGGGAGGGAAAACCTGTCCGCCCTGTATCGGATGTACGGCACCACGCTGCTGGGAATGGTCATCGCGCCGGACTTCTTCTTTGTCTTCCAGCTGGGAGACGGAGACATCGTCTATGTGGACGACCGGGGCGTCCAGAACCTGGTGGAGGCGGACAAGCTGCTGGGGGTGGAATCCGATTCCCTGTGCAGCCAGGATGCCTGGAAGAAGGCCGTCAGCGCCCTGTACCGCCGGGAGTGGGATCAGGGAATGCCCTACCTTTTCCAGTTGTCCACCGACGGCTTTGCCAACAGCTTCGTTTCCGACGAGGAATTTCACAAAACCTGCGCGGAATACTTTGAAATGCTGAAGCAGTACGGCCCGGAGGTGGTGCGGGCCAATCTGGAAAGCTGGCTCGACGAGACCAGCCGCTTAGGCTGCGGAGACGACACCACCGCTCTGATCGCCTATTTCACGGATCGTCCCCCGGAGGTATCCCCCGGCGGGGAGCCGCTCAGCGAGGAAGCGCCCCAGGAAGAAGAACCCAAAGAATGCACCCAAGAACCCGCCGAAGCCACCCAGGAGCAGGAGCTGCCTGCGGAGCCGGTTTCGGAGGAACAGGAGATGGAATATGAAAGCAACAGTGATTTTACAGAAATGCCCCAAGGTGAACAAGCCTTTTGGTATTCGTCTTCAGATGATGGACAATGGGGAATGGTATCGGACCTGGGCCTTCCCGATTGACGAGCGGCGCGCCGCGGGAGAGGGCTATCAAAGCAACCGTATCGACTCCGGCCTCCCCGCCACGGCCGACTATCCCGGCTGCCCCTACTGCGGGGACAAGGGCTTCCTTTACGATCCGAACTGCGGCAAAATAAGCTGCTACCACGGCCAAAACCCCTTCACATGCCCCTGGTGCGGCCAGACCTACACGGAATTCTCGTCCATCGACAAAGTTTCCTGCCAGGGCGGAGATATCTGATTCCCCGCGGCCACGCCCCAATTTCATAGCACAAAGCCTCTGCTGCATCCACAAGAATACAGCAGAGGCTTTTGCTATGGTGTCGCATGTGGTGTCAACCATTTTTTGACTTGCGGCATATGCCATGACTTGAAGGCTTTTGGGTTCAGTGGTAAAATATCTTTAAGGCAACACCGCACAATTTGGCAAGAAGCCCCAGCCTGGATTTTTGGCTCAATTCAAAGTTTGGAAAACGAAGGAATACTGTATGTACCCGCAAGGGGTATGCCGCATCCGTAAGCCAGCTTACGCTGGCAACGGCTGCGCAATATTTCTCGTTTTTCAAACTGAAGAAGTGGGGCAAAAAGACGGCTGCGACTCGCAGACACAATTGCGCGGTGTTGCCTGAAAATTCATGCAATATCTTCCTCCTTTTTACGCCTATATCAATGAGGCCCAGGCAAGAGAACATTCAGGAGGTGATCCCTTTGGAGGATCAAGGAATTGTGGCCCTGTTCTTTGAAAGGTCGGAGCAGGCCATTGTGGAAACGGACAAGAAATACGGCGGGTACTGCTATTCCATCGCTTACAACATTCTGTCATCCCGGGAGGATTCGGAGGAGAGCGTCAACGATACCTATCTGACGGCATGGAACACCATTCCGCCCAGGAAGCCAAATCTTTTAAACGCATTTCTCGGCAAGATCACCCGGCATATTTCCATCGACCGCTGGCGCAAACGCAGCGCCCAGAAGCGGGGCGGCAAAGAAATGATCCTGGCCCTGGACGAGCTGGACGAGTGCGTGGGTTCCCAGGGCCTGGAGGCGGAAATCTCCCGGCGGGAGCTGACCCGCAGTCTGAACGATTTTCTTGCCGCACTGCCGGAGACAGAGCGGAATGTCTTTTTAAGCCGCTACTGGTACTTGGATTCCATTGAGGCCATCACGAAAATCACCGGCTTCAGCCAGAGCAAGGTGACCTCCATGCTCCACAGGACCAGGGGGAAGCTGCGCAAACGGCTCAATGAGGAGGGGTACGTATGAACGCCATGGATATCATCACCGGGCTGAATGATGTGCAGGGCAGCTTTATCCTCCGCGCGGAGGAATTCCGGCGGGGAAAGCGGAACGCACACCGTCTGCCGAAAAAGAAGCTGTGGCTGATCGCGGCCATTATCGCCTTGGCCCTGCTGCTGGTGGGCTGCGCGGTGGTGTACGCGCTGCGGCTCCAGGACTTGAAAGTTGGGGAATATCGCTACACCGCCCCCACCGCCTACGACGAAAACGGGGAGGCCGTGCCGGTGCCCACCCACCCGCTGCAAACGGTGCTTTCCGCCCAGGGGGTCAACCAACAAGCCTTTATGGAATGGGAAGCCTACTGCCGGGAACAGGAGCAGAACAGCACTGTGAATGAAACCGAGGAAGCGGAAATACCGGCCCAATATCGGTGGCCCTATGGCTGCCGCAGCTGGGAAATGGTAAAGAAGCTGGAGGAAATCGCTGCAAAGTACGCCCTGAAGCTGCTCTCCTCTGCGGTGGATGTTCAATCCTACGAAGCAAGCGTCCTGTTTGACGCCCTCGGCATCGGGAAGCTTTTTGAAGGCTCGTGCGAATATGCCAGCGGCTCCTTCTGCCCGGAGGGAACCTTTCAGCTCTCGCTGACGTTTGAGCTGGACAGTGAGCAATGGCCCTATTCCAACTATGCGAACTACCGCTATTCGAAGAAAGCTTATCTGGACCCCCACGGAACCGTTGTGTCCGACTTTGAGAACACCGCCCAGTGGAGCTATACCCGTAAGGACGAGCAAACGCTTTTGCTGGCCATGAATCACGAGCAGGCGTTTCTCTTCGCGGACTGCTCCGACGCATTCATAACGGTATCCTTCGCCTCATTCAAGTGGAGCAACGGAGAAAAAGCGGAAATGCCGCGCTCTGTGCTGGAGCAGATCGGGGAGCTGTTCGATTTTGACCTCCAGCCCCACCCGGCGGACATGGCCCAGGTCTTGCAGCTCCAGGCAGACGCCCAGGCCGCCTATGCGTCAGAGCGGGCGCAGAGCGAAGCGGCGCGCTACACCCAGGGCTACGAAAGCTATATCCAGGACCGCCTTGACCATGCGGCCAGCGACTATAACCGGGACAGCATGTATTACTCGCTGTATGATCTCAATGGGGACGGGATACAGGAGCTTCTCCCCGGCGGAAAGCTGACCCTGTGGGAGGTGCTGTCCATCCGGGACGGAGAATCCTACCTATACGGCGATCTGATCGGCATGGACGCCTTTTCCACCTTTGAGATATGCGAAAATCATGTGCTTGCGCTCAAGGACTACTTTTCGGAAAACAGGTATTACCTGCGGGCGGACGCCGACGGCCTGACCTTCCTGGAGGGGCTTTGGAAGGACGGCAACACCTGGTATTTTCTGCCGGAGCGTCCCGTGCCCGGCCCCAGCGATACCGTTAAAAAGCCGATCACCGACGCCCAGGCGGAAGCCATCATGGCATCCTATGTTCCGCTTGAAGTCCAACCGGAGCGGCAACTGATGAAAAATTGGGGCCAGCCCGTGAAAACGATTCCCTGGACTGACCCCTATGCCCGCTACATCGCGGAAATGCTGGATCGGTTTGAAGATTCTGAGAAATTTACCTATGCGTTAATTGATCTGAATGGCGACGGGATCGACGAGCTGCTGACAAAAGATGTATGGGCCGGTTCCGACGATCTTGGGAGGCCGGACTACGAGCTGGCGGTCCACACCATTGTGGATGGCAAGCTGGTAACGCCGCAAGCCACCAGCTTTACGGGTGTCTGTGAAAACGGCATTCTGATGTACCAGAACAAAATGGGAACCGAGTACGAATTTTTCAGAATGACCGGCGCCGAGATCACGTCCATTGAGCGTATCTGGCAGGAGCCGCTGGATCTGTACTGGACTCGATTCGTGGCAAGCGACCCCCAGCACAAGGAAAATGCTTTTTCCGAGGAAACCGCCAGGGGATATATCGGGGCTTACAAGCCCATCACGCTGGTGATGAAGCCGTTTTCAGAATACCCATTCGGATAGGCCGCCCCGGCTTCCCCATTGTCATCCCTCTGTTGAAAACAGTAGGCCCGATGAGAGAATAAAAACGGCCTCTGCTCTTGATTTCATGCCATACAATCCCCCTAATCGCGTTCGCAATCGGCTCTTGAGCAGTGTTTTCTCCCGACGGAAAAATTTCCAAAAAGGCATGCCTGGGACGAAACCTTTAGAATCTTTTTTCGTGTATATAAATGTAACCGCCCACACAGAAAGGATGGATGACCCATGGAGGATTCCCGGATCCTGGCGCTTTACTTTGCCAGGTCTGAAGCCGCGATCCAGGAGACGGACCGCAAATATGGGAGCTATTGCTACAAAATCGCCTACAATATCCTTACAAACCGGGAGGATTCCGAGGAAAGTGTGAATGATACCTATTTGTCCGCGTGGAACAGCATCCCGCCCCGGAAGCCGGCAAAGCTTTCGACCTATCTGGGCAGACTGACCCGAAATATTTCCATTGACCGTTGGCGCGGCACAAACGCGAAAAAACGCGGCGGCGGTGAGATCATCCTTGCGCTGGATGAATTGAATGAATGCGTCTCCGGGCAGCCAAGCGCGGAGGAGGCGATGATTCAGAAAGAGGTACTGGCCAGCCTGAACCGCTTTCTGGCATCCCTGTCTGAAGAGGAACGAGCCGTCTTCCTTTGCCGGTACTGGTATGTGAATTCCATGGAGGAAATTGCCCGGAAAACAGGGTTTTCCATTGGAAAAATCAAATCCATGCTGCACAGGACGCGCAAAAGGCTTTCCGCAATTCTCCAGGAGGAGGACCTGAAATGACGAATCTGGAGCTATTCAAAGCCCTGAGCGGTATCAGCGCCGAGAATCTGTCCGGCGCGGAGGCGCTGCAAAGCGTCGCCATCGCTTCCCGCCGCAAAACGCTGAAGCATTCCCTCCTGGCCGCGGCTGCGATTGCTCTGGCCGCGCTGCTGGCGGGCTGCGCGGTGGCATACGCAAGCGGATGGTTCCGGCATTTTTTCTCCACGCGAAGTGATGTCCCACTGTCCGCCGAGCAGATTCAATACATTGAGAGCAACGAGCAGCCGGTGGAGCAGGCCCAGGGCAGTCTCGGGTGGAGCATTGAATTGAAGTCCACCATTTCTGACGGAACCGTGGGCTACCTGGTTTTCCAGATCACCGCCCCGAATGACATTGACCTGGAGCAATACCTGAATCCTCCTTCGAGGAACGCAAAGCACCTTTCCCCCGGAAATTACAGCTACGGTCAAAAGGCCGCCTATTCCATGGCCATTGCTTCCATTGGAACGGTGGATCAGGAAAAGAACTATATGTATATTGACAACGGGACCTGGCTTTCCGACAATGACGGTCAGCCGAATACCGTCCTTTACTGCATGACCCTCCGCTGCGAAAAAATCTACCCGGATCAGCCCCTGGGCCTGGAGCAGCCGTTTGGAAAGGACATCTCGTTCCGAATCCGCTTTATGGGGATTTCTCTGAACTATACCGATGCAGCCGTTGAGGCGTCCATCGATGCGCAGTACGCCGGTCAGGATTACTTTGTTGACGGAGATACAGCGGCAGGCTTGTTCCGCTCAGAGGTGCTTACCGACGAAGAATGGAACTTCAATGTGACCCTGGACGCGGATAATCAGTTTGTGGAATTGCTCACCCAGCCAACCACCCTGCAAGCCCGGGTCTGGCGCTATGCCGATGCCGAAAAATGGACAGTGGTGGAAACGCAGGAGCCCGCTGAAATTCTCTCGTTCCGCGTGACGCCCTTCGGCGCAAGCGTCGTTTTTAAGCTGACCCCAGACATGAACGCGGCATCGCTCCCCTCCTTCCCAGACACCGACCAGCAGGCCAGCGCCGTTATGAAAAACGGCAGCCGCATCGCGCTCCAGGGCGACAACGGCAACCTTTTGGCCCAAACGCCCATCATCCTAAACCAGCTGGATCATATCCTGCTCGCCGACGGAACAACGCTGTATCCCCCGGTAAAGTGACCATTCCTCCCGCAACCGCCCCCGCTTCGGCTGCCGCCGAGGACTTCATCCGCAAACTAGCTAACAAAAACCTCTGCCGCACCACTTAACGGTACAGCAGAGGTTTTGCTATCAGAATATGCTGCTAAACATAAAAATGCATCGATTTCTCTGGGTTCTCCCCAGGAGTTATAACGATCTTTTATTCCCACTCGCTCCCTGAAACCGTGACCTAAACGATTTTGTATACGTGGTTTAGTTCCGATTATCGGGATTACTTAGATTATCCAAGAATTACGATGTATCATAATTCCTGTTGTCATTGTGTTGTCACGAAGATAGGTTGGCGCAGAACCAATCTGCATAGATATTATAGCGCAGTGCTCTTTGAATTGCAATACCGCTTTTCAAGATTTACACGCAGTATTTTCAAAAAGCGTGCAAAACATATTGATTTTTGGGAACTTGGGCATTATAATATAAACACGCAAAATACAAATATTGCGTGCAGAAAGTTGGTGACAGGTTGCGCAAGTACGATATCGTCAACGAAGTCTTTGATGCCATCGGAGAAATTGCAAAGAAATCGGATTTCATTTCTGCCGGACTCAAAAACCAAGATGTATATGCGCTTTGTAAGCAGGGGTATCTCGAGCGTGTGAAGAAAGGGTATTACAAGCTGGCTGTCGGGGACGAGCCCAAAGAGGAGCTTCTCCTTTTGAAACTGATGACACACGGGGTCGTCTGTGTGGAATCGGCTCTGTTCTACTACGGTTATAGCGACTTTGCACCCAGAGAATGGTCGATTGCCGTCCCACGCTCTTATTCCAGAACGGTGAAGGCGA
>ERZ857629.4497-NODE-4497-length-10750-cov-2.922113_pt1 | contig 10750 bp, 13 predicted proteins | sample MGYA00519700_ERZ857629 | MGnify/ENA primary metagenome ERZ857629 (study PRJEB31778, sample SAMEA3449351) | human gut metagenome | biome: human gut; feature: human-associated habitat; material: faeces | place: United Kingdom | collected 2010/2012 ... | reverse complement strand
CAAGGATCCCGAAATGCGGCAGACCACCAACGGCACCAACGTTTGTACGCTGAGCCTGGCCGTGAACCGCCGCTTTAAGGACAAGACTACGGGCGAAACCGTGGCAGACTTTTTTAACGTTATAGTGTGGCGTCAGCTTGCGGAGATATGCGGCAGGTATCTTGCCAAGGGCCGCAAGGTCTGCGTGGTGGGCGAGCTTCAGAATCGCTCCTACGATGCTAAGGACGGTACCAAGCGTTATGTGACCGAAATAGTCGCCGAGGATGTGGAATTCCTCACCCCGCGCGGCGAAAGGGACGCTTCCGGCGCAGGCGATTACGCACCGCGTAACGACAGGCCCGCACCCCAGGCTCCCGACGGATTTGTTGACATTGACGACGACGCGCTGCCGTTTTAAGCCGCAGCCGCCGTTAAAGATTTGAAAGGAGATACTTCATCATGGAAGAGCGTAGGACCATGAAGCCCCGTCCCCGCAAGGGCCGCCGTAAGGTTTGTGCCTTCTGCGCCGACAAGGTGGAACATATAGATTACAAGGACGTGAACCGCCTTCGTAAGTTCACCACCGAGCGCGGCAAGATAATGCCCCGCAGGATGAGCGGCGTATGCGCAAAGCATCAGCGTGAGCTGGCCGTTGCCATCAAGCGTTCCCGCCAGGTCGCCCTTATGCCGTACGTTGCGGACTAAGGCAAGCCTTAAAGGAAACACATAACAAACATCAACCAAGCGAAGAGCGTTAGTAACGGCCGTCCATGTGGGCGGCCGCTTTTGCTAAGTATACAAGGGCGAACATAAGGCAGGCCACAATGATAAAAATAGAGATTCCCGGCAGGGAAGCGATTGAAATAGAGCATGTTGTGCTGGATTATAACGGCACAATAGCGCTGGACGGCCAGCTTATCGCCGGCGCGGCGGAGCGAATACGCAAGCTGAGCAAGCTGGCGCGGGTATATGTGCTTACTGCGGATACATACGGCACCGTGCAGGCGCAGTGCGCCGGGCTTGGCGCGGAGATAAGGACCTTCCCGCGGGCGAACGCGGCCGACTGCAAGGAGGAGATAGTGCGCTCCCTTGGCGGCAAAGCGGCCTGCATAGGCAACGGATTCAACGATATAAAGATGTTCGGTATTGCGGAGCTTGCCATAGCCGTAATGGATGGCGAGGGCGTGTGCGCCGCGCTGATAAGCCATGCGGACGTGCTCGTGCGCAGCGCGGAGGAAGGGCTTGACCTGCTGCTCAAGCCGGACAGGCTCAGGGCAACGCTGAGAACATGAGCATAGAGGACGGCGAACCCCACTCGGCTTGAAACGGCCAAAGGCTTCTACGGGTGAAGTTGAAAAAAGTATGCTGAAATCATAAGTTTTTACGGGTAGAACCAAAAAACTATGCCAAAATCAGAAGTTTTTATGGGTAGAACCGAAAAAAGTTATTGAAGCCATCGGCTTTTTCTGGTATCATTCGTAAAAAGGGGGTGGCAGCATGATATTCAGACCGGATTATATAAAGGCGATTGAGCCGTTTATAGACAAGCCTCTTGTAAAGATACTGGCGGGCGTTCGCCGCTGCGGAAAATCAACAATATTTGAGATGCTTAAAGCCGAATTGATTGACCGCGGGACGGAGGAAGCGCGAATAATCCACCGCTCATATACCGATATGGATATGCCCGAAAACATCACCGCCAAGGAAATGTACGCCGAGCTTACAGCCGCAATGCAGGGCAAGGGCCGGTGCTATTTGCTGCTGGATGAGATACAGGAAATAAAGGGCTGGGAAAAGGCCGTGAACAGCCTGCTGGAAAATACGGATGCGGACATATATGTTACGGGATCTAATTCAAAGCTTATGTCGAGCGAGATATCAACGTATCTTACCGGACGATATGTAACAATACCCGTATATACGCTTTCGTTTAAGGAATATATTCAATTCAAGGCGGAGAGCGGGCGCGGCGGCAGGGAATTGCTGAACGAATACATACGCTTTGGCGGGTTCCCTATAACGGCGATAGCCGAATACGAGGCGGATCAGGCGTATCAGATAGTGAACGGAATATATTATACCGTTGTTTCGCGCGATATTGTAAAGCGCCACCGCATAGCAAAGCAGGAGCTTTTTGACAGGGTTGTAAAATACATAATAGAAAACGTAGGCAAAACGTTTTCGGCCAATTCGATATCCGTCTTTTTGAAGAGCGAGCATCGCAGCGCCTCCGTGGAAAGCATATATAATTATATACGCTGGCTTGAACAGGCGTTTATAGTTTATCCGTGCAAGCGATATGACCTTCAGGGCAAAAGCATACTTAAAACGCAGGAGAAGTATTTTCTTGCCGATATGTCGCTGAAATACGCGCTGCTCGGGTACAACCGAAAAATGCTGGACGGGGCGATTGAGAACATTGTTTTCCTTGAGCTGAAGCGGCGCGGATACGATGTGTACATAGGCAAAAACGGGACTAAGGAAATAGACTTTGTTGCCGACAAACGGGGAGAGCGAATATATGTTCAGGTATGCGTAAGGCTGCCCGAAAAATCCGACCGTGAAACGGGCAACCTTATGGAGATAGCGGATAATTACCCCAAATATGTGGTTACGCTCAATGATTTGGATACGGGCATAGAGAACGGCATAAAGGTAGTTCACCTTTACGATTTTCTTACGGCTGAAAGCTGGTAAGGCGCGGATATACGCCCCGATATTGTCAGCTGCGTATTAGCCCCTCCATATCCTCCGCCATTGGTGCATGCACACAAATGTATTCCCCCGTGAGCGGATGGGTGAAGGCTACGCGCTCGGCATGGAGCGCAGGGCGGGCGATGAGAGGAGAGTTTTCGCCGTACAGCCAGTCGCCTAAGAGCGGGCAGCCGATGTGCGCCATGTGTACGCGCAGCTGGTGCGTGCGGCCCGTGCGCGGGTGCAGCTCGCATAATGCCATGCCGTTAAACGTGCTTAGAACGCGGTATTCGCTCACGGCGGGCGAACCATCCGGGCGCACGGCGCGCTTGTAATGCGAATTTTCGGCCATGCCTATGGGCGCGTCTATTATGCCTTCCGCTTTTTCCGGAACGCGGGAAAGTATGGCTAAATATCGCTTTTCAAATTGACCCTGCTCCATAATGCGTTTCATCAGCGCGTGCATATAGCCGCATTTTGCAACGGTCATAGCGCCGGTCGTGCCGCGGTCAAGCCGGCTTACGGGATGCGGACGCTCGTCGCGCGGAAGATAGGCGTAGAGCGCATCCTCAACCGTGTCCATGTTCGGTTCATTGGTGGAAGAATGCACGGCAATGCCCGCAGGCTTGTTTATAATGATTAGCCACTCATCCTCATATAGAATATCAAGCTTTGCCGCTTTGCCCTTCGGGCGGCCTTCTTCGGGGTCGCTCAGCTGAATGCTGAGCACATCGCCCAAGGCAAGCCTGTATGTGCTGCGCACATGCGCACCGTTTACGCTTATGCCGAGCGGCAGCGTCTTTAACCGCCTAAGATATGTGCCCGACGCCATAAGCTCGTGCGTTATCACGCTTTCCGCCGTCCTGCCGCAAAGGGAAGCATCTGCCGTTATGGAAAGTCTGTTCATAAATATATAGTATCATTTTATTTCCCCTAAGTCGATACTCTCTATCACGGCGCCGGTATAATAATGCAGCAATATTTCTTTATAATCCGCGCCGTGCTGCGCCATTGCCTCCGCGCCGTATTGGCTCATGCCCACGCCGTGGCCGTAGCCGCGGGTGGATACCACAACGCGCTCGGGCGATATCTCTATTGTGAACGCGGTGCTGTTCAGCCCCAATGCCTGCCTGAGCTCGCGCCCGGTAACGGTTTTGCCGCCAAGCTGAAGTCTTGTCACGCGGCCGCTTTCGCTTTTTGAAAGTATCTTCACCTGCTCCTCAAGCTTATTCTTTGATATATCCGCGCCCTTTATCGCCGCGTTCACGGCGTTTGCAAACTGCTTGCGGGTGAAGGATACCGTTGCGCTGTAACGCGAAAAGCCTTCCTCGCCCGGGCTTGATACGCTTTTAAGATACGGCGCATCCCCGCCGAAAACGTTTGCTGCGTCCTCCGTCATGCCGCCGGAGGAGGAATGGAACAGCGCCTCTATGGGCTTACCGTTGTATGTCAATATAACGCCGCGCGTAGCGGACACGGCGCCGCTCAATTTATCGAAGTACATGTCCGCTGAGCTGCCCCACTTTTCGGAAAGCTCCTCCCGCGTGCGGTATGCCTGGCAGCAGGTGCTGTCCGTGCATACGTCCGCGCCGCCCTTGCCGCATGGTTTGCCGCCGAGAGAGGCCATCTTTCGGGCGGTATATGTGCGCGCAGCAACGGACTGCGCCTTCAGCGCCTCCTCCGCAAAGCTTGCGGGCATTTCCGCCGCCGTAACGCGCAGAACGTATTCCTCAAGCGGCAGCGAATACACCTTGTCCGTGTCGGCATTGTATATGCTCACGGTTGCGTCATCGCCGTCCGCCGTAGGCGCATCGCTGTCGCCTTCGTATCCGCCGCGCGCTATGGCACAGCCCCGCAGCATCAGTACAAAAAGCGATATTGCGAGCGCGATAAGCCCAAGCTTTGTTATCTTTTCAGTGTTAAGCCTTATTCTACCCATACCTGATATATATGAAGCATGATATACTATATTCATCTATTGCCGCATAAGGAGAAGGCCGATGCTTTATTTGAAAAATTTCTCGTTCCTGCCCAAGGAACGGGAGGAGGACTTTTTTATCGCGCTAAAGCGCACCTGCTATTCAACGGCGTATCCGTTCGGCTTGTTTCCGCAAAAGGGGCTTACGCGCCTTGAGTTTGAACCGGTGACTATACTTTCCGGCGGCAACGGATCGGGCAAGACTACGGCGCTAAACATAATGGCGCAGGCGCTTGAGGCTAAGCGCACGTCGCCATATAACTCCAGCGCGTTCTTTGAAGAATATGTCAATATGTGCAGCTTTGAACTTGACCCGCGCGCGGGGGAGGAACTCAACGCGGAAATAATCACCAGCGACGATGTGTTTGACTTCATATTTAATATACGCAGCCTTAACGACGGCATAGACGAACGGCGGGAGGAGCTTTTCACGGAATGGCTGAAGGAACGTTCGCCCGACGCAAAGCCCCTGCGCGTGCGCAGTATGGATGACTATGCCGAGCTTGTGCAGCAGAATAAGCGCCGCCGCATGACGCAGAGCGCATATGTGCGTTCCAGCCTTATGAACAACGTGCGCGCGCACTCAAACGGCGAAAGCGCGCTGCTGTTCTTTACCGATAAGATAGACGAAAACAGCCTGTATCTGGTGGACGAGCCTGAAAACAGCCTGAGCACCGAATCGCAGAAAAAGCTGGCGGAATATATTGAAAATGCGGCGCGGTTCTATAACTGCCAATTCATAATATCCTCCCATTCGCCGTTCATGCTGTCGCTTAAAGGTGCGAAGGTTTATGATATGGATGCGTTCCCCGTGTGCCCCGTGCACTGGACGGACATGGCGAATACTCGCGCACTGTACGAATTTTTCATGCAGCACAGGGATGAGTTCGCGAATTATGAACGATAAACTATCATCTAAAAAACAGATACTAACGGCTTACTATTCATTTTGACCGTGATTGCTGTTTTATGCGGCAAAGGTTTGCTATAATATCGGCATATGGGTAAAAATTGCGGCGAAAGGGAGAAGCCATGTATTTTACGGGTATAGACATGGGCTCCACCTGCACCAAGCTTATCGCGCTTGACGAGGGCGGGGCCATTGCATATAAAAAGGTTGTGCCCACGGGCTGGAACTGCGTGGAAACAGCGAAGGGGCTTATAGATGAGCTTGCCAAGGAAGGCTTATCGTGTCCACGGGCTACGGCAGGCAGGCCATTCCGTTTGCGGATAAAAAGGTGACCGAGATTTCCTGCCACGGCAGGGGAGCGTATTACCTTTTTAACGACGATGCGTTCACGCTGATAGACATAGGCGGGCAGGATACCAAGATAATAGAAACCGAGCGCGGTACCGTGCGCAACTTTATAATGAACGACAAATGCTCCGCGGGAACAGGCCGCTTCCTTGAAATAATGGCGGGCGTGCTTGGCGTTGGGCTCAACGAAATGTGCGAACTGGGGCGGGAGAGTAAAAACCATGTAAGCATATCCAGCATGTGTACCGTGTTTGCGGAATCGGAAGTGGTCAGCCTTATAGGCCGCGGGACGGACAAGGCGGACATCGCCTACGGCATTGTTGAATCCATTGCCACGAAGGTGAAGGGACAGATGGGCCAGCTTGGCGCGGGCGGCAGGGTATACCTTACGGGCGGGCTGTGCGAAACGCCATTTGTTATATACATGCTGAGCCAAAAGCTTGGGACGGAGGTTATCAGCGCGCCGCTTGCGCGCTACGCGGGCGCGATAGGCGCGGCAATGTTCGCGCGGGAAATTTTTGTAAAAAAACTTGACTCGGTCAAGCAATAAATAGGAGGAAATAAAAATGGCAAACGTAAAGATCAATGCTGTGGGCGATCAGTGCCCCGTACCCGTTGTAAAGGCCACAAAGGCGCTGAAGGAATTCAAGGAAGCCGGCACACTTGAGGTGCAGGTGGATAACGAAATAGCTATCCAGAACCTGACCCGCCTTGCGAACAGCAAAAATCTGAAGCACAGCAGCGAAAAGCTGGGCGAGGAGCTTTATAAGATAACCATGCAGGTGGAAGGCCCCGTTGAAATGAGCGAGGCGGACATAAACTGCGCGGTGGATAACCGCGGCGACTTTGTGGTTGCCATAGATACGGACATTATGGGCCGCGGCGCGGACGATTTGGGCAAAACGCTCATGAAGGGCTTCATATTCGCCGTATCTCAGCTTGAGACTCTCCCCAAGACCATCCTTTTCTATAACGGCGGCGCGAAGCTGACCACCGAAGGCTCCGTTTCCGTTGAGGATCTGAAGAACATGGAAGCGCAGGGCGTTGAAATACTCACCTGCGGCACCTGCCTCAATTTCTATGGTCTTACCGATAAGCTGGCCGTTGGCGGCGTTACCAATATGTATACCATAGTTGAAAAGCTTGCCTCTGCCGGCAAGGTCATCAAGCCGTGATATATCTTGATAATGCGGCCACAACGCTCGTTAAGCCGCCGCAGGTCATAGACGCCGTGGTGAAAGCCATGGGCACGATGGGCAACTGCTCGCGCGGGACGCATGAAGAGGCGCTTTCAGCCGCGCGGGTGGTTTACTCGGCGCGGGGAAGGATAGCCAAGCTTTTCAACTGCCCCCGCGCGGACCACGTTGTGTTCACGGCAAACTCTACCGAGGCGCTCAATATTGCCATATCAGGCATCATAGGCGAAGGGGACGAGGCCGTAAGCACGGATCTTGAACATAATTCCGTGCTCAGGCCGCTGTATCGGCTTGAGGCCGAGCGAAACGTTAAGCTCAGCTTTGCCGCAGCGGACAGGCAGGGCAATATAGACTATGCTCAGCTTGCTTCGCTGATAACGCCCAAAACGCGCGCGGTGGTATGCACCCATGCATCCAACCTTACCGGAAACATGCTGGACATTGCGCGCATAGCAAAGCTTGCGCACCAAAATGGCGCGATAATGATAGTTGATGCATCGCAGGCGGCGGGCTGCATTCCAATAGATATGCAGGCCATGGGCATAGACGTGCTGTGCTTCACGGGGCATAAGGGCCTTATGGGGCCGCAGGGCACCGGCGGGCTGTGCATAATGAACGGCATTGAGATAAGGCCGTTCAAGGTGGGCGGTAGCGGCGTGCAGTCATACAGCAGAACCCAGCCGGAGGAATACCCAACCCGCCTTGAAGCGGGCACGCTCAACGGCCACGGCATTGCGGGGCTGAACGCGGCGGTGCGGTTCATATTGGATACGGGCGTTGAGGCCATACACGCGCACGAGCAGAAGCTTATGCGCCGCTTTTACGAGGGCGTGAAGGATATACCTGCCGTTACCGTATACGGCGATTTTTCGCGCGACCGCGCGGCGATAGTTGCACTGAATATTGCGGATTATGATTCGGGAGAGATTTCGGATGCATTGAGCGAGGAATACGGCATTGCCACGCGCCCGGGAGCGCATTGCGCGCCGCGTATGCATATCGCACTCGGCACGCGGGAGCAGGGCGCGGTTCGCTTCAGCTTCGCCTACTATAATACCGAAGCGGACGTGGATGCGGCTATACGCGCGGTGAAGGAGCTTGCACAATGAGAGAGAAAAAGCTTTGGCTCATAATAACATTCCATACCACTACCGCCGCAATGGCAATGGAGGCCATGTGCGCCGCTAAAAACCTGCCCGGCAGGCTTATACCCGTGCCGCGGGAGATAACCGCAGGCTGCGGCATGAGCTGGCGCGCGCCGGTCGAAAGCCGAGAGAAGCTTGTTTCTGCAGCGGCGGAAGCGGGCATAGCCGTGGACGGAACGTATGAATTGATGCTGTAACGCAAAACAATATAATATATACTTATGTGAAGCACTGCTCATAAAGGCGGTGCTTTTTGCGTGTAAATTTAGACAAACTAAATATTTCTTTATGGGCTGTACAATAGATTTGGAGTATGTTAGAATGCTGATGGATGGTAATATAAATCCATGTTATAATGTCGCAGAAGCGGCGCGAACGAACAACTTTTTCAACCTAAAACTGAAAATCGAAAGGGGAAAAATCTATGAAGAAGTACACTAAGTTTATGGGCATACTGCTTGCGCTGGTGATGCTTATTGCGCTTGTGCCCATGACGGCCTTGGCCGACACCCCGACCTACCCGCCGAATACCGATGCGCCGGGAACTATGACGCTGGTCATAATAAAGCGGGTATATGGCCTTGACGAAACCAAAGAATATAAGTTCAATTTCAAATATTATCAGATAAAAGGCTGGGATGATCTCGACCCCGTAGAGAATGGGGTAAAGGGCGAATTTTCCATCACCGCTAAATGGGACGGTATAGAAGGCATACACTTGGGAAGCTATACCATTGAAAATCTGCCGCAATATACATGGATCGCCATAGAAGAGATAGATCCTATTATACCGGAAGGATACAGACTGTCCGCGCCGGATATTGAAACGATATATACAGAACCATATGCAAGCGAAACGCGGTATATAGACAATAATTACAAAAAGCGCAAGGACTGCGACATAGTGATTTCCAAAACCGTTGAAGGCAGCGGCGCGAACGCGAACGACGAATTTGAGTTCGAGATAACGTTCTATATGCCTAAAGAAGAATATGAACCCCCGGTGGTGTATTCCATGGACGCTGCGGCGCAGGTAAACGTTCCGCCTGCCATAGGCGCTGCTGTCCCCGGAATATACAAAATACTTGCCGATGGCAGCATATATGATTTTGAAAGGGAAGATTATGATGCATTCCCTGTTGACGGCGAGGATAAAGTAACAGGACGGTTCAAGCTGAAGCACGGCGAAAGCCTGACCATACTCAACGCCGCAGCCAAGAATAGGCCCATAACGGTTAAGGAGCTGGACAGCAAGGGCTATCTCACCACCGTGAACGGCATAATAGGCACGCAATGGAAAGAGGAGGAGCCGGTTGCCGATACCATAAGGGTGAATTTCATCAATACCAAGGAAAGTCTGCCGCTCTCCGAAAGCCTGAGCGTTGAAAAGAGATGGAGCGACGGCAACGAAAAGCATATGCGCGACAGCGTGACCGTTCAGCTTTACCGCAACGGGGAGCCGTACAGCTTTACGATGTTCGGCAGGGTGATTGACGACGGCAGGGCTGAGCTGAACGCATCGAACGGCTGGCAGCACACCTGGCGCAGCCTTGATACGGGCTACAAGTGGACGGTAGCGGAGCTGAACGTGCCCAAGGGCTATGTCAGCACCGTGAACTACTACGGCGGCAGCGCCATTATAACCAACACCGCCGCTTCCGCCGGCCTGCCGCAGACGGGCGACGCACAAATGCCATACATCGGCGCGGGGCTCGTGCTTGCGGCGATGGCGATAGTCGTTATTATAGCGGGCAAGAAAAGGAACTAAGTTAATAAGCGATAAAAAGGAGCGGGAGACCGCTCCTTTTTACTCCCTCAGTCAATCCGCCTTACGGCGTATTGCCAGCTCCCCGGCCGGGGAGCATTTTGGGGTGCATCATTCAAAACTCCCACTTCACTTTTCCGCATCGCTTTGATATAATACCATGTTACGGGATTTATCCTGCTTAGGAGGAGTATGAAAAATAATAATAAAAGCTATGAAATGGATATGACCACCGGGCCGCTTTTTAAGATGCTGCTCACATACTCGCTGCCGGTTATAGCCATGGGCGTGCTGCAATGCCTTTATAATGCGGCAGATATGGTGGTTGCGGGCAAGTTCGCCGGCAGTCAGGCGTTGGCTGCGGTCGGCTCGACAGGTTCGCTTGTCAACTTGGTGGTTGCGCTGTTCATAGGCATAAGCCTCGGCGTAAACGTGACCGTTGCGCGGTACTTCGGCGCGCGGGATTTCGACGCCGTGGCCGATACGGTGCATACCGCAATGCTGTTCAGCGTAATATCCGGCGTTGCGATAGGCATGTTCGGCTTCTGCATGGCGCGCACCTTCCTTGAATGGATGGGCAGTCCGGAGGATGTTATCGACCTTGCGGCGCAGTATTTAAGGATATACTTCGCCGGACTTCCCGCGCTGATGATATATAACTACGGCGCGGGTATACTGCGCGCGGTGGGGGACACTAAGCGCCCGCTTTATTATCTTATAATATCCGGCGCGCTG
>ERZ857629.4489-NODE-4489-length-10762-cov-17.658915_pt1 | contig 10762 bp, 7 predicted proteins | sample MGYA00519700_ERZ857629 | MGnify/ENA primary metagenome ERZ857629 (study PRJEB31778, sample SAMEA3449351) | human gut metagenome | biome: human gut; feature: human-associated habitat; material: faeces | place: United Kingdom | collected 2010/2012 ... | reverse complement strand
GGAGCTGGAACTATATATGATAGTACTAAGACTGATAAAACATATGCAAGAATAGATGACGGATCTAGTAATCCTGGATATTTTACAAAAAAATAATAATAAGCTATGTTAGTTCATAACATAGCTTTTTAAATATATAAAATATGGTTATTTATAATTGAATTTAGTTATTAAAAATGTTATATTTATATTAGTAAAAGTAGGTGGCTAGTATGGGTATGTCTGATAAATTATTTGGTAATTATACTAATCAAAATAAAAATAGAATTAAACGTATAGTTGAGAGAATTGATAGTAGTAGTATAAAAGACAAATATGCATCTTTAAGTGATGAAGAGTTAAAGGCTATGACTGCTAAATTTAAAGAAGAATTGAAAAGAGGTAAAACACTTGATGATGTTCTTGTTGATGCTTTAGCTGTTTGTCGTGAAGTTACTAAAAGACAACTTGGAATGTTTCATTATAATGTTCAAATAGAAGCTGCTGTTGCGATGCATGATAATGCTATTGCTGAAATGAAAACTGGAGAAGGAAAGACTTTAGTGCAAATATTATCTGCATATTTAAATGCTTTAGAAGGAAAAGGTGTACATGTTATTACATCTAATGATTATTTAGCTGGAAGAGATATGGATCAAAATATAAAGGTTTTTGAGGCTTTGGGTTTATCTTGTGGAAATGTTCTTCCTAAAGCTAAAATGAGTACTAAAGATAGAAGAACAGTGTATGACTGTGATATAGTTTATGGAACTGCATCTACTATTGCATTTGATTATTTAGCTGATAATAGAGTAATGAATCCTAATGATAGAGTTAATAGAAAAGGATTTAATTACGCTATAATAGATGAAGTTGATAGTATTTTACTTGATGATGGTATTACTCCACTTATAAGTGCTGAAACTTTAAAACCAGGAGATGGTGAACCGTCAGATAAATACACTAGTATATATAAATGGGCTTGTGATTTTGTAGAAGATAATGGTATTACATGCAAAGGATATGATAAAGAAAGTTATTATGATTCTCATAAAGATGAAATGATAGCTAAAGAAAAAGAAAATGATGGTAAGACTGCTGATGCTGTAGTTTTTCATGATAATGTTAATGCTGTTATTAGGCCTAAACTTGAAAGTGAAATAATTAAGAATTTATGGCCTGGTAAAAAATGGGAAGATTTAACTCCTGAAGAACAAGGAGAGTATCATTTAAGAAGTGAAGCTGTAAGATGCTATTTGCTTGCTAAATTTCATTATAAGAGTGGTACTCATTATAGTGTTAGACCTAATAAAAATGGTGAAAGAGATAAAAATGGTCTTCCTAAGTATGATGTTGAAATAATTGGTGAGAATACTGGTAGAATACTTCAAGGAAGAAGATTTATGAATGGTATTCATGAATGTTTAGAAGCTAAAGAAGCTAGAATTGCTAGAACAGAAGGAAGAAAATATAGTGTAGATATTAAAGAACCTACAGTAACAACTGCGATGTGTACATATCCTGATTTCTTTGGACTATATAAAAGTGGAGTATGCGGTATGACTGGAACTAGTAATGAAGAAGATTTTATGGATATATATGGTCTTCCAACTTATAGTGTTCCTAGTAGAAAAACAAATATTAGAAGAGATATGCCTGATGAAGTATATGCAACTAAAAAGGCAAAATATAAAGCTATAGTTGATGAAGTAATTAAATGTCAAGAAACATTACAACCTGTATTGATAGGTGTTACTAGTGTCGAAGAAAGTATGCTTGTTTCTAAACTATTAGCTGAGCAAGGAATTAGACATTCGGTTTTAAATGCTGAACAAGATGCGAATGAAAACGGTATTATTAAAAATGCTGGCCAACTTGGTAGAGTAACAATAGCAACAAATATGGCTGGACGTGGTACTGATATTAAATTAGGTGAAGGTGTACGTGAAGTTGGTGGTTTGTATGTTATTGGTACCACTAGAAATAGAAGTGAGAGAGTTGATAACCAATTAAAAGGTAGAGCTGGTAGACAAGGAGATCCGGGCCAAACAAAATTCTATGCATCACTTGAAGATGAGTTTGTTCGTAAGCGTGCTGGAGAAAGTCTTATTAAATGTATGTCTAAATATTATAATAAAGCAAAAATATCTGTTAAAAAAGTTATTAACTTAGTTGTTGGCTGTCAAAAGAGTCAAGAAGCTGAAGATAAGAAATCTAGAATAATAGGTGAAAAATATAATAGTGTTCTTACTACTCAAAAGAATGGTGTATATGAATACAGAAATAAAATACTTGATTCTGATAGTGTTATGCCACTTTTAGACGATTCAGTTGAAAGATATATAGATGATTTATTTGATAGAAGTAGTGAAGAAGATATTCAAGTTAAAATAGGACATTTAGTGGATTTAGAAAAGTATAGAGATATAAGAAAAAAGAAAGAAATGAAAAGTGCGATTAGTGCAGACATAAAACATAAATTGCATGCAGTTAAAGCTACTCCTGAATATGAAAAAGGCATGAAAACAAAAATGTTAAAAATACTTGATGATTATTGGATATCTCAAATGGGATATTTAGAAGATATGAAAAAAGGTTCAGGATTATCTGCTTATGCTGAAAAAGATCCATATGAAGAATATAGAAGAAGTGCTACTATTCAGTTTGCTGATATGATTAGTTATGTTAGAAATGAAATGTTAACGTATGCATTAAATCCAAGTTTAAAATATGGTGAATATCAAGTGCCAGAAATTGATTATAGTGAAAGCGAGATGATTAGATTATGAAAATAATATTTAATATATTTAGAGGATTAATAATAGCATATTTAATTGTTCTTACTTTCTTATTTGTTGTTTTATATGTTAAAAAAAATTCTTATCATGAAGATTATCTTGAGGTAAATGGGTATTCATATTATAAAGTTGATAATGCTACTTTAGAACCTGATATTCGTAAAAATAATATAGTTATACTTAAAGATAGTGAAGATATTGAAGTTGGAGACTATGTTACTTTTTTAGAAGGTGAAAAGAAAGAAGTAGTACTTAGAAAAGTTGTTGAAAGAAATGAATATAGACTAGTTGTTGATATAACAAATAATTATGAAAATAAAGACTATAAAAATGAAATAAATATTGATGATGTTAAAGCAAAAATGATTTATAACAATAATACTTTTAGTTCTGTTATGAATATATTATTAAATCCAGCGGTCTTAGTTATATTATTATTTCTTGGCACTATTTTTCCAGAATTTGTATTTAATAAGTAGGTGAAGAGATGAGTAAGAATATTATAAAATTATCTTTACTCTTTTCTTTTTTATTAGTTATTATTTTACTTTTTAATGAGAGGAGTGACTCGTTAGCTTTATTAGAAGTTTCAAGTAAAAATGATGTAGTTCTTAAAAAAGATATAGATTTAATTAGTAATTCTAATAATGATAAAGATATTAGAAATAATACTAAAGTATTACAAAGTGCTATGAATAAAGTTTCTGCTTTAGGTGGTGGAACTGTTTATTTACCTAGTGGGACTTATTATTTTAAGCAAGGCGGTACAAGTAATAGAAAAGAAAAGTTTGTTATTAAGTGCAAAGATAATGTTAAATTAAAAGGTAATGGTGTAAAAGGAAGCAGTGCTACTATTTTAAAACCTTTATATAGCAATACCAGTTCTTCAGTAAGCGGTGGACTTGATATGTTTTATTTTAATAATTATAGTGAGACTGGTTTTAAATATAAAGATAGCGATAGATTTAGTATTACTTATACTGATATGGATGGGAAATCTCAAACTCTAACTAATCAAAAAATATATTTGGATAATGCAGATTTTGAAGATTTTATAATTGATGGAAATGATGCGCATAATAAATATAATTATGATACAAGTGGAAAAGGTTTTATGATTAATTTATTTCGCGATTCTGATTGGAATAATGTTGTTGTTATGAATACTGATGCTACTGGATTTGGAATGGATTGTCCAATTAATTCTACTGTGACAAATTGTGTTGCTATTAATTGTGGTAAAGCAGCTTCTGAATCAGATGGTGGTGCTTCTGGTTTTGGTATTGGTACGGGATACTCTAATAACGAATATATGATTATTAAGAATTCATATTCTTTTAATAATAAGAAATTTGGTTTCTTTTTTGAGCATCAAGGAAGATTTACAAATTCTAATCATTATCCTGCGACTGCATCAAAAGGGTTTGTTGTTTCTAATTCTGTTGCCGGTGGTAATTATGTAGACTTTGGTGGTTTAAAGGCACACAATGTGACATTTGAAGGATCTTCAGGAGTTACAGGTACTAGTAGTTATACAATTCCATCAACTGGAAATTCTATTTCAATTAAGAAGAGAGGGCCTGGTATTTCATTTGATTATTATTCTGTTAATTCTTCAGTAGTTAATATGAATATTAAAAATAATTTTACTGATAGTTCTAGAAGTGAAGTATTATGGGCTTTAAATAAAGGTATTACTAATGGTAGTTCTTTAACTACATTTTCACCCGATAGTTATTTAATGAGAATTGAAGCTGTATTATTATTATATAGATTATCTTTAATGCCTAATGGTATATTTGAAACTTGTTCTTATAATGATGGTACAAATTGTAATTTATCAAATCAAATAGCTAGTTATAAGAAAACTATTAATAATATTGGTTTTACTGATTTAACGAGTGGTAATAAGTATAATTATAATTTAGATGCAGTTTATTGGGCTTATAAAGTGGGTGTTGTTAGTAAGGATACTGCGTTTAATCCAACTAACATTTGCACAAGAGCTCAGTTTATTACGATGTTATATAGACTTGCTGGAAGTCCAAATGTAAGTGTTAATAATTCATTTAGTGATGTTCCTTCTAACTCTTGGTATAGTAAGGCTGTTAGTTGGGCTGTGAGCACTGGCATTACTAATGGAACTTCTAGTACAACATTTTCTCCTAATAATTCAGTTACAAGAGAACAAGCTATAATATTTATGTATAGATTTAATAATAGAAAAAATGTTAGTTATAAAATCACATATAATTTAATGGGTGGAAGTGCTAAAACAAATCCATCAAGTTATACATCTGGTAATTCATTTAAACTTAATAATCCTACTAAAAATGGATATATATTTAAAGGTTGGACTGGAAGTAATGGGAGTAGTCCTAGTACATCTACTAGTGTATCCTCTTCTAGCACTGGCTCTTTAATATTCACCGCTAATTTTGAGAAAACTAAATATTCGATCACATATAAATTAGATGGAGGTAAGTTAAGTTCAAATCCTAGAACATATTATTATATAGATTCTACTGATTATGAATTATTGACTCCTTATAAAGATGGTTATACATTCTTAGGTTGGACTGGAAGTAATGGTTCTAAACCATCACAAAATGTGAAGATTTTTAGAGGTAAGACAGGAAATTTAACATATACTGCTAATTATAAAAAGATAAGTTCTGGTGGTAATACTCCTAGTGAACCAACTAATCCAAGTAATCCAACGAATCCTATTCCAATAGAGCCAACTAAACCAAGTAATCCTGGGACAGACAATAAAAAGACATTAAGTAGTATTTCAGTCAAAACTAAGCCGAATAAATTAACATATTTTGAGGGTGAAAAAATCAATATTAAAGGAATGACTTTGAATCTTACATATAATGATAGTTCTACTAAAACTATTAGTTGTTGTTTTTCAATTAGTCCTAATACTGCTACTAATGTTGGAAAACAACACATTAAAGTTACTTATGAAAATAAAACAACTTCTTTTGATATAGAAGTTAAAAAGGTTTCAGTAAGTAAAATTACAATAAAGAGCCTTCCATATAGGACTACTTATTATGTTGGTGAAAAGTTTTCTTCTAAAGGATTAAGTATCAATTTAGTTAAAAATAATAGCTATATTGATACTCTGACTACAGGATTTGATTTATCCCTTAAAGATGATACAGTTCTTAATAAAGAAGGTAAGACTACTGTTACTATAAAATATCAAAATTTTAGTACTTCTTTTAGTATAAATGTTATTTCTAAAAAGCAATCTGGTTTAGTATTAAAATCTAGACCTATTAAAACTAATTATTTAGTTGGCGAAGGTATTAGTTATGATGGATTAGAACTTGAATATATAGAAAACGGAAAAATAATTAATGTATCTTCTAAGTATAAGGCTTCTCTAGCGGAAGGAACTATATTAAATAATATTGGCTCTAAAACAATAAAAATAACTTATAATAATAAATTAGTTAGTTTTGATATTAATGTGCGTGAAGTGAAAGATATTTCTATTAAAGAAGATACTTTAAAACTGAAATATGATATAAATGAAGCACTTAATTTAGATAATTTGATTCTTAATGTTTCTTATACTGATGGAACATATGAAGAAATTACTTCTGGATATTTTAGTTCATTAAAGAATGGTTCGATACTTGAAAAAAATAATAATAGAATTATATTTAAATATGGTGGAAAAGAGGTTACTGCAAATATTGTGGTAGGTGAAGAGAAAGCTAATAAGGACAATAAATTTAATTATAATTTAATATTTATACCTGTATTTATTGTAATTGTTATAATAGTTCTTATATTTGTGGTTAAGCCTAAAAGTTATTACTAGTTAATAACTTTTTTATTTACACTTATAAAATATTTATCAAAGCCAGTATTTGCCTAGAAAGATTACTATCTATAAAGCAAAAACAAATTGTTACTTTTGTGAAAGAATATTAAAATTAATATTGTTGTTACTGGTGATGATATTATCATAGAAGAAAATACAAATTATGCTGATAATATTAAATTAAATATTATAGGTGGTGATATATTATTCAAGAATATAATAAACACTTGGAGCTGAAAATGAATTAACTTCTATAATAACTAGTTTATATACAGTAAAAAATAATATAAATGAAAATACATTCTACTATACATTAGAAAATAAATAAATTTAAAAGGCTCTAGTAAATCTAGAGTTTTTTTGTCATAAAAAATAATTTATTTCATATTTATTACTAAATGCTAGAAAGAAGGTAAATATGGATAAATCAGAAATTATAAAGAGTTTGGGTAAAAAAGGGAATGGTGAAATATACTTAGGGGTAGTAGGTGCTGTTCGTACAGGGAAAAGTACTTTTATTAAAAAATGTATTGAAAATTTGATTCTTCCATATATCGATGATGAAGTAGAAAAGAAAAGATGTATGGATGAAATACCTCAAACTGCTCAAGGTAAAACTATTATGACAATAGAGCCTAAATTTGTTCCTAGTAGTGGAGCTAATATTAATATTGATGGATTAGTTACTAATATTAAATTAGTTGATTGTGTTGGATTTGTAACACCTAATTCTCTTGGATATGAAGATGAACTTGGAAATCCTCGTATGGTTAAAACTCCTTGGTTTAGTGAAGAACTTCCATTTGTTGAAGCAGCTGAGATCGGGACTGAGAAAGTTATTAAAGATCATGCTACTATAGGTATAGTGGTAACTACCGATGGAAGTATATTAGACTTACCTAGAAGTAATTATGTACAAGCTGAAGATAAAGTTATAACAGAACTAAAAAGTATTAATAAACCATTTATAGTTATTATGAATAGTGTTCATCCAATGGCTAATGAAACTATAAGTATGAGTGAAGCTTTAAAAGAAAAATATGGTGTACCTGTAATTCCAATATGTGTTGAAAATATGACTGAAAGAGATATTACTGAAATATTAAAAGAAGCTTTATATGAGTTTCCAGTTGATCATATTGAATTTAATATACCAGATTGGGTAGGTGTATTAAAGAGTGAACATCCTTTAAAACAAAAATTTATAGAAAAAATGAAAGGTTCCATTGTTAACGTTGATAAATTAAGAGATGTTGAAAATATAAATTTAAATTTAGAAGATAATAGTGAAATTACAAAAGCATATATTTCTAAACTTGATACTGAAAACTCTGAAGTAACTATTACTATGGAAGCAAGTGATGAACTATTTAATGAGATACTTAAGAGTGTAGTTGGAACGTCAGTTAATAGTAAAGGGGACTTATTAAAAGTATTTCAAGATGTTAGTGAAGGAAGAAGCGAATATGAAAGCATAAAGGGTGCTTTAAAGCAAGTATATCAAACTGGATATGGTATAGTTCTTCCTAGAGTTACTGATATGAAACTAGATAAACCTGAAATTATAAAACAGGGTGGTAGATTTGGAATTAAGCTTAAAGCTAAAGCGTCAAGTGTACATATGATAAAGGTAGATGTTGAAAGTAGTTTTGAACCAATTATTGGAAGTGAAATACAAAGTAAAGAATTAATAGATTATATAATGAAAGATAAAGATGATCCAGAAAAAATATGGAAAAGTGAAATATTTGGAAGAAGTCTTAATGAGATAGTGCAAGAAGGTATACAAGCTAAGTTATCATTACTTCCGGATGCAGCTAAATATAAATTATCTCAAACTATAACTAAGATGGTTAATAAAGGAAGTAATAACTTAATAGCTATAGTATTATGACACTCATAAGAGTGTTTTTAATTTGCATATATTTTATTTAATAAATTTGGTATAATGTTTAATATAAGGAGATAAAAAATATGAATGAAAGTAATAATTTAAATAACAATCAAGATAATAGTTTAAATAGTGTAGAATCTACTTTACCTCAAGGTGGTGCAACTAATACGCCAATAACGACACCTGAAGCACCAGTGTTAACACCTGTGGTTGAGACAACAAATACACCTCCAGCTGCACCTGAAGTTTCTCAAACTATTACTGAGGTGCCTATTATGCAAGGAAGTAATAATGAAGTAGCACAAACTCCTATTGAGAATGTTATGCCTCAAACGCTTATTAATGAAACTAAAAATGAAAATGTAAATCAAACAAAGCCTAAAAAGAAACATAATTTTTTAAAGTCATTTTTTAGTTTATTAATCACACTTGTATTCTTTGCATGGATTTGCATTCTAGGCTATGATTTTTATAACATTACTAATAAAAATGAACCAAAATTTTGTATAGAAAAGGGAACTATAAAAAATGATGATGGAAGTGTTCAATGGTGTTTAGGTGCTGGATATAAAACATATCATTATGACTATGGTAATTATGAAGCTTATGAATTTGGGCCTTTTTGGCAAGAAGCTAAAACTTTAGAAGAAATTAAAAATAAATAATTTCTTCTTTTTTAAAGTGTTTTAATCATATACCTTCTAAAATATAATTAGGAGGTATATATGTATAAATATATTAAAGCTTATGAGCTAGGTTTTATAGAAGGTATAAAAGATGCTTTAAAAGAAGAAAATAAAACATTTAAAAAAATAAATGAATTAGATATTATGTCAAAACTTTATGATGTAGGCTATATTACTGGTTATATAAAATGTATAAATTATCTTAAAAACAATCTTTAAAATATTTAAATTATAGTGTATAATGATATTATAATCGAGGTGAATAGATGAAAAACGGTTTTACATTAGTTGAATTATTAGTAGTTATTGTAATTACTGTTACAGTTAGTGCAGGATCTGCGATGCTTTTTGGCAAAAGTAATGCTGATACTAATGAAGAAGATCTAAGAGGTAAATATCGTGAGATGCAAAGAGCTGCGATTATATATACTGATTTAAATGATAGTTGGAGAAATGCATTAAATGAGAATGGAGAAGTTAGTGTTAAATTAGGTGAACTTCAAGGTACTAATTTTGTTTCTAAGAATTTTTCTAATACAGTTACAAAAGAAATTTTTCCAAGAAATTATATTATAAAATTATATATTGCTTCTTCTGGAGATAATCAATATTTAGATTCATGTGTTGTTAGATATTCTGGAGGACAAGAAATTTGTATTGCAAATAGTAGAGGATATAATTGTGGCTGTTGTGATAGCCCAATATCTTCATTTAATAAAGCATGTAATAATTAGATAGAGGATGATATAATGAAAATTAAGAAAAAGTATTTAATTTTAATGGTTTTAACTTTACTAGTTAGTGTAGGAACATTTACATATGCTTATTTTGCGGGCACTATATTAAATGATGGGGTTAATACTACTAAAGTGACGACTGGTAGCATTAATATTAATATATCAGATACTAGTGTTGTTGCTACTGATGTTAAACCTTTAATAACAGAATTAGATGCTAGTGAAAATAGTAACCAATTTATTTATGAACAAGCATCTTTTGTTAAAAAGTTTACTATTAGTAATGACACTGATTCATTGAATGTATGTACTGGTTTATATCTAAAAATTAATAGTATTGATTCACCACTTGTAAGTCAATATTTTAGATATAAAATTGTTCAAGATGATACTGGAACTTCTATAGAAGGTGACTTTAGTAATGCTAGTACACAAGAAGATACATTTTTAGGTTCTTTATATTTCTTTAGTAGTGGAGAATCTAAATCATATACTATGTATATATGGATAGAGTATGCTGATAGTGTTGCTCAAACTAGTATGTTAAATAAAACTATGAATGCAACTTTATATGTTAAAGCAGTTGATTGTAAGTTAAAAGAGAATTGTGATACTAGAACTACTTATAGTATTAATTATAAATTAAATGGTGGTAGTGGTTGCTATAAGACTTCTATTAATGCAAATAGTACATTAGGTTCTATTTGTGAACCATATAGAGATGGATACAATTTTGTTGGTTGGTATAGTGATGCAAAATTATCAACTGAGGCTAATGTGAGCAGTTCTAGGGTTATTAGTAATGATGTTATGTTCTATGCTAA
>ERZ857629.4487-NODE-4487-length-10765-cov-5.782260_pt1 | contig 10765 bp, 12 predicted proteins | sample MGYA00519700_ERZ857629 | MGnify/ENA primary metagenome ERZ857629 (study PRJEB31778, sample SAMEA3449351) | human gut metagenome | biome: human gut; feature: human-associated habitat; material: faeces | place: United Kingdom | collected 2010/2012 ... | reverse complement strand
GCGCACGCGCTTGAGGCAGTTGCGGATGTACTCTATTGCCGTAGGATTATTGAGCCATATATACAGCTCGTCGAGCGTAGCAACGGTGTTGCCCTCAGTAAGAAGCCTATCGGACATATAACTAAGGATATTGAAAAGCATGGCGTTCTGAATATTTCGGCCTGCCATCAAGAGACTCTTTACTCCGAACACAAGAAAGCGCGACGAGGTTATATTCGTGTGCCCGTTGAAGAACTCTGAATCTGCGCCTTTGCATATTGAGTTCAGACCGAGCAGCACCTCCTGCAGGAGCTGCGGAGTATAGAGATTATGTGCTGCCTCATCGTAGTTTTTGTACTCTTCTTCAATGAGGTCGTACAGGTCAGAGAGCACCGGATAATTCTCCGGCTTGAGCTGCGAGAAATTCGTGTAGTCTGAAATATGAAACCTGGAATACAGTTTTGATAGGAGTATCTCTATCGTGTCTATCTGCGGATCGGTGAAGTCCTTATACGCACGGAAGAAATCCCGAAGGAAAGACAAGTGCTGAGACAGCACGGTTTTCTTCTTGAACGTCTCCGGCGTTGACGGATCATCCTCATCCTCGCCGGTGCTCCAGCACTTAGGCTCAAGTACATTGATGATGTACTGCCCGCCCATGAGGTCGATGAAGCATCCGTCAAGCGCGGCGCAGAGTTCGCCTTGCTCGTGCTCAACGTCCAGCGAGATAATGTTTTTACCAGCCTCACGGCAGTTGACCATCAGGAGCTTCATAAGATAGGACTTGCCCTGACCGGAATTGCCGAGTATGAGAACATTCGCCGAGGTCTTGTCCTCATCGCGCTGGTCGAAGTCCGTGAGGATGTTGCTGCCGTATCTGTCCTTGCCGATGTAGAAGCCGTGCGCGTCGGTTTTACCAGAGTAATTATATATGTATAAGTTCGCAACGCTCGACGCAGGGAGCACGCGCTCAAACTGTGTGCCGAAGATGTTATGCCCCTGCGGGCAAGTGGAAAGATAACCTTTTTGCTGGCGCAGACGAAGTCTATCCACATTGAGCTTTGATCTTAGCAGCTCAGATATGATCTCAGATTGCAGACGCTCAAGCTCCTGCATCGTCGGGGCGCACAGCTCAATGAACACAGCACAGTGGATGAGCGGCTCACGCCTTTTTCTCATGGCATTTACCATCTCGAATACATCCTGCAGGTTGCCCTCGGCAGTGATCATCTGCTTGGTATCGTTGGTGTTCGCGCGGCTGAACCTGTTCTTGTTGGTTGCGTTCTGGATGATGCGGTTCTCCTCCATAGCATCGACTATGCGCGTGTATATGCGGATGTTGACACCGCACTTTTCGCCGAGGTGACGGAGTATGGCCTGATCCTCGGTCGCAGCCGGGTACTCCTTCAGTGCCCAGACGCAGCAGTAGAGGTTGTCCCGAATATACACGTCGGGGTTGAACTTCATAACTCCCGGTGCGATCATATCTAAGAACGTTTTTCTCGGCGGAGCTGGCTTCGCAGCCACATTCTTCTTTTTCTGCTTTTCGTATCTCTTCTTGGGTACAGAAGCAGATTTTTGTTTCAGATGTTTTCCCATGTAACGATACCTCCTCATTCCCACTGCTGACCGTCGTAGTCCGGGTACAGATCAACGCTGATGCTCTGACCGTAGTAAACTGCCAGCAGCTTTTTAAGCTCCTGCCGGTCGGCGCGGTGGACGGTGAAGCCCTGCTCGTGTATGTATTTCTCGACATTGCCGAGGTGGGCATAGATGTCGCTCCTAATCTCGCTGCGTATGCGCAGGACAATATAAAACTGACGGGACGATGCCGTCATTACCTGTATGCGGTCGAGATGTTCTATGTCCTGCTCCAGCAGACGCCTTACGGCGGGGCAGCTCTCTTTCTCAAGACGGTCGCGGTAGAAGCGCTTGTTGTACTCAAAGGACTTCATAGAGTCCGCGGCGATCATCTCTATTCCGTCGTAGCCCTTGATAATGTTGAGCAGAGCGTTTATCCTTGCGTCGATGCTGTCGGCGGGGAGCACGCTCAGGTTGGTGGGCGCAACGGAAAAGAAAACGAGCTCGCCCTGCTTCGTAGATATGCCGTAATCCGTTATAGCCTCAATGCCGAGCAACTCCTGTGTGGATTCTTTCTTTTTGAAGATCATGTGGGATCCCTCCATTCAAAGTATTGCTGGCGCGTGAAGAAGTACGCCGCAGCATAGCGGATGAAATCCAGTATGCTGGTGTTGTCGAAGCGAATGCTTAGAAAGCCATAGGCGACGACGAGAGCCAGCGGCAGCAGCGCGCCAGTGCGCACAAGTGAAAATATGCCGATGAGAAAACCGATGCCGATGATGGCAAGGTCTTTAAGTTCCCACAGCCAGAGCGTCGCCTTGGCCGCGAGGTTATCCGGGTAGATGTACATTGTGTGCCTCCTAAACAAAATTGCCGTCGTGGTCTCCCACGACGGCTTTGATGATGTGTGCAGTTTTATTCTGCCTCCTCCGCATCTGCGGCGTCGGTGAGTGCAGCTTCTATGAGCCCGATGATGAACTCTTTCTGTGTCAGCCCATATTTGCTCAGATGCTCCTTGATCCTTACGAAGAGTTCCTCCGGTATCTGCAGCGCCAGCGTCCTTGTCCCGTTTGCCATAGTTCTGTCTCCTTCAAAATGTTCTCTGATGATCTTCTCAACGTACTCGCTCAGTGTCAGTGCCAGTAGCTCCTGTTCCTCGCGCACTTTGATGTGCAGCGACTCCGGGATCATGGCACAGAGGTTTTTCTTCTTTTCATCCATGAGCTTTACTCCTTTCCGCTTTCGCAAGCGAAGTATACCCGAAGCTCCAGCACAAAGCTATTCATCATAAGCAATGAAGATCACCGGCAAAACAAAGCAGATGCAACAAGCTATGCACCATTCAGCGCCGCGGCGACTCCGTGCATTATATAGTCCACGCACGGAATGGCGACACTGTTACCGAGGGCTTTGTAGCGAGCCGAGTCCGACGCGCCGGGGATGTCTGTCCAGCCGTCAGGGAAACCCTGCAAGCGTTCGCACTCCAGCGGCGTGAGCCTGCGGATGAGATACGCGAACGGCTTTGATCCATCATACACAAGATCGGTCGCATCCTTGTACTGTCTGGCGCTTTGGGTACTGACTACATCATCTTCCTGAAAAACATCCACGCGCTGACGGGCAAAGACCGCGTGCCTATCCGTCGCGGTGATCGTATACGACAAGTCCTCACTGACGCCGCTACCGTTGCCGCCGTTTTGCGGCTGGCGGTCGATCACGTTTCCAGCAATGCACAGCGGCGTATCGTCAACGAGCGGCAGGTTGTTTCCGCCTGTACCGGCTCTGGCAGAGAGCGTAGGCGAGACATCGAACGGCCCCTTGTACCGGCTGTCTATCCCGTGGTTCTCATACAGTCTCAGTACTGCCGGAGTTGTATTTCCGCCGTCGGCACTTTTGAGCGTCGGCGCAACATCTTCAGTATAGCCAACGCTCCCGGCCGAGCTTCCGGCTCCCGGACTGAAGCCCGCGACGAAGGTCTGCATCTGCATGTTCTGCGTAGCCATCAACGCCCCCGCGACGCCGTGCAGGTCTATCCCTTCGTTCCTCTGGTTTATATGGTAAGCATGGATATCTGTGTCTATATCCTCACCGTCACTCAAGCCCGCCTGCGCCAGCAAAGCAGCTTCCAATCTTTTCGGCAGCGGTTTTCCACGAACCTTCGACCGGCGCAGTATACCCAGGCAGGCTTTCGGGCTTAAATAATATCTTGGGTACGGTGAGTCCTCCAAAATCTGCGACAAGGAAGATTCGTGCTCTTCTTTGGGGGACACCCCAGTGTTGAGAAGAGGTAACTCGCCAGCCCACGGAGAGCGTATCTCCCACTCGTATCCACCCAGCAGATTGAAATTTCCCGGCGTGAGGTCGAGGAACATATATGTCGGGTACACATATTTTAATAATCTCCTCAAGGACGATCCTGAAGTCCTCGCCGTGCGGCTCACCTGAGGAGAAGGCTCCAGGCACGTTATGAACAGAAATCAATTATGTATAGCACCTCCATAAAAAGCAGTGAAACAGAGCATTTTACTCTGTTTCACTGTGCATAATATTTTGGAGTTTTAGCCAAGCGAGGACAGCCATTCAATCAACTCAGCATCCTGTTCCCACTGAGATGCTTTCGGTAGATCAAGATGGGCTGTAGCCTTCTCCAAAGCAGCTCGCTTGGCTTCATTGTCTGCTCTGGCATAGACCTCAGTGGTAGAGATGTCGGCGTGTCCCAGATAATCTTTAATAAAGACCGGATTAACATTGGCCTGTACCATATGCATGGCTTTCGTATGGCGAAAAATATGAGGCGAGATTTTGGTAGGCATCCCAGAGGCAGTTTCCCGTGCCATATCTGCATATTTCTGGACGATGTATGTAATTCCAGAACGGGTCAGTTTGTGTCTGCTTCCATTCCAAAACAGGGGCATATCTGGGTTTCGTCGCAAATCAATGTGGTTTTCCTCAAGGTAACTACGTAACAATTCAGTAGTCGGTTTCATGAGAGGCACTGTACGAATCTTCCCGCCTTTTCCATGCAGAGTAATAACTGCTGGGAAATCTAATCGCACATCCCGCATACAAATATCCGCAAGTTCACTAACACGAGCTGCTGTATCATACAAAACAGTTAGCAAGACAAGATGCCTCCGTCCTTTAGGAGTAGAGGTATCCGGCATAGACAATAAATGTTTCAAATTTTCTGGCGTTAAATACTGCGCGGGCGGGGCGGGAGATACCATGCTTGGAATTTTGAGGATTAAAATGCACTGCTCCATATACGTCGGTTCTTCGGTCATAACATAATCAAAGAAAGCGTGAATGGCGCAAAGGCGCTGGTTGTAAGTAGATGGGGAAGAACCTCTGGTATTGGTCAGCCACAGAAGGAAGTCCTCTATACACTTTTTGTCCAACTTGGCCAGATTCAGCTTTGCAATATTAAAGCCTTTCTCGTCTCTGCAAAAAATCAGGAGGAGTTTAAACGTATCCCGGTAGGAACGAATTGTATTGCTGCTCAGATTTCTCTGGACGGGCAGATAGTGTGTAAGGTACTGCGTCAAAAATTTGGAGAAGTCAGATGCTTTCATTGGACACCTCCATCTGGGGAATGAGACCACCAAATTGCACTTCTAATTTGGCAACAATATCTGGGTACATTTGCGCCGTCAATTGAAGATATTTTTGCGTGCCGGTCAGTCCATTATGTCCAAGATACCGTGAAAGTACGGGTAGCGCAGCGGTAAGATCTTCACCCGAAAGGACCCAGTTGTTAAGACAGTGTACCGCAAATGTGTGGCGGATATCATGAGGCCGAGGGCCTTTTCCTGAACCATTGTAAGGAATACCCGCCGTTCTGAGGAGCTGGCGAAATTGAGCTTGCAGCCAACTGTTCCCGTATCTTCCACCGTTGCTGCGTGGGTTCAAACTTGGAAAAAGCAAGGAATCTGTAGATTTTGGAGGGGACATTTCCAGATATTGAGTCAAGGATTCTGCAACTGTATCAGAGAATGGCACCAAGCGGTTTTTGTGAAATTTCGTATCCAAAATGGTAAACACATTTTCTTTGAGGTTTACATCGCACATGCGCAGTTTAAGCAATTCAGAAGTACGCAATCCGCAGTTGAATAAGATTCGGAACATAACAGGAATCTGGTATTTTCGTGCAGGGTTCTGCTCCGTAAATGGCACATGATCCGCTGCAGTCAGCATCCGCTCAATCTCGTCGTCCGTAAAAATATAGGCTCTAAAATTGCGGTTTTCTTTCGGGAGAGATTTAGGAGGGATCTTATATGCTGTATAGCCTTTGCGGATCACAAAATCGAGAAATCCATTGATTGCGCTGACATCTCTGAGGATGGTATTGGTTTGCAGGTTCCGTCTGTTTCCAATATGGTCTAAAACATATTCTTTTGTAAACGAAATCTCTCCATCATCGGGCTCAGCAAAGTCCTGGAGGAAGCGCCGGATACAACCCTCGTCCGTTTTCAGGCTGAACCCAAGAGCATGACGTTCCGCCATATACTGCTCCAACAACATTTTTGAAGTCATATCAATTCCCTCCGTTCTCCATAAGACAATGCACATTTCCGCAAGGCCGGAAGGTCTACTTTGGTATATACGGAGGTCGTTTTTGGGCTGTTGTGCCCAAGGATGTTGGAGATCGTCATAAGCGGTGTACCATCATACAAGAGGCTGCTTGCCAGAGTATGACGCAGTGAATGGGCTGCTTTGCGCTTCTTTACTGTCATACCTGCATATTTCATATATCGCTTGAGGTTTTCGGAAAGAGTTGTGCTGGACTGGAATTCTCCGTAAGGATGGATATGGCGGATAAACACATTATCACAGTCAGAATCCAACCGCCCATTTTTCAGATAGTCAATGATGGCATCTCCAATTACAGGGAGCAGAGGCAGTGTATTGACCTTTTGCGTTTTTTGCTGTGTATAGGTGATCAGTTTCTGGTGCCAGTCCAGATTTTTGAATTTCAATGCACAGATGTCTCCAGCCCTCATGCCCAGCAGAATAGCAAGCAGAAGCATCGCGTAATCTCTTTTTCCAATCGCATTGCTGCGGTCAATAACGGACAATAATTGTCGTACTTCCTCTGGGGCCCACGTTTCGGGGATATTTTCTTCAACGTAGATCTTTGGCCTTGGAACACTTGAAGATAAGTCATCGTCCAATATCCCATTTTCATGGAGATAGCGGAAGAAATCACGTAAAACACTGCTGAATACATGGATAGTTGCACGATGGTAGCGGCACAGGGTGGTCATGAAGTCCGAAATTTCTGCAGCGGTTAAATCTGAAAGTTCTATTCCGCGCCCATCCAGAAAGCAAAAAAATTGCCGTATCTTTGTCCGCTTGACACGGATAGTACCATCAGAACTATTATTTCTGTGGCACCATGCAAGGTATTCTTCCAGTAAATCGACATATTGCCGTGGCACTGTGTAGTCATGGTGGCTGTATCGCAGTGCATACCCAAATTGAAAGATGTCATCCAAAAAACGAATCGAACAGCGTGTGTCCAGTTGTTGCTTGGTCAGTTTTGCGGTGGAGTTACCGATGTCCAAACCATAACAGTGTTGGAAGTATTGTGGTCCGGTTTCTGCGTCATAAGCGGTGATCTCGTTTTCTCTGCAATAATTGGAGAAGCTACGGAACTCCTTGCTATGCCGACTGAGGGTTGACGACTTGAAGTCCAGACGGATCAACTCCATATTTGCTGCGCTCATCAAGTCAATGATTGGAACTGTCTTTCTGCTGTGCATAGTTTGCCTCCTTTATATTGTGATGCTCACAGTATAAAGGGAAATTATGCACAGCATCTTTTTAATTCTCAAAGAAATTTCAATATTTTGGAAGGAGGTCTTTTCATAATTGCTTACAACTCATAACGTGCCTTATGCACTTCAACACATAAGGAACATTCTCCCAGCATAAGATTCTGGGTCGAACAGACACGCCTGATCGTCCTCGTAATATATCTGCATTTCTCATCTCCTTCGTGATCCGTATTTGCTCCATGAAGAGTCCGGAACGAGCACCGGTTAAACCGGCTCTTGCGCCGGCGACTGAGAGATCCTGACACGGGCTGCCCCCGGCTATTATATCTACCGGCGGCAGCTCCGCTCCGTTCAGCTTAGTTATATCTCCCAAGTGGAGCATCTGGGGAAAGTGCGTAGACGTTACGGCAATGGGAAACGGTTCTATCTCGCTTGCCCATAATGGCACTATGCCGTTATTCACGGCGGCGAGAGGAAAGCCGCCTATGCCGTCGAACAAACTTCCGAGCGTGAGCATCACTTGCTCACCGCCTGAACTATAGCCTTGCCGGTATGTACCGCCGTCTGCGCCGTGTAGACTGCGCTCATTATGTTTGCTCTCGTGCTCGTGTCGAGACCGAAGGCTCCGGCGATGCGCGTTATCTCACTCGACGAGAGCATAAGCCCAATGCCGAGCAGTGCGTGCTCCTTGAACACGAGCAGTCCTGCAATGAGTATCGTCGCCTGTAGGAATGCTGTGAGGCACACACCTATGACCTGCTTCATCCACTGTACGAATGCATCTATACCTCCGCGCGGTATGCTGAACATGTACAGGCTCCCGACTGCGATCTGTATCAAGAGAATCCCGCCTCGTTTGAGGTTTGCGAAGAACACCTTTATTACGGCATACGCCATCATGATGATGCAGACGATCACCATGATGGGGCTTGTTACTGCTTCAAAGCCGGAGATGGGCTTCACAATAAGGTCGGCGACAGTTTCGATCTCTTCATACTCCTGAATGATGTTTGCCGCGACTTCTCCGATGGATGTTCCGTAGCCGGTCATGCCGGAGGTAAACTCAGCCTGCAAGGAAATAGCGAGCTGGTACAGTCTGACCGGTACGACGGAAAACAGGCTCGCCGCCATGAATCCCTTTATGGCATTGAGGGCAACGGCGCGGATGTCGCCTTTGCCTCCGGCGTAGTTTATGCCGCACTCAAAGCATGCGACGATGAGACCGATGACGTACAGCGTCCACGCAAGGTAGTTGAAGAACTGCACGATGCCCTGCACCCAGCTCATCTCGAAGAGCTCCGCGCCCATGCTGCCCATCTCGGCGAAGAAGTTTCCGAGGAAGCCTATGATCTGGCAGTAGAGCCAGTCGAGTATCTCATCCAGTATCTTCGACGAGACAAAATCCCATATAAATATTGATCATCACCGCCTCTCTCGGCTGCAAATTCTCACAGTCCGACGATGCCCCAGATGTAATTGGGCGCGGTAAGAGTAAATACGAGACAGGCAAAGAGTATAGCCGGTGCAGTCCATTCAAACTGTCCGGTCTTCCGGAAATCGAAATACGCCGTTCCCAGTTTGGCAAAGAAAAATACGGCGAGAATGAGGTCTATGGCGGGGAAGATGACATTGTCCACAACGGTTTTTATCTGCTGGGAAGCGGTAGTCCAAGTGCTCTCGACCGCACCGGCGACGTCCCCGCTGGCGTAGGCGGGGACGGATAGCAGCGAGACGAACACTGCCGTCATGATGAGTACTGAATACATCTTTTTTCTGCGCATTGGTTTTCCTCCTGAAATAAAAATAGCCCTCAGTGCATAGCCTGAGAGCAGTGTTTGACGACCCAGTCCGGGTCGAAATCGCTACGGCTTTCCGCCGAGCCGGATTCCATGAGAGCCTGAAGCATCGAGTCAAAGGCGTCGTTTTGCTTATCTTCTCTCCGCATCCATTCTTCGCAGACGACCTTGAGTGGCTGACGGAAGCGGGCAAGATACTCGATGCAGGGCATGTCTGCCGCCTGAAGGAGCTTTATGGTGAGCAGGTTATAGCAGGTACACATGGCATTTATTTCGCCGCACTTGGCAAAGACGTAAGCCGCGCTGTGCTCAGTCATAGCATTCTCATACTCCGCAAATTCTCGGTCTATGCGTTTCTCCAACTCAGAGCACAATTCCTTATCTGCGTTACAGGTCGAGTTTGAAGTCTTGCTTTTGCTCTTCTGCGGCCTTCCTGTATTCGGTGATGAAGCCGTCCAGAACTGCCGGATGAGAGCCGACACAGAATTCGCAATTGCGGTGGTCGTCAGGTATCTCAATGTTTTCACCCCATTCTTTATTTGACCAACTGAACCTGCCGTCATAGCTGAGCTGATGCAAAGTATTGCCGAGGACGTACTCTACTCGGTCAAAACCGAACTCTTGTATAACGCTCTCAGCGCAATCCGGTTTCAGATACATGCCGTCAAAGCTCTGCCGGACGGCTTCCTCAATGGCTTGTTTGCAGCGTATGTTCTCATTTATGCTCTCGCGCCAGAGCGGAATCTCATCGTGCGTCCTGGCATACTCGCGGGACGCAGTGTAAAGCGGAACGTTATTTGCCACTGACGTCCTCCTCAATATACTGCTTGAGCAACTCTTTCAAACAGCCGTGGTCAATGACGAAGCCGTTGATCACGGACGTTGCTGCTTCATAGGCATTATCCATAGTCTGCTCACCGCCGGAGCTGTACTGCTTTGCGATGTCCATACAGGCGGAATCCACCGCGCTGTTAAGCAGCTCGGAGATGCAGTCATAGTCGCAGTCCTCACACTGCGGCTCGCACATTTCAACGAGCCTGTGTGCAAGATTGCCGACGACCATAACCATACTGGATATTGCCGTCATGATTTCCTTGACACTCATTTTGTCTTTAAGGATGAGCGCCATCTGCGGAGACACTATAAGCTGTGCGGCATCTTCACGCTCTATGCCGCTCAGCGCAAGCGCAACATGGGTAATAACGGCTCCGTGCTCATTTTTCAAAAGTTTAAATTTCATCGGCTTTCCTCCGTATCTTTATTGAAAATAATCTTTCCGTCCTCTGTTAAACCACAAGGCAGCTCTGGCTCATGCACAAGCTCGACTCCCATGTCTGAGCTTCTTGTGAATATCGAGAGCTGCGAAGTGCAGAGCAGAGGATCAAAGTTCGTGATGATGACTTCTTCATACTCGCTGCCCGCAGTCTGGGACATTGAGTTCGGACGCTTGGTGCGGAATATGTAGAAGTCTTTGTAAATGTCCAAAATCTCGGCGCAGAAATTGTAAGAGACCATCGCAAAGCCGCGGCAGCGCTTGATGGCACTGCACAGCCTGAGATGGTCTCTTTTGGGAAACTCCACTTCATAACATTCGGCATTGTAGTACGGCGGGTCACAGTAGAAGAACGCGTC
>ERZ857629.4486-NODE-4486-length-10769-cov-3.046388_pt1 | contig 10769 bp, 10 predicted proteins | sample MGYA00519700_ERZ857629 | MGnify/ENA primary metagenome ERZ857629 (study PRJEB31778, sample SAMEA3449351) | human gut metagenome | biome: human gut; feature: human-associated habitat; material: faeces | place: United Kingdom | collected 2010/2012 ... | reverse complement strand
ATATTATTGATTACGTAAAAATGAATAATATAAAATTGCGTTCCGTAGAATACAAAATTAACCCCTCTGATGACCCTATTTACGGCAAATTCCCGACATTGTACAATGTTTGCAAAGTTAATTTGTACATAATCAGCAACTACACACAATTAGAAAGTTTCCTCAGAGATTTAACCGTTTATCCTTACTTTATAAATGTTTCGGAAATTTCAATTTATCCGTATGAAAAAGATAAACAATACCTTTTGATAAACTTGTCCATCACGTTATATTCCAAGAAGCAACAAGCAGCAGGAAGCGTAATGTAGTTTCAACAGTTTCAAAAATTGGTTTTAACCCTAAACAATTTGAAACGGACATTTTGTGCAAGAAGCCTTGTAATGAAGGATAAGATTGTCCTCTAAATCATATCTTTTAACCATTCTGACAGTCAATTCAGAACCGCAGACGGGACATCTCAAATCAGAACCCTCACCTGCCGCCATTTTGACTCTTGCATAATCTTCAAAATCCTTTGAAGCACCAAAAGATATATTTACATTTTTCTCATAAGTTTTTATTTCAGAAGGATTAATTTTCAACCCTTTTGCCAGTTTTTGTCTGACAGTTGCAGAGAGAAACAACTCTTTGCCCGATTCTATATCAGAAATTTCATCTTCCGTTAAATTAGAGCGTTTAGCCAACAATGCAGAAGAAAGCCCGATTTTTTCACGGGCTTCTCTTACAAACATTGCTAATGATTTTTCGTTATTTGTCATAATATAGTTATGCTTTTACTTTCTTTGCTTGTTTATAGTTGTTGTAGAATACCAACAATACGCTTGCAAAGAAGATACTTGAATATGTTCCGACGGAAATACCCAAAATCATTGCAAGAACGAAATCCTTGGTAGTAACACCGCCAAACAGGTACAAAGCAAGCAATGTTATCAATGTTGTTAATGAAGTGTTGATACTTCTTGCCAAAGTTTGATTTACGCTGGCATCAACAATTTCATTGAAAGTCATTGACTTAGACGAGAATTTCAAATTTTCACGAACTCTGTCAAACACAACGATTGTATCGTGAACCGAAAAACCGAGAACGGTAAGAACTGCGGTGATGAATAACGCATCAATGTGCACACCGAAGAATATACCTAAGAAAGCAAACACACCGAGAACGAACAAAACGTCGTGTACAAGCGTGAAAATTGCAATCAAAGCGTATTCCAAGTGAAATCTGAGTGTCAAATATGCACAAATACCGAGTATTGCCAACAATACAGCAATACAAGAATTTTTCATCAACTCATTACCCAAAGTAGGTCCGACCGAACTTACTTGAACCAATTCTGCATCGGGATAAATAGACTTAATAGTTTCAGAAACAGTATTTGTTTTTGTACTGTCTTTATCACCGTCAAAAGCCGTTCTAACAGAAATGAACTCGTTTGATTTTGCTTCACCCTGAGCGTTAGTACCTGATGCGCTCAAAGTTTGGATTACAGGGTTTTCGATACCTGCTTCCGTCAATTTATCTCTAACAACCGCAATATCATCGTTGTTTAACTTTTTATCAACGGTATATTGAATTATCGTACCGCCCGTAAAATCAATACCAACCAAAAGCGGTGCGCCTGTTTTTACGGTAAGATAACCCATTGCCCCGATTGAGGGCACTAATAAACAAATGGAAATTATCAAATAAACCCATCTGTATTTTACAATATCAATTATATTTTTTGCATTTGAAAACATCGTTTTCTCCTTACCTAATCCAAAATACCGAACTTAGCATTTTCACGCTTTGTTTCATCTACTTCATAAGAACTGTTAATTTCATCTTCACGAAGTCCAAACCAAGCAGGATGTTTAAGTTGTCCGGTACCAAATAACAAGTGCATAAAGTTTTTGGTAACAGTAATTGCACTGAACATACTAACCATAGTACCTATTGCCAATGTCAAAGCGAAACCTTTAACAACGTTAGTACCTAACATATAAAGAATCAAACAAGTAATAATTGTTGACATGTTCGAGTCAAAAATACTTGTAAACGCTCTGTCAAAACCAAGGTTAATAGCAGTAAACAATGTTCTGCCGGCTCTTAATTCTTCTTTTGTTCTTTCAAAAATAAGAATGTTCGCATCGACCGCCATACCGATACTCAAAATAAAACCTGCAATACCTGCCAATGTCAAAGTTACGGGAATTAACTTGAATATTGAGAATACTATCAACGAATAAATAATCAACGCAACGTCAGCGATGATACCCGGTATACGATAGTATGCAATCATGAATATCATGACGAATGCCAAACCGACAAGCCCGGCAAATTTACTGTTTGCAATACTGTCAGCACCGAGAGTAGGTCCAACTGTATTTTCTTCAATGATTTTAGCAGGAACAGGAAGTGCGCCCGCATTAAGCAAGTCAACCATGTTCTTAGCCTGTTCGTATTGGAAGCCGCCTTCACCGCCTGAAATTTGAGCCTTACCGCCGATAATTGCTTCTTGAATTACGGGAGCGGATTGCAACTCACCGTTAAAGAAAATTGCCATTGGCTTTCCAACCAATTCCTGAGTCAATTTGGCGAATTTTTTAGTACCTGCATCATTAAATTCCAAACTAACAACCCATTCACCGTTTTGAGAATTTGTTGAAACCAATGCTTTTCTTAAATCTTCACCGGTCAAGCCTGTTGAAGCCCAACCTTCCGTACCGTCAAAGTTTTCAACGGGACGTTTAAATTCCAATTCTGCTGTTTCGCCCAAAAATTCTTTTGCTTTTTGAGGGTCAGAAACATCAGGAATTTCAATAATTAATCTTTTATCGCCTTCTTTTTGAACGACAGTTTCCGCAACACCCATAGCGTTAATTCTATTTTCGATAGCGAATTTCAAACTATCCATGTGTTCCGGAGTAATTCTTGCAATCGTGTTAGTGGTTTGTGCTTCAAGAACCAATCTTGAACCGCCGACCAAATCCAAGCCGAGTTTTGTCGGTTTTGTCAAAATGACGAAAATACAACCTATAACCAGCACTATGATTGCCCAAAATAAAATCTTTTTATTTTTCATTTTTATCCCCTGTACAATACACGTGTCATATCTAATTTGATTTTACACCAAACATAAATGTTTGCAAAATTTTTATATTTAAAATTTTAATCGAAATTTCAAAAATTTTATACTCCAATCGGACTTTTTTAGCATTATTTTTTCATATTTTTAACTTTTTATGTTAATTTTTCAAAATTTTAATTATTTTTTTGATAAAAATGCAATTTTCCTATTGAAAAAATAAAAAATTCGTGCTAAATTATGACTGAAATGCAGAAAAACCTAAAAGGTGGTGAAAATTCATGCCGGAAATCAGAGTTGGCGAAAACGAAAGTATCGAAGGAGCTTTAAAAAGATTTAAGAAAAAAGTTCAAAAAGCAGGTATTTTATCTGAAATAAAAAAACGTGAAAGATACGAAAAGCCGAGTATTAAAAGAAAACGTAAATCCGAGGCTGCTCGCAAAAGACGTGTATAAAAAAGAAAAGAACCGCCACAAACGGTTCTTTTTTTTATACTTATTCTTCCAAACTCAGAACTTTATTAACGCTGTTAACAAACTCTCGCTCATTAAAATTATTTTTATTAATTATCAAATCAACGGGTATATTTCTGAAAAGTTGAGTAACTTTATCTTCCGCAAGCATTGAAATAATAATAACGGGAATATTCTTTAAAGCCTTGTGTTTTCTGATTTTCATAACCAATTCAGCGCCGTTTACGGAAGGCATTTCAACATCGCTGATTAAAAGATTGTACTCATCATTTTTAATTTCCTTCAAGCATTCTTTGCCGTCAGAACAGCATTTTACGCAGAAGCCGTTGTTTTCCAATATTTTAGAAAGGTACATTTGCGTTGTTTTAGAATCATCGGCGAGTATAATTTTTGCTTTTTGTTTTTTAATTTTTCCATCCTGTTTTTTAACGAGGTAGCCTGATGGAATTTTCATCAAAACCTCTGTACCTTTTGATTTTTCGGTATTAATTTTTATATCGCCGTTCAACTCTGTTATTTTTGTATAAACAATATCAAGCCCCATACCTCTGCCTGAAATTTCCGTAACCTTGTCTTCCGTTGTAAAGCCTGCTTTGAAAATCATTTTTAAAAAATCACGTTTTTTAAATTTTTCCAATTCTTTTTGGCCGAACAACTTATCTTTCAGCGCTTTTTGTTTAATTTTGTCAAAATTTATACCGCAACCATCGTCAGAAACCGAGATAATAATATTTTCATCTTTTGATTTTACTGAAATTTTTATATTTCCTGCAGGAGTTTTACCCAATTTTTCTCTTTCTTCTGGCGGTTCTATACCGTGGTCAACCGCATTTCTCAAAAGGTGAATTAACGGAGTCTTAATTTCTTCCAAAATTTTCTTATCGACATAGGTTTCACTTCCCGTAACATCAATATTTACAAGTTTATTCTCCCTTTGAGCAATATCCCTGACCATTCTCGGAAACATGTGCAAAATAATACCGATAGGCAATATTCTTATATTTTTTACGGTTTTTTCAACCATTTCAAAATGCTCTTGGAACTTAGGAATTATGTCTTTTTCGGACTCATTAACTTTTTCAAATTCGCTCATCAAAATTTGAATATCATTAATATTATTTTCTATATCATAAGTTTTTTGTTTTAAATCAGCCATGAAGGAGTTGAAATCATTGTCTTTTTCAACTTTTTCAACAATTTGTTTAATCTTACCGGATATTCTTTCAAAATCAAAAATTTTTCGGGACAAACTTGCGGTTAGTTCATTTTCTATGTAAAAATTTGCTTTTGAACTCTGCATAATAAGCCCGATTTGCCTGATATTGTCGTACAAATTATCAAGTTTTGAAGTTTCAATTCTGAGAGTTTTAATAGATTCCTGACCCAAAATTTTCAAGATGTCAGAAATATCTTTCTTATTTTTTTCCTTTGATGTGTCAAATGACTTTTTCTCAACCGGAAGATTTTCTTTTTCAGCGGGAAATACCTGATAGTCAATCATTTCAGATGCAACAGACAATCTCTGATCCAAAAACAGAATATCCTCGCTGCACGCAGTATCATTTTCGCAAACATTTCTTTTAATGCCTTTTATTGCACCTGAAAGAGTATTTATCAGATTAGTATTTCTTATTTCTTGACACTTTTCCAATTTTGAAAAAATGTACAAAAGTGATTTTAAAATGTCTTGAATTTCCGAGTTAAAGTTTTTTTCAAGAAGTTTTTCCGTAATATCTCTTGCGGCAGAAGCGTTTTTAGCAACATCTGACTTGAAAGAGGAAACCATTTTTAACATCTCATTGAACAAATCCTCAACCGAACACCCATTTTGCAAAACAAAAGCATTTTTTATGAGAGTTGAAATTTGAAAGACAAAATCTTTTATTGCAGACAAACGTTCGTTTTTTCTGCTCAAATCAGGAGTATCCCCGTTTTGTTTTTCGTTCTTGATTTCAGATAACAAATCTTCCGTCTTGTGAGCAAGTTTTTGAACATCTTCCAAGCCTACAATTCCTGCCGAACCCTTTATTGAATGAGCATCTCTCATCAGTTTAGTAATAATTTCCACATCTTCGTTTTTTTCGTATTCATTCAATTTTGAAACAAAATCACGAAGAATTTCTTCGCATTCTTCTCTGAAAATATTTATCGTTTCATCTTCATTTTGATAAGATTTATCCATTGTTTTCACCTGTGAGCAATTTTTCTTTTATGAAAAGAATTTCTGCGTTTTTGTCCTTCAAACCGTTATTTATTTTCTCTTTTAACACATTTTTTTGGATTTCCGAATATATTTTGCCCTGTTTAATCCCGAGATTTTGCAAGTCATATCCTGTCGTATTTATTTTTGTTTTTCTTATTTTAAAGAATGTTTTCGCAACTTCTTCATCAACAAACATCGCATAAAAAACAACCGAGAGATAATCTTTATTTATAAAATAACTGTAAATTGAATATTTATCCTGAAAAACGGGCTTATTTTGAAGAAACTCATGCATTTCCGAGATAATTTTGTTTTCACGGGCGGTTAAATTCAACTTTTCCTGAGGATTGCCGCCTGAAAAAAGCGAAAGAAAATACAACAGCCACAAATCTTCATCAGCAACATCAAAACTAAATAATTGCTCTTTTATTTTTTGAGAGGAAACAAATTCGCCCTCTCCCGACATCACCAATTTGTACAATTTTTGCTTAATAAAATCGTTGTAAGCAGCCTTTGTATTCAATGAAAACAAGTCTTTGAGTTCCTTTTTGACCCTCTCCAAAGGAATATTTTTTAAAGGATTTGAAAGATACTCATTTTGTAAATTCAAAGTCTGTTCATCAAGGGTAAATCCCAGACGCTCAGCAAATTTCAGCCCTCTAATCATTCTTGAAGGGTCGTCAAAAAACGACTTGTTATGCAAAATTCTGAGTTTTTTACGCTCTAAATCCTTAACACCGTCCAAATAATCAATAACCTCAAACAAATTTTCACTGTTTAAAGAAATTGCAATGGCATTGACCGTAAAATCCCTTCTGACAACATCTTCCTTCAACGGACAGCCCGTTTTGACAATTTTCGGCAAATCGCCAAACTTCTCATAAACTTCTGCTCTCGTAGAAGCAAAATCTATCTCAACACCGTTTTTAAACAAAACTTTTGCCGTGGGAAGATTTTCGTTATACTTGACCTTCTTTACGCTCGCATAACACTCCAAAATCTCAACAAACTCCTTTGCATTACCTTCAACCGTTATATCTACATCGTTTATGTTTTTGGAAAGCAAGGCATCACGAACAATTCCGCCGACAAGATAAATCTTAATCCCTGAAAGTTCAGCAACTTTCACACACTCAGTAATTGCTTCGAAAGTTTTTTTATCAAGTTTTTTGATAAGATTGACTGTTCTCATTTTTTTCATTATATCAAATATATAAATCTAAATGCAATTTAAAAAATCATCTTTTTAGCCCTTAATATTTCTTAATGATGTGTTAAAGTTTTAGTAAATAATGCCGATAAATACCATGTAAAACAAAGGAACTGTGAATGTTAGAAAATAATACAAACCTGTTTAATAGACCATTTGGACTGAATGTAAAAGTTCCGACAAGAACTTTACAACAGGTAAAAGAAACTGCTTCAAAAGCAGTTAACAGCCTTTGGGAACCTGTTGTTGATTACTTTGACAAAGCAGACAACGTATTTAGCGGCAATGTTCAAGAGGAAATTGCAAAATATAACAGAATGGCTTATTCATTGGGTGTAACAATGAGAAAAGGTCAAGAACGTCCAACTTTCAATATGAAAGGTTAAACAAATTTTCAGATAAAATTGCTCGCAGGAGGCGGGCTTTTTTATTGCCTGTTTTTTGAAATTAATTTGTGTTTCAGAATTTAACAAAATTGAAATTTTTCTGATTTAATGTATCATCAAATCATGATACGTACGATTTTAAAAACATTAATAATATTTTTATTCTTATGCTTACAACCTGTTTTTGCGGCGGTAAAAGTCAATGATATAACCTTCGACAGTTCTGATAGCGTAATTTTCGTTTCTACAAGCGGTTCGGGCGGAAATGTTCAAATCAAAAAAGGTGTTCTTACAAACCCCAACCGAATGTTTATCGATATAAATAATGCCATTTTAACAAGAAAACAAGGCTCTTTCGAGTTCAAAAACGGAAAACTGTCAAACCTGAAAATTTCTCAGTTTTCAACAGAACCCCAAATTGTCAGAATTGTTATGACATACACTGACAAACTTCACCCGGAAAATGTAAAAATCTTATCCCTCGGCGGAAATATAATAATCAAATTACAGGATTATAAGCCTTCACAAGACTATTTAACACCTATTTACAGAGAAGTTAAATCAAGCGCTTACGACTATTTTGAAAAAGTAAGAATAAGTGAAGCAGAAACACTTCCAGTATTAACACCAATAGTGTTATCCCCCGCAGAACCTCAAAAAGGGACACAACCTGCAATCGTTCCGCAAAACGAACCCGTCAGAATAAATCCACCTTTATTGGAATCAAAATTAAGATCCCGTTTCTTTGTTTCAAACGCTTTTGTCAAACAGGGAACGCTTTTGATTGCAGGAACGGGGATTGTAAATCTTGAAAAAGTTTTTTATCTTTCAAACCCGTCAAGAGTTGTGTTTGATATTCCAAACGCAGTAAGTGCCGCAAAAATCAGAAATCAAACCTTCAAACTCAGCGAGAACGAATATGCAAAAATCGGTCAATTTGAGCCAACAAAAATCAGAGTTGTAATTACAACTCCCGAGCCGCAAAAATATCAGGCAATATACTCTAATGACCTGCAAAACATACTTTTGGCAAGAGAAGATAAACTTCAAGGCATAAAATTATACGCAAACACCGCAAACGTTGTTTCAGCGAAAGTTCAAACGAAAAAAGAATACAGAAATGATGTTGACACTTTGACGATTGATTTTTCGGAACCGATTGTTCACTCTTTAAAGAGAAATGACGGCGTTTTGGAATTAAACTTGTACAATGTTAATTTAACAAGCATTGCAAGTTTTTCTCAAAGAATTAAAGCAGGAAACCTTAAAAACATAATAACAGACAGACTTGGAACAACAGGAATAAGAATTTTAATTCCGATAAAGCATAACACAACTATTGACTGCCTTGAAAACTTACAAGCAACAAAACTTGTCTTAACTTTGAAAAATCCTATTCAAGTTCAGCCGGCAAAACGAAATCTGAACAAGCACACGGTTGTAATTGATGCCGGACACGGTGGTTCTGACCCCGGAGCAATGAGAAACAATGTTTTGGAAAAGAAAATCACGCTTGAAATTGCACAACTTGTAGAGAAAAACCTGCAAGCACAGGGGGCAACGGTTTACATGACCAGAAAAGACGACACATTTGTTTCTTTAAGCGACAGAGTTACGATATCCAATGAGAAAAAGCCTGACTTATTTGTCAGCATTCACATAAATGCCAGCGAAAATGAAACCGTTAACGGCATAGAAACTCACTACTACAAAGATGACAGCCTTGACTTTGCTAAGCAAATCCACAAATCAATAATGTCAAAAATTGACGAAAAAAACAGAGGGGTCATCAAATCAAGATTTTATGTTGTAAGACATACAACAGCGCCTTCTGTACTGCTCGAACTCGGATTTATTTCCAACGAACAGGAAAGAGAACTTATGCAAACGAAAAAACGTCAGGAAGCCTTTGCAGAAGCGATAACAGAAGGAATAATTAACTACTTAAACAACACGGGAACAAAATAAAATGGATAATCGTCCGATAGGTGTATATGACTCAGGAATTGGCGGATTGACGGTTTTTTCAAAACTGCTCAAACTTTTACCGAATGAAAACTATCTTTACTTCGGTGATACAGCCAACATTCCGTACGGAACAAAAAGCAAAGAAGAACTTTTGGTTATTACTCACAAAATTATGAATTTTTTCAAAGAACAAAATGTAAAAGCAGTTGTAATGGCTTGCAATACCACATCTGCCGTGGCATACGATACTTTGAAAAGCGACTATGACTTCACGCTCTATCCTGTTATTCAAACGGCGTGCAAAATCATATCAGAGATGAATGTGTCAAAAATCGGAACGCTTTCCACGGAAGCAACCGCAAAAACTCACGCATATAAAAACAACATTCAAAAATACAATCCGAATATAGAAGTATTTGAGCACGGCTGCCCGGGGAAATGGGTTGAAATAGTTGAAAATCACGCACAAAACCTTCCTGAAAGCGTTGAAATCATAGAAAAAAATCTTAAACCGCTCTTGGAAAAAAATGTGGACAGAATAATTTTGGGCTGCACACACTATCCGTATTTAAAGACTCTGCTTACAAATATTGCAGGAAAAGACATATTTATCGACCCTGCTGAATATTTTTCAAATTACATTTCGGAAGATTTAAAAGAAACAAACCGACTTGCGGAAACCAAATTTTACGAACCCAAATTTTACGTAAGTGCAAACCCTGAAAGATTTAAAGCATCTTCTCAAATTTTTTATAAAACCGATAAAGTCCCGCTATTGGTTTAATTGGCAAAAAAACAAAACTCATATATAATTGACATAAGGAGAAATTATGCGCAAATTTATATTAACGGCTATAACTATATTTTTCACGGCAATGAGTGTTTCGGCAGAAACAATTATCGGAGTTGCATTGTCTGACTTTACAACAGAAAAACCTTCAAAAACTTTTACGGTTAAAGCACAGGAAGGTTTTACAGTTGACAATATGGACTCATTCAAAACAGGTACTGTTTTTCACGGAAAAGTTACCAAAGTAATTCACGGCAAAGTTGGCAAAAGAAAAGCATACTTTGAATTTACCCCAACTCACTATGCAACACCCAACGGTGTTTATGAAATACAAAGAAAAAACTTGAAATTCAAAGTCAAATACTACAAACCGTTTGATAAAAATACGGCAGCAAATCTTGCTCAATCAGGTGTAACAACAGCGGCAGGGCTTATTTTTCACGTACCGTTTTTATCGCAAGGAGTGTCCTTTGTTAAAGGTATAGCAAAACCAGAAGAAGACACAAACAGAATGGTTAGCGGCTTCAAGCAAATCTACAAAGATTCTCCGCTTACCTTCGTTGAAAAAGGTGAAGAATTATATTTACGAGTAGGACAAGAGGTCAAACTCTCCATCGGAGAAGTTAATGAATAAGATTTTGCTCAAAACGTTTTTGACTGTAATATGTTCA